>Ga0265301_10005682_pt1 | contig 12173 bp, 13 predicted proteins | sample AusTroGonzalo_MG_2_FD_193488 | JGI IMG/M metagenome (GOLD analysis project Ga0265301, IMG submission 193488) | Bovine rumen microbial communities from tropical cattle in Woodstock, Queensland, Australia - Gonzalo_04 | ecosystem: Host-associated > Mammals > Digestive system > Stomach > Rumen ...
TTGTCGAGGCCGCCAGGATGCAGACCCTCCCGGAAAACGAGAAAATGGATTACTTCAAAGCTATGATATCGGACAAGGAACGCATAGAATACGGCGAGGACCGCTACGAGGCCGGGAAGGAGGAAGGGCGAGCTGAGGGAATGGAGAAGAAAGCCCTGGAAACAGCCAGAGCCATGCTGGCCGACGGTGTCCCTATTCAGCAAATCGCGAAGTGGACCGGCTTAACAGAAGAGCAAATCCAAGACTTGACCATCGCAAAGGCCGGCGCCGCGCGTTGAGCTGGTTGCATATATTCCGGGATGGTGCTAATTTTTCAGGCAGACCGGAAGGGATGGACGATATTTGCAGGTTATAATCAAAAACAGGGCCCCATCAGGGCATAAAAAAGGCAGGCGTTACTTATACTTGTTCTCCAGGGCCCAGCAACTGACCATTCCAACATAGTATAAGCAACACCTGCGCAGGGACGCAGGCATTGCACATACCCGGTGTTGGAAAAAAACTTGCTGGTTTTAGGAGAACCCGGATACGATAGCGATGCTACCTAATATTTCAAATAAAGAGCGTAAAGTCTGTCGTTACTATCTTGCAACGCGGCAAAGATAATCATTCCTTTTGTTTTTTCAAAGACTGGGGAAAAGCTCTCCCCCTCCCCTGATGCGCTCGATCGTGCCGCTGACCGGATAGAATGGAAATGAGCTTTCTGTCGCAGGTCATGCTTGTCTTTGTCGCAGGTGCGTTTTTCTCCTTGGGACCTGCGCCAGAAAACGCCACTGTACGCCGTCCAACGTCGCAGGTCCACTCCTGTTTTTCGCACCTGCGACGATTGCTCCCACGACCTGCGACCTACGGAAGAAATCACCAAATACTTGCAATCCATGGTATCCGGACGAGAAAAAAGAGACATCGGCAACGCTTATTAACGGCGCCGCGCGTTGACAGCCGGAAGTACGCAACTTGCAGGCTATTGCAACAACAGAGGCCGCCCCAAACAGGGACGGCCTTCTTTGAGATTCCACAAAGGGGGAAGATTACTTCTTGGCGAAGAATTCTTTCTCCTTGCCTTCCTCGACAAGCTGCTCGACGAAAACGTAAGCGCCGGTCTTCGGGGACTTCTCCATGCGGATCACCTTGACCATGTGCTTGGCACCGGCCTTGGCATCGAAGGTAGCAACTGCTTTTTTTGCCATAGTTTAATCTCCTCTAATTTACTTGATTTCACGGTGGAGAGTGACCTTCTTCAGATACGGATTGTATTTCATCCGCTCGAGGCGCTCCGGGGTATTCTTCTTATTCTTGGTGGTGATGTAACGAGACATACCAGGCACACCGCTCTCTTTCTGCTCAGTGCACTCCAGGATGACCTGCACCCTGTTTCCTTTTGCTTTCTTTGCCATAATTAGTCGAAATTAAACAAGGTTGACATATCCTTTCTGCTGAGCCTCCTTGAGGACAGCGTCGAGACCATTCTTCTCGATGATTCTCATACCTTTGCAGGTGACGCGCAGGGTGACGAACCGCTGCTGCTCTTCGGACCAGAACCTCTTGGTCTTGAGGTTGAGATCGAAAGTACGTTTGGTGCGGAGCTTGGAGTGGGAGACATTGTTGCCAACCATTCTCTTTCTACCGGTTACTTGACAAACCTTTGACATGATATTGAACTTTTTATTTGTTTATACTTTGTTTGGGTGGCGGTTACAGGAACTTGAAGAACCTGTTCCACCGGATATTGAACGGGAAGGATCCCTTTTCCGGGTCCGTTGACAACCAGATCATAAACGGCTTCCCGACGATGTGGTCTTCGGGGACGAAACCCCAGTACCGCGAGTCGAGGGAGTTATGCCGGTTGTCTCCCATCATGAAATAGTAGTCCTGCTGAAAAGTGTAAGTCGTTCCTGGAGTGGCCTTCCCGCCTTCGTAAACCTCGATGAGGCGCTTGTAAAGGGGAAGATTCTCAGCGGTCAGCACTACGCTCGTACCTTTCTTCGGAATCCAGACCGGACCGTAGAAGTCACGGGTCCAGCTGCAATCCGCACTGTAGTACGGGAACAGCGCCGTCGCATCGCTGACAAAATCGCCGGAGTGGTTGCCCTGGTCCATACCCAGGCGCGCATTTCCGCGCATGGCCTCGTAGGTATAGGACCCTTGCAGGCAGCGGACGCCGGGATGCTCAGCCGTATGCATTTCGCCGATGATCTGAACGCCGTCGTAGACCTCCTGCTTCGTACCGTTGATCCATACAAGACCGTCCCGAACCTCGAGCGAGTCTCCCGGCAGGGCGACGCAGCGCTTGACGTAATGGTCAGTCTTGTCGACCGGACGGACTATCAGCGGACCATACAGACGCTCGACGGCCTCCCGGCTGCCCATATCCCGGACGGCCTGGTGGTAATCGGCGGCAGGGTCCTTCCGCATGACCGTATCTCCGTTCGGGAAATTGAACACCACGATATCGCCTCTTTTGACATCGCCGAAACCGGCCATGCGGCGGTACTTGTTCTGGATGAGGGTCGAATAGGACTCTCCGCCGAAGATGGTGTTGTGCGTGAACGGGATGGTCAGCGGCGTCATCGGGATCCGCGGGCCATATGCCAGCTTGCTGACGAAAACATGGTCGCCGGGCTTGAGCGTCCCTTCCATCGAAGGAGAAGGAATCACGAAAGCCTGGAAGAAGAAGATGTTGATAAACGTAACGACGATGACGGCAAAGATGATGGCATCGAGCCAGTCATTCCATACGCGGTGCTTCTCTCCTTCCTTGTAGGTCTTTTTCCAGAAGGCCCATTTCACTTTCTTCGTGATGAAGATGTCGAAAATGACCCCGAGACCGAGCAGCCACCAATAATTTCCCAGCCAGATTACCCAGAGGATGTAGAGGACGGCCCAGAAACACATCCGGACCCAGCGGTTCGCTGTAATCTCCTTCACCCTGAGGATGATTTCTTTCCAGCTGACTTTCACTGTTTCAAAGAACTGTTACGGCAAAGAACTACTTAACAGAGTTCACAATAGCCTCAAAAGCCTGAGGGTTGTTCATGGCAAGGTCGGCAAGCACTTTACGGTTGAGACCGATGTTCTGCTTGGCGAGACGGCCCATAAACTGGGAGTAGGAGATTCCGTACTGACGGGCGGCGGCGTTGATACGCTGAATCCACAGGGCGCGGAATTCTCTTTTCTTGGCGCGACGGTCACGGTAAGCGTAGGTGAGACCTTTCTCATAGGTGTTCTTCGCAACCGTCCAAACATTTTTCCTGGACAGGAAGTTACCGCGGGTTCTCTTGAGAATCTTCTTGCGGCGTGCCCGGGAGGCAACAGAGTTAACTGATCTTGGCATTGTTTTTTACTTTTTTGGAGGCAGTGGCCCACTTATTTTCGGGCGCTTTCGACTGCGGTCCAGTTAAACATTAAGGTGACTTAGAGTACCAGAAGTTCTTTTACGCGCTTGACGTCGACCTTCTCGATGATCGCGAAGTGGTCAAGGTTTCTTTTCTGCTTCTTGGTCTTCTTGGTGAGGATGTGGCTGTGGTAAGCGTGTTTCCTCTTGATTTTTCCCGATCCGGTAAGCGTGAAGCGCTTTTTGGCACCGGAGTTGGTTTTAAGCTTTGCCATTTGTTAAACAATTAATAATTATACATTAAGGTTCCTTGAGATTCCTCGACTACGCTCGGAATGACGGGGTACACTTATTTCTTTTTTAAAGGGGCCAGCATCATCGTCATGCGCTTTCCCTCGAGCACCGGCATGTTTTCGGCACGGCCGCAGTCTTCGAGCTCGACGGCGAAACGCAGGAGCTGCTTCTCCCCCTGCTGGGCGAACTGGATCGAACGGCCGCGGAAGAAGATCGAGGCTTTGACCTTCGATCCCTCGCCGAGGAATTCGCGGGCATGCTTGAGTTTGAACTGGAAGTCATGCTCGTCCGTGTTCGGCCCGAAGCGGATTTCCTTGATCACAATCTTCGCGGCATTCTGCTTCATCTCCTTGGCTTTCTTCTTCTGCTGGTACAGATACTTCTGATAGTCCAGGACTTTGCAGACGGGCGGATCCGCCTTGGCACTGATTTCAACGAGATCCAGCTCCAGCTCTTCCGCGATGGCGAGGGCTTTCGCGATCGGATAAATACCCTGCTCCGGGATGTTGTCTCCTACGAGACGGACCTGCGGGGCGGTAATGTCTCCGTTGATGCGGAGCTCGTTCTCATCTTTCGTTTGACCAGCAGCGGGACGCTGTCCGGGCTTCGGACGGGGGCCTGCCGGCTTCGGGCGGTAAGGCGTTGCGATAAAAAAATCCTCCTATACTTTAAAATATAACATATTGTTACTGAGCCAGTTCCTCCTTGACCGCAGCGGCGATGTAATCGGCAAGGCCCTGTACGGTCATGGATCCCTGATCCACAGCATTGTGCCGGACGGATACGGTCCCTTCGGCAACTTCTTTCTCACCGACGATGGCGATAATCGGGACCCTCATCAGGGATACCTCACGGATCCGCTTGCCGAGTGTCTCGTTCCGATCGTCGACAGAACTGCGAATTTCGCTATTTTTCAGCAAATTGCAAACTTTTTTTGCATAATCTGCATATTTTTCGCTCACAGGCAGCACTTTTACCTGGTCCGGATTGAGCCAGAGGGGCAGATGGCCGGCCGTATGCTCAAGCAGAACGGCGACAAAACGCTCGAGGCTGCCGAACGGTGCGCGGTGGATCATCACCGGGCGTTTGCGGGTCCCGTCGGAGTCTACATATTCGAGCTCGAAACGCTCCGGCAGGTTGTAGTCGACCTGGATTGTGCCGAGCTGCCAGCTGCGGCCGATGGCGTCCTTGACCATGAAGTCGAGCTTGGGGCCGTAGAAGGCAGCCTCGCCAGTCTCGATCACGAAAGGAAGGCCCTTCTTCTTGGCGGCGTCGATAATGCCCTGCTCGGCCTTGTTCCAATTCTCGTCGGAACCGATATACTTCGAGGGGTTCTTCGGATCGCGCAGGGAAACCTGGGCCGTGAATTTCTCGAAATGGAGGGTCTTGAACACATAGAGAATCAGGTCGATGACCTTCTCAAACTCCTCCTGGAGCTGGTCCTGGCGGCAGAACAGGTGGGCGTCGTCCTGGGTAAAGCTGCGGACGCGGGTCAGGCCGTGGAGCTCGCCGCTCTGCTCATAGCGGTAGACGGTACCGAACTCGGCGAAACGAAGCGGCAGGTCGCGGTAGCTGCGGGGCGCGCTGCGGTAGATCTCGCAGTGGTGGGGGCAGTTCATCGGCTTGAGGAGATACTCCTCCCCCTCCTGCGGGGTATGGATGGGCTGGAAGGAATCCTTGCCGTACTTGGCATAGTGGCCGGAAGTGACGTAGAGTTCCTTGCCGCCGATATGCGGGGTGACGACCGGCAGGTAGCCGTATTCCTCCTGCTTGCGGCGGAGGAAGGTCTCGAGGGTGTAGCGCAGGGCGGCGCCCTTCGGCAGCCAGAGCGGCAGGCCGGAACCGACCCTCGGGGAGAATGTGAAGAGCTCCATCTCCTTGCCGATCTTGCGATGGTCCCTCTTCTTGGCCTCTTCGAGAACGACGAGATACTCGTCGAGCAGAGACTTCTTCGGGAAGGTGATGCCGTAGATACGGGTGAGCTGCTGGCGCTTCTCGTCACCTCTCCAGTAGGCACCGGCGAGGGCGGTCAGCTTGACGGCCTTGATGACCTCGGTATTGCGAAGGTGCGGACCGCGGCACAGGTCGGTAAAGTCACCGTTTGTATAGTAGGTGATGGTCCCGTCCTCGAGCTCGGAGATCAGCTCCTGCTTGTAGGGATCACCCTTTTCGGCAAAATGCTTGAGCGCCTCGGCCTTGGAGACCTCGATGCGGCAAAAATCCTGTTTCTGGCGTGCCAGCTCGAGCATCTTGGCCTCGATCTTGGCAAAATCGGCGTCGGAAAGCGTCTGGCCATTCAGGTCGACATCATAGTAGAAGCCGTTCTCGACGGCCGGCCCGATACCGAACTTGACGCCGGGATACAGGGCCTCGAGCGCCTCTGCCATCAGGTGGGAGGAGCTGTGCCAGAAAACCTTCTTTCCTTCGTCGTCATCCCATTTGAGAAGACGGATTTCGCAGTCTTCCATGATCGGACGCATCAGATCGATGGTCGTACCCTTCGATGCGGGATCCTCGCCCGGCTTGCGCACGGACACCGCCAGGGTGTCGGCCGCGAGACGGGGGCTGATGGACATGGCTATGTCATAACCGGTTACACCCTGCTCGAAAGATCTGACGCTGCCGTCAGGGAAAGTGATATGAATCATCATGGCTCGTGTACTTTTTTTCAAACTTGCAAAGATAGGAATAATTTCCTAATTTTGTAAAAAGAAAGCTATCTGGAATGAAAGAGAACATCACCGGGTCCCTTCTTTGGGAGAACGCAATGCGCTCGGGGCTCATCCTCGGAGGCATCTCCGTCGCCTACGAGCTCCTCTCCCTGCTCCCCGGATTGACCGGAGGCTTTCTCGGGGCGCTCCTTGGCGGCATGCTCTTTCTGGTCCGGATCGGGAAGATCGTCCTTATCATCCTGCTGTTCAAGCGGATGATGCTTGCTCTCGCCGATGCCTATGACGGCGTAACCCGCCGCGAGGCCAGAATCTTCGGCTTCGAGACGACCCTTCTCTCCTCCCTTGTCGTGGCAGCATTCTGCCTGGTCTCCATGATTTACCTGACGCCCGGTTTTGCCGCATCCGCAGGTGAAGCGATGCAGGAGTCCATCGACAGCGTGGAGAATATCCAGAACGCCCCCGAGATCCGCCAGCAGCTGGAAGCACAGGCCGCCTGGCTGGTCCGCAATTTCAACGTCCTGACCTTCGTCGGGACCTTCCTCTACTGCGCCCTCTGGGGCTTCATCCTGACCCTGATCCATTCTTCCCGCCTGGAGGCCCAAACCCCTTTTGACAACCGCTGACCATGGAAAACCTGTCCCCAGATCTCTCGATCATCATCCCGCTCCTGAACGAAAAAGAGTCGCTGCCCGAGCTCTCTGAGTGGATTCGCCGCGTCCTGACGGAAAACCGGCTCAGCTACGAGATGCTCTTTGTCGATGACGGCTCGACAGACGGGTCCTGGGAGGAGATCTGCCGCCTTTCCGCCGCAGATCCTGCGATCCACGGGATCCGCTTCCGCCGCAACTACGGCAAGTCGGCGGCCCTGTACGAAGGCTTCGCCGCCGCAAAGGGACGCGTCGTCGTCACGATGGATGCCGACCTGCAGGACTCTCCGGACGAGGTGCCGGCCCTCTACAAGATGATTACGGAAGAAGGCTACGATGTCGTCTCCGGCTGGAAGAAGCATCGCAAGGACAATCCGCTGACGAAGAATCTTCCTTCCCGTATTTATAACTGGACGGCCCGGAAAGTCACCGGCATCCGCCTCCACGACATGAACTGCGGGCTGAAGGCCTACGCCAGCGAAGTGGTCAAGAGCATCGAGGTCTATGGCGAGATGCACCGCTATATCCCCTATCTGGCGAAAAACGCGGGCTTCAGCCGCATCGGCGAGAAGCCGGTCGTCCACCAGAAGCGCAAATACGGCAAGTCCAAATTCGGCCTCAGCCGCTTCGTCAACGGTTTCCTCGACCTGATGTCGCTGGGATTCCTCTCCAGGTTCGGCAAAAAGCCCATGCACTTTTTCGGCACGAGCGGCATCCTGATGTTCCTTGTCGGCGCCGTCATGGCGGTCTGGATCATCGTCGAGAAACTGATCCATCAAGCGCACGGACTCCGCTACAGGGCCGTCACCGACCAGCCGCTGTTCTATCTGGCCCTTGTCGCCATCATCCTCGGCGCCATGTTCTTCCTCGCCGGCTTTATCGGCGAGATGATCTCCCGCTCCGCCACCGAACGCAACCGCTACAACATCCGCGAACGCTTCTAGGCGGAGGTTTTGATTATTCATCACCTTTTATTATCTTTGCGCGCATTATATATCAATAATGCGCCATGCCTGCTAATTCCGACAGAATAGCCGCCCGGGGGATCACCTTCGATGACGTGCTGCTTTTGCCTTCTTATTCGGAAGTTCTGCCGAAAGACGTGTCCCTGAGGGGACGGTTTTCCCGAAATATCGCTTTGGAAATTCCCTTTGCTTCCGCTGCCATGGATACGGTGACGGAGTCGGCTATGGCGATTGCCATGGCCAGCGAGGGCGGTATCGGCGTGATCCATAAGAATATGGACGCCGGTGCCCAGGCCGCGATGGTCCGGGAGGTCAAGCAGGCCGGCTGCCGCGTCGCCGCCGGCGCCGGTATCACGACCGACGTCCTGGAAAGGGTGGCGAAACTGGTCGATGCCGGGGTGGATGCCATCGTCCTGGACTCTGCCCACGGCCATTCCAGGGGCGTGATCGAGGCCTTGAAGAGAGTCAAGGCGGCCTATCCGCAGACGGATGTCGTCGTCGGGAATATCGCTACGGCCGAGGCGGCGCGAGATCTGATCGAAGCAGGGGCTGACGGCCTCAAAGTCGGCATCGGTCCCGGCTCCATCTGCACGACTCGCATTGTCGCGGGTGTCGGCGTGCCGCAGCTCACGGCCATTCTGGATGTAGCGGAAGCCGTTGAAGGATCGGGCGTTCCGGTCATCGCCGACGGCGGTATCCGCTACTCTGGCGACGTGGTGAAAGCGCTGGCCGCCGGGGCTGACTGCGTAATGTGCGGCTCGATGTTCGCCGGCACCGACGAAGCTCCGGGGACCGTGGAGATCGTGGACGGAAAGAAGATGAAGGGCTATCGCGGCATGGGGTCGCTCGATGCCATGCAGGCGGGCTCGGCCGACCGTTACTTCCAGAAGGGCGGCGGCAAGCTGGTCCCGGAAGGGGTGGTGGCCAGGGTCCCGTGCAAAGGGCCGGTCGCCGACGTGCTCTTCCAGCTCAAGGGCGGTCTCCGCTCCGGCATGGGCTATGTGGGCGCCGCTGATCTCGACGCGCTGAAAAAGGCCCGGTTTATCCGGATTACCCCCGCAACCGTCCGGGAAAACCATCCCCACGACGTTGCCATAGCAAAAGAATCTCCCAATTATCGTGGATAAGATACTCATATTGGATTTCGGATCCCAGGTGACGCAGCTCATCGGCCGTAGGTTGCGGGAGCTGAACGTCTACTGCGAGATAGTTCCCTTCAACAAGGTGCCCGCCCTCGACGACAGTGTGAAGGGGGTCATCCTTTCCGGAAGCCCCTGCAGCGTCCGGGATGCCAATGCTCCTCAGGTGGATCTGGCGCCATTCAGGGGCCGGGTGCCGATTCTGGGCATCTGCTATGGGGCCCAGTATCTGGCCCACATCGGTGGTGGGACCGTGGAGCCTTCCCGTACCCGCGAATACGGCCGCGCCCTGCTCAGGAAGGTAGCCTCATCTCCGCTTCTAAAGGATGTAAGCCCCGAATCCCAGGTGTGGATGTCGCACGGCGACAGCATATCGACTCTTCCCCAGGGCGCCCGGGTCATTGCCTCCACCCAGGATGTGGTCAACGCCGCCTTCCAGTTTGATGATGAGCCCACCTTTGCCGTCCAGTTCCATCCCGAGGTATATCATACCACGGAAGGCGCCCGGATCCTGGCCGGATTTGCCCTGGACATCTGCGGCTGCAAGGGGGACTGGACCCCCGACTCATTTATTGAGACAACCATCTCCGCGCTTCAGCAGCAAATCGGTGACGAAAAGGTGATTCTCGGCCTGAGCGGAGGCGTCGACTCCACGGTTGCCGCCGTGCTGCTGAGCAAAGCCATCGGCACGCAGCTCACCTGTATCTTCGTCAATAACGGCCTGCTGCGAAAGAACGAATTTTCCGACGTGCTGGCTTCCTACAAGGATATGGGTCTTAACGTGATCGGTGCGGACGCTTCGGCATCCTTCCTGCAGGCCCTCAAGGGCGTCAGTGACCCCGAGGCCAAGCGCAAGATTATCGGGAGACTGTTCATCGAAACCTTCGAGGCCTACGCCCGGAAGATAGAAAACGCACGCTGGCTGGCGCAGGGAACCATTTATCCCGACGTGATCGAGAGCGCCGGCATCCCCGGTATCGCTGCCAAGATCAAGAGCCACCACAATGTGGGCGGCCTGCCGGAAAAGATGAATCTCAAGGTAGTGGAGCCGCTCAAAATGCTCTTCAAGGACGAAGTGCGCCGTGTGGGCCGCGCCCTCGGCATCCCGGATGCCCTGGTGAACCGCCATCCTTTCCCGGGACCGTCGCTGGCCATTCGCATCATCGGCGAAGTGACCGAAGACAAGCTGAATGTGCTGAGGGAAGCCGACGATCTTTTTATCCGGGGGCTGCGCAGCTACGACTGTACGGGCATGGGCTTTCCCTCTGCCGCCGACCCCCGTCAAATGGCCACGAATCTGTATGACGCCATCTGGCAGGCCGGCGTGATTCTGCTTCCGGTGCGGAGCGTGGGCGTAATGGGCGACGAACGCACCTATGAGAACCCGGTCGCCCTGCGTGCCGTGGTGTCTACCGACGCCATGACAGCCGACTGGTTCCCCTTCCCGCATGACTTTCTTCGCGACATCTCCAACGAAATCATCCGAAAGGTGCGCGGCGTAAACCGCGTAGTTTATGACATATCCTCCAAACCCCCGGCAACGATAGAATGGGAATAGAACAACACTTCGAACAACTCAAACAGGACTTCCTCCGGCAGACAGAAGCCGGGGCGAAGCTGGATTTTCTTCGGGACGGCTATATCTACGAAACGTCCCTGTTCGACTTTCTGAAAAGAATGCCGAAAGGCGCTGACCTGCATGCGCATGCGGACGCCATCCTCCCGATTCGGGAGCAGGTGCGGTTCCTGCTGGACCATCCCGAGCTGGTCATAGCGACCTCGGGACCCCTTCGCGGCCAGATCCGCTATGCCGGCGACGGCCCGAGAATGAATTGCCATACCATGGAGGAGTGCCAGCAGATGGGCTGGACCCTCGAAGATTTCCGCCACAGCTGGACCATTCTCGGCGCTGTGGAGGGCAGCTATCTGTGGGACTATTTCGAAGGCATTTTCACCAAGTGCGGCGCCATCTGCACGACGCCGGAGCTGGTGGAAGACTATTATACCCGGGTCATGCTCCATCTCCATTCCCTCGGAGTCGAACACCTGGAGCTCCGCTCGCCTTTCTTCGGGACGCACGAGGATGCGCTGCAGCGATGTATGGCCTATCAGCGGGCGCTGGAGAGGGTCCGCAGGACCGATCCGGTTTTCACCCTCCGGATCGTAGCGTGCGGCGGCAAGAACGATATCTGGGATCCCCAGTTCGATTCGCTCATGGACAATGCCATGTATGTCCGCGAAAAGGTGAAAGACACTGGGCGCGGAGGGCGCGATCTGGTCGTCGCGATCGATATCGTCAACGACGAGGACAGCAGTTATTCGCTATCCCGCTATGAGGACCGCGTCCGAAAGATCATCCGGGAACATCCGGGCCTGCATCTGACCCTGCATGCCGGCGAAAGCCTCCGAGGCGAGAACAATGAAATCGCCATTGCACTGCGTTGCGGCATCGAACGCCTGGGCCATGGATTCAATCTCTACCGCTATCCCGACCTGTTTATCCAGATCCGCGAAAAGGGCATACCGATCGAAGTCTGTCCGGTGAGCAACCGTGCCCTCGGCTACTGCTCTGATTTCTGCAAACACCCGGCCGCGACCTACAGGGCCTCGGGCATTCCCGTGGTCATCTGTTCGGATGACCCGGCCTATCAGGCGGACGAAGTGCTCGTCGGCGACTATCTGGCCGTCGTACTGGGTTGGGACCTGTCGCTCTCCGAGGTCAAGTCGCTTTGCAGTAATTCCATAGAATACAGTTTCCTCGCCCCCGAAGACAAAGCGCTGCTCCGCTCCGACTGGGAGCAGAAGTGGGAGCAGTTTTGTTCGTAGACACAAAGACCCCCGGTCGTCTTTCAACAATCGGGGGTCCGAAGAACCGCACGGGGTCCCCTCTGGGGAAGTGCCCCCTAACAGGGGGCGCCGCATAGCGGTGGGGGTTAATAGTAGCTGCGGTAAAACAAAGACCCCCGAGTGTCGCTTGACACCCGGGGGTCCGAAGAACCGCAGCTACCTACTCTCCCAACTGGTGGGTCAGTACCATCGGCGATGGTGAGCTTAACTTCTCTGTTCGGAATGGGAAGAGGTGGGTCCTCACCGCTATAGCCACGGCAATATATTTCTGAGAG
>Ga0265301_10005686_pt1 | contig 12172 bp, 9 predicted proteins | sample AusTroGonzalo_MG_2_FD_193488 | JGI IMG/M metagenome (GOLD analysis project Ga0265301, IMG submission 193488) | Bovine rumen microbial communities from tropical cattle in Woodstock, Queensland, Australia - Gonzalo_04 | ecosystem: Host-associated > Mammals > Digestive system > Stomach > Rumen ...
TGCCTCGCTCTATGAAAACATCCCCAACAGTCGCTGGGAGGTTTTCAAAGGTGCCCGTCACACTTGCTTTGTCGAGCAAACCGACAAGTACTGCGCCATTTTGGAGAAGTGGTTGGAGGAAAATGATTGACTTTTGCAGCAGGGAAAAAGCAAATGTGAATAATACTAAGGATATGACCTTCCTAATCGAAGCCCTCATTGCGTGCGCCCTATTCACGCTGTTTGTGTTCCTGATGTCGAGAAACCCCATCAAGAGCATCTTCAACTATCCTCCAGCCATCATTGAACGCTGCGATCAATTGGGCTTGGTCGATGCCAGCAACCGCCCTGGAGGGTCAGGTTTTTATGCCAAGAAGATCGTCGCCATGATCATCTTTGGCGTCTTGCTGGGTCTGCTGGTACGCTATATCAATGGCTGCGAGACCTTCTGGTGCGGCACATTGACGGCATATACCCTCTGGGTAGTGGTGAACTGGTTCGACGCACTTGTGCTCGACTGCCTCTGGTTCTGCCACGACAAGCATTTCGTCATCCCCGGCACGGAAGACATGACCGAAGCCTACCACGACTATTGGTTCCACATCAAAGGGGCGCTTATCGGGATGCTGCTGGGTATTCCTGCCGCGCTGGTTGCTGGGGGCATAGTGGTTCTCTTTTAATTAGCGATAATCCGCAATTCGGGCGAAGGTTTGGGGTGCGGATTTTTCGTTGTATTGTAATCCTTTGGATGGATTTCGAAATATTTTGTACTTTTGCAAAGTTTGAAACGATATGTCGGATCTGACCTTACATAGCAACACGGAATCGTTCATCGGTGACATCAAAAGGCTGGTGGAGCAAGGCCGTAATGCAGCATACGGAGCTGTGAACGCAGTGATGATTGAGACCTATTGGCGCATAGGGCAACGCATCGTGGAGCAAGAACAAAAGGGCAAGGAACGCGCGGATTACGGTACGCAATTGATAGAGATGCTATCGCAGGAATTGACCAGAACATACGGAAAAGGATTCAGCGGTAGATATTTACGCGCTTTTCGTCATTTTTATTTGGTTGTTCCCGATATTGAGATTTGGAAATCGCGATTTCCAAATCTGACATGGACACATATTTTCAAATCATTACGAGTAGGAAACGACACCGCCATACGTTGGTATTTGGAGACGGCCTCAATAGAAGCGTGGAGTGTGAGAACATTGGACAGGAATATTGCGACCCAGTACTATGAAAGGCATTTCCAGCATCCACAATTGGTATCAGAAAATCCAAATTCGGAAACCGAGAAGGCTGAATTGCTCAAAAGCCCGATAATTGCAGAGTTTTTGGGCTTCAGAAAAGACGACAGCTATAGTGAATCGCAATTGGAGAGTGCTATCATAAATCATTTGCAGGAATTCATCATGGAGATGGGTCGTGGATTCGCCTTTGTTGGGAGACAACAATTGATACGAACGGCAGCCCAAGACTATTTCATCGACCTTGTGTTTTACAACATTATTTTGAAATGTTATGTGCTGATTGACTTGAAGATCGGAAAGATAAGGCATCAAGATGTAGGGCAGATGGATATGTACGTGCGCATGTTTGACGAGTTAAGAGGTAAGGAAGGAAACAATCCCACGATAGGGATTGTGCTTTGCAGTGAAACGGATGAGGACATCGCAAAATACTCCATATTGAACGGCAATGAACAATTGTTTGCCAGCAAGTATAAGCTCTATTTGCCCACCGAGGAAGAACTTCGCCGCGAGATAGAGCAACAGAAGGAATTGTATAGATTGCAGCAAGAGAATAAATAATTGAATATCAAAACAATAAAAACAAAATAAGCAAAGAAAAGTAGTTAAACTAACATAATAATAATCATAGCGTTTGCTAATTGTTCCAGCCAATGTGAAACGTGGAAAATTTCAAAATGGTGAATTTCGTGGAAGACAAAAGCAAATGCTCGCTGGTAGAGGCGAGCATTTTGTCTATCCTCGAAAGGTAATTTCCACGACCTCACATTGGAGACGAAATGATTCGCCTCCTTTTTGTGGTTGTTGAAGTTTGCGAGATTTAATAACAATAATAAAAACATCAAGTAACATGTATATCACAAAAGCCAATTTCAAAAGAATAATACGAGAGATAGATATACCTCAAGATTATAAGTTTGAAGATTTAGTTCTATGGAAAACACCTACTGGAAAGGAAGTTAAAGGAGATTGGAATTCTCGCAAGTCTCATGTTTTTCCTGCCATATTCTCACAAAAAGAAAAAAACTATCTATTAACATTTAAGGCTATATGCAAAGGCGACACAGGTTTGTTGACCCATGTATATAATCATATCGGTAAACCTACAGATTCTTTAAAATATATTCAAGCAGAGAAAAGTCCTGTGTATCATACAGATATTAATTGCCCCGCCATGAAATCCGACTATGAACGTATAGACATTCCAGAACCTATTCAAAACCAGGGCAAAGAATCTGTTCTTGCATTTAGAAAGTATTGGTATGACCTTTCGGATTTAAGAGAAAGGGACTTGTCTGCTTTTGTCAATAGAGTTAATTTAAAATTCAATCCTGACAGACCAATTGTAGATCGTGATTTTGAGTCTACGACCATCCCCAACTCAGGCATTCAAGTTATAGAGGACAATCGTTCTGTTACAGAAATAAATGATGAAATAACCCGCATCTGGATGGAGTTCGTGGACTGGATAAAAGAAGACTGGCATAGAAGATTGCGAATATGCTTTGATTTTGGGTATTTATCATGGATGGGTAGTGGAGACATGTCTATTGATAAAGAATTACCCAAAGGCCTCACAGAAGAAGAGCTAAAAAAGGCACTAATTAGAATTGATGATTGCAAAAAGCAACTATATAGTCAACTTCAAGAATTGTATATGCGCAAATATATTCCTGACTTAAATGTTGACGATACCTTATTAAAAAGTCTTGGATTTGAGCCCTGCTATATTTGTGCAATGAACGAAATAGGCAATAACTATGAGTAAGATCGGATTGATGTCAAAGACGAAAAGAGAACTCGTTGAAATCATCTTTCGAAAGGATGATATTGAATGTCAATTAAGAAAGCAGATAAAATGTTTGGAAAAAAGGAACAATAAACTTGAAAAGGATTTATTTCTCCTCAAAAAAGAAAGTATAGATGTTTCAAATAAAGTGCAGCAATGAGGTTTGTAAGTATCTATCAGTAATTTATGCAAAACAATCCGCAATTCAAGTAAGTCCTATCTTGCGTTTTTTCCGTTTCTTTGCAGCAAGTATCAAAACAATGTTTATATGAAAAAAGCATTGCTAGTCCTATTCTTGTCGTGTTCGCTTGGCCTTTTCAGTCAGCAATTCGACACGCTATCGATATGCGCCGCGATTGAACGTCAAATGGCGGCTTATCCTGAATCGACCTTGCAGGACATCTACAAAAGTTTCTACCAAGACCGTTTCGGGCCTGGACACATGATAACGGACACGGCTTCTGCACGGAGCTATCTGATGCGTGAACTTTCGGAAATGACTAATATATCGGCAGTCTATTACGAGCCTACAGGAAGCGAAGGACGCTATGTCCGCGTGTATCTCTCCGCTGTTGCCGACCGTCTGATTACAGCTGAGCAGTTGCTGGATGCCTTTGTTCGCAACGCAAACATGGATAAAGCGGAAAATAAAGATTGGGAAGCAGAATGGAATTGCATTGTCGGTGTCATCACGAAGCACGGCATCATTCTGAATGGCTTTAACAAGGATGTCGTCATGCTAAATGAAGCGAGCCGAAACCGTCAAGCCGTCCATCACAGCCGAACCTACAACGAAGCCTACCATCCGCATTACCGTATCGTGGAGCGTAGTATTTTTGAGAATGAATTGCGGCCTTTGTTGACGAAATAAGGAAATTTTATAAATTTGCCGCAAATAACTAATTGTTCAAAACTAAACTACAAAATGATTCTTTTGACACGAGACACGAGACTTCGGGACACGGGACAAACTGTCTCGCGTCTCATAGTCCCGCGTCTCGCGTCTTATATGTAAACTAATTTTGCTCATATATTTATCAAAACAACAAATCATTATGAAAGTAAAAACCCTTATCTTCGCAGCCGTAACCCTGCTTTTTGCCGTGGGCTGCACGGGACAATCAAACAAAACACAGGAATCGAATCATCAAACTACTGACAATATGGAAAACACTCAAAAGGAATCGGTCGTTTATCTGACCAAGAACATCAGCCCCGAAGGGCTTGTTAACATTTATAAAGCACTAGGTGTTCCCGTCAAAGGACGCGTGGCCATCAAGATGAGCACTGGCGAGGGCAGCAATCCCAACTACCTGAAACCCGAACTCATTAAGAATCTGGTCTTTGAGGTGGACGGCACCATCGTGGAATGCAACACCGCTTATGGCAACGGGCCTGGCGACGAGCAGGATAATCGCGACTCATCTGCTAACCATTGGAAGGTCATCGAGCGGCACGGCTTTACGCCCACCTTCAAGGTGGACATCATGGACGAGGAGGGCGAGATGCGTATCCCCGTGCAGGATTCGACGCACCTCAAGTACGACATCGTGGGCGACCACATGGCCAACTACGACTTCATGATTGCCCTTAACCACTTCAAAGGTCATCCCATGGGCGGCTATGGCGGTGCATTGAAGAACCTCTCCATTGGCTGCGCAAGCCAGAACGGCAAGGCCTACATCCATTCCTCGGGTAAGATGGAAGTGCTCGACATGGCGAAGCTTTGGACACAAGAATATATCGGCGACCAGGATGGCTTCCTCGAAAGCATGGCCGCTGCCGCACAAGCCGTGGTGGACTACTTCCAGAAGAAAGAAGGCATCATCTACATCAACGTGATGAACAACATGAGCATCGACTGCGACTGTGTGGATCATCCTGCACCCGTGAAACTCGAAGACTACGGCATTTTGGCCTCCACCGACCCTGTGGCCCTCGATCAAGCCTGTGTCGATATTATCAACAACCAGGAAGTGACGGCCACCAACGACCCCACCGACTTGCTTAAGCGTATCGATAAGCAGCACGGTGTCCATACTATCGAGCATGCCGAAGCTATCGGCCTTGGTAGCCGCAAATACACCATCGTAAACATTGACAAATAGTCAACGGGTCGGCTAAACCTTGTTGGCTTTCACATTGGTTTGAGCCGTGGCCTTCGGGTTGCGGCTTTTTTTGTACTTTTGCGGCAATTTTGATTCAATATTATGAAGAAAGTACTTTTATTCGTAACAGCGTTGCTGTTGATGGCTTCCATGGGCGCGAAAGCCCAAGAGGGCATTCAAAACTATGTTTCCGCTTCAGGTTATGTAATCTACAATGCACCCGAGGTTTATTCGCCAAATGGGGCATATTATTGGGATTTCGAGGAAGATTTTGAGGAAGGTCGTATCCTCGACTGGACTCTTATCGATGCCGACGGCGACAGCCACAACTGGCAACTGCCTTCAACGGGGGGCATGGGACGGAACAGCTCAAACGGAATGATGGTTTCGTATTCCTACGACAACGCTTCCACTTCACCGCTTACGCCTAACAATTTCTTGGTTTCGCCTCGCGTGACCTTGCCTGCGGAAGGTGCCTACATCAGTTTCTGGGCCTGTGCCATGGATGAGCAATATTGCGCCGAGCATTTTGCAGTGGCCGTCTCTACCACAGTCAATAACGATCCACAGGCTTTCACAACTTTGCAGGATTGGACTTTAACCGCCAAAGGAGAAGCAACTCGTCAAGGCAATTGGTACCAGTATTCTGTTGACCTTTCCAATTATGGCAGTCAGGAGGTCTATCTTGCCATCCGTCATTGTAACTGCACCGATATGTTTGCCATCTGCATTGACGATATTTTCATCGGTGACGATAATGGTACATGGTTAGTAGGCAGCGACATCATTCTTGACGGTCAAACAGTGGCTCAAAATCAACATGGTAGCCGTTACCTCTTAAATACCAATGGCTTTACCGATGGCTCCAACCACACGACTATTATCCGCGCTCATTACCAAAGCGGGGCAACAATTGAAAGCGGATACGACTGGACCTACCGCACGCCCGATCATTTCCAAGGCTCGCCCACGGGATTGCAAGCCGAAAGCGATGGCAATCAGGTGCAACTCTCCTGGACTTTGCCTACGATGTCGGCACCAATCCCTGTCGATGAGCTGTTTTACGACTTTTCCGACAGCACCCTGATGGACCTCACTCTCATCGATGCCAACAACGATGGTCAGAACTTCCGCGTGTATCCTTACGGCGGCTATGGTGGTGGTATCGGCCTACGCTCATGGTCGTGGATGTCGGGTGCCAACAACCTCAACCCCGACAACTATCTCGTTACGCCTCGCCTGACTGCTACTGCCGAGGCAAGCATCTCTTTCATGGCTTGCGATGCCGACATGCCTGGCATCGCCCCTGACCCAGAACATTTTGGTGTGGCCGTCTCCACTTCGGGCAACACCAACCCCAACGATTTTGTGATGGTAGCTGAATGGAACAGTACGGGCACCTACACCGAATACACCGCCGACCTCTCGGCCTATGCCGGACAGCAGATTTATGTCGCTATCCGTCACTTCAACACCACAGGCGAATGTTATTTCCTCTGTGTGGATGACATCAAGGTGACGGGTGTTGAGGCCGAGGTGACCCGCGATGCCATCGGAGCTTTGGTCTATGCCGATGGTGAAATGATTGCTCTGCTCAACCACGGGGAGACTTCATTCACGCATGAGGTAAACCGCTACAACTCTGAATATTGCATCCGCATCATTCAAGACGGCAGCCGTGAGACGGGCGACTATTACGCCCTTGCCGCACCGCAATGTGCCAACGCCGAACTGAACTGTTTGGCTCCGAAAAACCTTGCCGCCGAATATAACGGTGATAAGGTTGTCGTCTCGTGGGAGCGCGAGATTTTCATTGACTTTGAAAACGACCCGGAAGGCTGGTCGTTCCTCGATGCCGACGGCGATGGCTCCGTCTTTGGCATCTATTCGTCAGGAGGCATGAACTCGGATGGCAGCGTGAACACTACAGGTACCAACGCCGCATTGTGCTCGTTCTCTTATATCAATGGTTATGGAGCCTTGCAGCCCGACAATTACGCTTTCATGCCTAAAATCAAGGTGATGGAAAATGCCAAGATGGCTTTCTATGCTGCTGGTTTTGACCCGTCATATGCAACGGAGCATTTCGGCGTGGCGGTGGCGTCAGCCGATGGCACGCAGGTGACTACCATCGCTGAATATGACTCCAGAAATCCTTACCAACGTTACGAAGTGGATCTCTCGGCCTATGTGGGGCAGGAGATTTATCTCGGTTTCCGACATTTCACCAACTTGGCCAATTATGCCTTGTGTATTGACAATATCACCGTCACTAATGTAGTGTGGTCGGGGACGACAAGTGTGACTTACGGCTATTATGTCTATCGTTCAGCCAACGGACAAAACTATGATTTGATAGGCATAGCCACGGGCTCAGCAATGCATTTCGACGACAACGACACTAGTATGGAAACTTGTTACTATCAAGTGACGGCCATCAATACGATTGTCGGTGGCGAATGTGAATCGGCTCCCGCAATGGCTGTCGATGGCATCCATAACTATGTCACAGTGCATACCGACGGTATGAATGAACAGGGCGACGATATCAAAGTGTATCCCAACCCGACCAATGGTCAAGTCACTATAGAGACGGAAGGGATGAGCCGTGTGACAGTAACGAACGCTTTAGGTCAAACCATTTATGATGCTTTTACAGAAATTGGTTCAATGACCCTTGACCTGTCGCAATATGGTTCGGGCATGTTCATGGTTCGCATCAACACCGAAAAAGGTATTTGCGTGAAACGGATTTCGGTAGTGAGATAAAACATTCTTTGTATTTTTGCGCCCCAAAATTGACATAGCATAAGAGTCATGCATCTGCCGGAAATCATTGTAAGAAAACGTTTTGTGTTCTTAATAGCAGCGGTTGTGGTCGCCATCGTTTGCGCATTGATGATTCCGCACACCAACATCAATACCGACATGACGCGCTATCTGCCCAACGACTCGCAGATGAAGCAGGGCATTGACCAGATGTCGGAGGAGTTTGGCGCAGATGCGGTCGGCACAGGCATCGTCAGGGTGATGTTTTGGTCGCTCCCTGATAGTCTGAAGACTACAACTCAAAATGAACTTGCAAGCATAGAAGGCGTTTCCAATGTGTTATATCAAAGTGGCAGCGAAGAATACAACCATGGCGAAAAGGTGTTGTACGAACTGCTGTGCGGCAGTCAGCGGAGCCAAGATGACATCGCCAATGAGATTGTGGACAAATACGGTAATCGAATAATCGTAGAGAAAAGCGAAAACGGCACTACGGCTTCTATCGGCGTGATACTCATTGCCTTCGTCTTGCTGCTGATTGTGCTGTTCATCATGTGCGAGTCGTGGCTCGAACCGCCCATATTCCTTGCCGCCATTGGTGTGGCCGTGGCTATCAACATGGGTACTAATGCTCTGTTCAAGAGCGTGTCGGTCACCACCAACTCGATTGCCGCCATCCTTCAGCTTGTCCTTTCCATCGACTATTCCATCATCCTCATGAACCGCTACAGGCAGGAAAAGTCGTTGGGAAACAGCGACGACATCACAGCGATGATCAATGCGCTCAAAAAGGCATCATCGTCGATTGTGAGCAGTGCCTTTACTACTATCGTCGGACTGTTGGCTCTCGTGTTTATGAAGCTGAAAATCGGTGCCGACATGGGCGTCGTTCTGGCAAAAGGTGTTCTTTGCAGCTTGGTATCAATTTATACAGTGCTGCCAACTATCATATTGGCTATGGATAGTGCCATTGAGAAATCGACAAAAAAAGTGTTGAAAATCAAGACAGAACGTCTCGCTGGTTTCAGCATGAAATTTCGCATCCCGTTGGCCATAGCTTTCGTGGCCATTTTTGCGGGTTCGTACTACCTTCACAACAAGACCGAGATTTCGTTTTCTTTCGAGCAGAAGTCTGAAATCGAAAAATATTTCCCTCCGAAAAACATTACCGTGCTTTTGTACGACAATTCCGATGCCAAGAAAGTGATAGAACTAGCCGACAGCGTGGCGGTTTATCCGAATGTGAAATCTTTCATTTCGTATCCTTCATTAATGCAAAAGCAGATGACGGCAACCGAAACAAAAAGCATGGTTGGCGGTTTGACGGCAATGGCTGGGGCAGGGGGTAGCGACTACAATCTCGCTGATTTTGACCTCAACACAATTGTGGATGCGATATTTTACATAGGTTCACGAAATCCCAGCAAAGAAAAAATGAGCCTCCACGACTTTGCCTTACTCGCTGCGGAACTGAGTGCCGACACTACGCTTTCTGCCTATCTTGGAGACGCGACGCACGTGAGCGAAGAGGATGCGCAATACTTGGGCGTTCTCGTTTCGCTTACAGACACCTGCCTTATCGACAAGAAGTTGACTTCAAAGGAAATCGCCGATATGGTGGGTGTCGACGAGGAAATGGTTTCGCTGATATGCCCTGAAAACCAAAAGACTACCATTCGCGAAATCATCAAATCGTCTAAGGAACTGCTCAACGAAAGCATGATGCCTTCACACACAAAAAACAAAACGCCCGAACCTCAACTTGTTGAGCAGCAGGTTAATCTTCCTGTCGAAAACGATTCCATTCAAGCTACTGAAAACACAGCCCAAGCCGAAAACATAATCGTTTCTGATGAAGTTGACGAGGATGCGATTTACAAGGATTCGACCATTTTCATGAGGCAGTATACCTCGACCGAAATCGCCCAAATGGTGGGAATGAATGAAAAAAGTGCATCAGTCATATTCAACCTATACGGACGAACCATGAAGCAAAAGACACAAACCATGTCGATATACGATTTTATACATTTCGTCATCAACGACATCGCCAACAGGAAGGTTTTTGCTTCGCAGATAGACCAAGAAAGCCGCAGGTTGTTGAGGCACAAGGAAAATTTGATGTTGATGACACTTCAGTCTGGCAAAACCGAAAGTTCTGAGGAAGAAATAGTAGCCGAGTTGGAAGAAAATTCGACGGAAATAATTGAACTTGCCGATGAACAGGAAGAAGAGCTTGATATGGCGAAGCCAGCAGTCGACAAGGAAAACATAGAGAAACTTAATATGGCTGAAAGGGTAATGGCAATCGCAAAGAAAGGGGACCGTTTCGATGCTGCTGAAATGCACGCGCTGCTCACCAAGTTTGGCGCAAAAATGGAAATACGCGACATTGAGCTTGCCTACCTCTACAACGGCATCCTCCATTTCGATGACGATAATGTGAAAATGTCGGCAGAGGACATTCTTAGAACGCTGAACGATTCGGTAATAGACCATCCACGCTTTGCTTCGTTGATAAACGACGAAATGAGGTCGGGAATGGACACGATCAATGTCCTGATAGACGAAAACTTCAGCCAGTTGCGCGGACAAAAGTATTCGCAAGCCATCGTTTTCACTGACCTGTCAAAAGAATCCGACGCGACTCACAACTTTGTGGAAACGCTTGCCGCAAAATGCGACAAGCAGCTTGAAAGCAGACATTATCTTATCGGCGAATCAGTGATGATGAACGAGATGCGCAACCAATTCGGCGATGAAATGCTACTTGTCACGCTCATCACCGTATTGTCCATTTTCCTCATTGTGGCGATTACTTTCCGCTCGCTTGCCGTGCCCGCCATACTTGTCATGACGGTGATGTCGGCGGTGTATATCAATGTGACGGTGAGCGGACTGAATGGTGGAAGGCTGCTCTATTTGGCTTATCTCATCATGCAGAGTATTCTGATGGGGGCAACCATCGACTATGGCATACTTTTCACCAATAACTACCGCGAAGCCCGAGCAGCGTTGGGCAAAACCGATTCGATTCGCAAGGCCTATTTTGCATCGACGCACACCATTCTCACCTCGGGAATGATTATGACGCTTGCACCTTTTGCAATGTCAATGATGATAGACGATGTGACCATAGCAACGATATTGCGATGCATTGCAGCAGGTGCATTGGCCGCCGTGTTGTTAATCCTATTCGTTTTGCCAGGACTTCTTGCTGCATTCGACAAATTTGTGGTAAGTAAGCAATAATATTGATAATCATCAGTTTTTAGTTTACTCTACAATCAGGCTTTGAAATCCTGATGTAGCAAATGTCTCCAATTCATTATTGTCGTTGTCGAAAATATAGTAAGCTTCAACGCCGTCCAAGCTTTCGATGAGTGGTAGCGACTTTTCCAAGCCCATCACCATGCAGATAGAGGCGAGGGCATCAGCCCAGACGGAGTTTTCAGCCAATACGGTCGCACTCAATACGCTATGCTCAACGGGATAGCCTGTTTTAGGATCGATGCAATGCGAATATCGTTTGCCGTTGCGTTCCACGTACTTACGTGTGCTGCCTGATGTTACCAAGCCCTTGTCTCGCAACGCGATACAGATATGCACCTCTTGTGCTGAATCCCAGTTTTTGGCGGGTTTCTCTATGCCCACGATCCAAGGATTCCCGTCGGGTTTTGCACCTTTGGCCATGATTTCGCCGCCCGTATCGACCAAATAGTTCTTGATGCCTCTGCTTTCCAAAAAGTTAGCAATCAAGTCGGAGGTATAACCCTGGGCTATAGCATTGAAATCCAACTGTATTGCAGGGTTTTCTTTGATGACTTTGTCGTTCTCGATGTGGATGTTGCGGTAGTCCACAAGTTGTTTCAGGCTGTCAATAAGCTGTGGCGTAATGCTGTCACCCGTCTTGTAGCTGAAGCCCCAAGCGACCACAATGGGGGAGATGGTCGGGTCGAAATAGCCATCGGAGAGGTGGGCAGCTTCTTGCGCGATGTTGAAATTGTCAATGAAGATTTGGTCGAGCGCAACTTCCTCATTTCGATTGACCTTACAAATAATAGAGCTATCCACCCAAAGATTGACCGACATATCCACAGCATGAAAAATCGAGTCAATCTCGCGCTGGAAATCACGTCCTTCATCGTCGAAATAGGTAATGGCATAGTAAGATCCCTGCGCCAAGCCCTGCAATACCATTTTTTTAGGCTGTCTTTCGCAAGCCGCCAAAATCATCAAACATGCTATCCAAACGAAAACTTTTCTCATA
>Ga0265301_10005689_pt1 | contig 12167 bp, 12 predicted proteins | sample AusTroGonzalo_MG_2_FD_193488 | JGI IMG/M metagenome (GOLD analysis project Ga0265301, IMG submission 193488) | Bovine rumen microbial communities from tropical cattle in Woodstock, Queensland, Australia - Gonzalo_04 | ecosystem: Host-associated > Mammals > Digestive system > Stomach > Rumen ...
GCAATATTAATAAGACTTTACCAACAGGTGAAATCGAAATCTTAGCTACAGGTTTAAAGATTTTAGCAGAAGCTGAAACAACTCCTTTCGAAATTAAGGATGATGCTAAGGTTAATGAAAATCTAAGATTAACATATAGATATCTTGATTTAAGAAGACCTTCATTACAAAAGGCTCTTATCTTAAGAGATAAGATTACTCATATAGTTAGAAATTATTTATCAGACAATGATTTCTTAGATATTGAAACTCCATGTCTTGGTAAATCTACTCCAGAAGGCGCTAGAGACTATTTAGTACCATCTCGTGTTCACCCAGGTGAATTCTATGCTTTACCACAATCTCCACAATTATATAAGCAATTATTAATGATTGCTGGTATGGATAGATATTACCAAATCGCAAGATGTTTCAGAGATGAAGACTTACGTGCTAACCGTCAACCAGAATTCACACAAATCGACTTAGAAATGAGCTATGTTGAATCTTGTGAAGACGTTATGGGAGTAGCAGAAGGTTTAATTAAGAAAGTATTCTCAGAATGCTGTGGATGTACATTCGATGGTCCATTCAGAAGAATCACTTGGAAAGAAGCTATGGAAAGATGGGGCTCAGATAAGCCAGATACAAGATTCGGCTTAGAGTTAAACAACTTATCTGATATCGTTAAAGATTGTGGCTTTGGTGTATTCTCAGGAGCTGTAGCAAATGGTGGTGCAGTTAGAGCTATTAACGCAAAGGGCTTAGTATCTAAGATGACAAGAAAAGATATGGATGCATATGGCGAATTTGTTAAGTCATATGGTGCAAAGGGTCTTGCTTGGGCAATGGTTAAGCCAGAAGGTGTTACATCTTCATTCTTCAAATTCTTAACAGAAGATGAACAAAAGGCAATCCTTGCTAAATTAAATGCTGAAGAAGGAGACGTCTTATTCTTCGTTGCTTCAGATAAGCCAAAAGTTACATTTGATGCTCTTGGTGCATTAAGATGTGAAATTGCTTCAAAATATGAATTATTCGACAAGTCTCAATATGACTTCCTATGGGTAACAGAATTCCCAATGTTCGAGTGGAGTGAAGAAGAACAAAGATTAGTTGCAATGCATCACCCATTCACAAGCCCAATGGTAGAAGACTTCGGATTATTAGATACAGATCCAATTAATGTAAGATCAAACGCTTACGATATGGTTATTAATGGACAAGAAGCAGGTGGTGGTTCTATAAGAATTCATAACCCTGAATTACAAAAGAAGATATTCAATTTAATTGGTTTAACACAAGAACAAATTAAAGAAAAGTTTGGATTCTTCGTAGACGCATTCAAGTATGGTGCTCCTCCTCATGGTGGTTTAGCATTCGGTCTTGATAGAATGACAATGCTTTGTGGACAAATAGATAACATTAAAGATGTTATTGCATTCCCTAAGGTACAAAATGCATCATGTCTAATGAGTGATGCTCCATCAGCAGTTGATCCACAACAACTTGCAGATTTAAAAATTGAAACTAAAAACAACTAGTACATAAACAAGGAGAAATAAATAAATGATCGATTTTAAGACAATTAAAGCAACAGATCCAGAACTAGTAGAAGCTTTTGAATTAGAGCTTTCTAGACAACAACACAATATCGAACTTATCGCTAGTGAAAATATTGTATCACCAGCTGTTATGGCAGCTATGGGTTCTCACTTAACAAACAAGTATGCTGAAGGTTACCCAGGCAAGAGATATTATGGTGGTTGTCAATATGTAGATATCGTTGAAGATTTAGCAAGACAAAGAGCTTGTGAATTATTCGGCGCTAAATTTGCTAACGTTCAACCTCACTCAGGTGCTAACGCTAACTTAGCTACATTCTTCGCTTTACTACAACCAGGCGATACAGTACTTTCTATGTCACTTGCACATGGTGGTCACTTATCTCATGGTAGCCCAGTAAACATTTCTGGTAAGTATTTTAATATCGTTCCTTACGAAGTTTCTAAGGAAACATGTACTATCGATTATGATGAAGTAGAAAGAATTGCTCTTGAGTGCAAGCCAAAGTTAATCTTAGCTGGTGCTTCTGCATATCCAAGAATTATTGATTTCAAGAGATTCAGAGAAATCGCAGATAAGGTTGGTGCATACTTCATGGTAGATATGGCTCACATCGCTGGTCTAGTTGCTGCTGGATGCCATCCATCACCAGTAGGTATTGCAGATGTTGTTACAACAACAACTCACAAGACATTACGTGGACCAAGAGGTGGTTTAATCTTAACAAACGATGAAGAATTATTTGCAAAGATTAATAAGGCTATCTTCCCAGGTACACAAGGTGGTCCTTTAATGCACGTTATCGCTGCTAAGGCTGTAGCATTAAAAGAAGCTTTAACTCCAGAATTCAAGGCTTACCAACAACAAATCGTTAAGAATGCTAAGGTTCTATCTGAAGCATTATTAGCTAAGGGTGTAGATCTAGTTTCTGGTGGTACAGATAACCACTTAATGCTTATCGACTTAACAAAGAAGGGTAAGACAGGTAAGGAACTTGAAGCTTTACTTGATGCTGCTCATATTACAGCTAACAAGAACGCTATTCCATTCGATACACAAAAGCCATTCGTAACAAGTGGTGTTCGTATCGGTACTCCTGCTGTTACAGCTAGAGGAATGAAGGAAGACGATATGTTAATTATTGCTGATTGTATTGCTGATCTAATTGATAACGATGAAGCTGCTATCGAAAGATGCACACAAAAGGTTGTTGCTCTTTGCGATAAGTATCCACTATATGCTAACGATATCATTAGATAATAATTGATTGTTTATATGTCGGCTCCTCTTAATAGGGGAGTCGATTTTTTTTGTCTTTGAGAATAAAAAAAATATCTAGGCTAGCTAGATATTGGAGACATCCTGGCATAAGGTGCACAACTACCTTGTGCCAGGAATCTAAAAGTTCTTGTTTACTAAAGGAGACGCGTTGGTGCTTTAAGGTGCACAACTACCCAAGCACCAAGCGCTATCTAAAAGTTTTTCCTTTTCTTCACACTTATAGTGTAAAACTCAATAATGAAATGAATATTAAAAGTTTTTAAAAAATCAATATGTTGTGTAAAAATCTTTTAATAAATCTATATGTAGTACTATATGTTGTGGTTTATAAATGTAAGAAGGCCGTACACAATTGTACGACCTTGGTTATTCTTTGGAGACTTTCTGGTGCTTAGGTGCACAACTTCCTAGCACCAGAATTCATCTAAAAGTTTTCTTTATTTCTTACACCTTTATTGTAGAAATCAAGTATGAAATAAATATTAAAAAATCTTAAGAAAACTACCTTGTTTGGTAAAATGTTTTTAATGTAGCCAAATTATGAGATATTACGAAGTCATAAGCCGTATTTTAATATTATATAAAATAATATATAATAAATAAGAAGAGGGAAATATTATGAGAATGGTTGATGTTATCCGTAAAAAGAGAGACGGACAAGAACTGACAAAGGATGAGATTGATTTCTTTATTAAAGGTTATGTAGAAGGTCAAATTCCAGATTATCAAGTATCAGCTCTATTAATGGCTATATATTATAAGGGCATGAATGATAGAGAAACTGCTGATTTAACTTTCGCTATTAGAGATTCAGGGGATAGATTAGATTTTTCGAAGGTTAATGGTATAAGAGTAGATAAGCATTCTACTGGCGGTGTTGGAGATAAGACAAGCTTAGTAGTAGCTCCAATCGTTGCATCATTAGGCGTTAAAGTTGCAAAAATGAGTGGTAGAGGACTTGGTCATACTGGAGGAACAATAGATAAATTAGAAGCTATTCCAGGTTTTAATACAGAGATAGAAGAAAAGAAATTTATAGATATAGTAAATGATATAGGTATATGTATTGTTGGACAAAGCAAAGAACTTGCTCCAGCAGACAAGAAATTGTATGCATTAAGAGATGTTACATCCACTGTAGATTCTCTTCCTCTAATCGTATCAAGCATAATGGGCAAGAAATTAGCAGCAGACGATGATTGTATCGTTCTTGATGTGAAATCCGGTTCAGGCGCTTTATGTAAGACTGTAGAGGAAAGTAAGAAGCTTGCTAAGTCTATGGTAGATATTGGCAATCGTGCTGGTAAAGCAATGAGAGCTTTAATTACAGATATGGATAGACCTTTAGGAAATGCTATAGGAAATTCTCTTGAAGTAATAGAAGCTGTTAAAGCACTAAAAGGAGAAGGTCCAAAAGATCTTGAAGATTTATGTGTTATATTAGCAACTAATATGCTTTCTCTTGCAAAGGTTGGAACATACGATGAATGCAAGTTAAAAGTTAAAGAGGCTATTGCTAATGGAAGTGCTTTTGATACATTTGTAAAGATGGTTGAAGCACAAGGTGGAGATAGCAGTTTTATAAAAGATGTATCTAAATTTAGTGTAGCTCCATATACAAAAGAAGTTAAGGCAGATAAAGAAGGATTTATATGCCAAGTCAATACAGAAAAGTATGGAATGGCAAGTGTAATACTTGGAGCTGGCAGAAATAGAAAAGAAGATAATATCGATTATTCAGCAGGTATAATGCTTAATAAAAAGACAGGCGATTATGTATATCCAGGCGATGTTATTGCCACGTTATATACATCAAATGAAAGTGCGCTTGCAGAAGCAAATAATATGATATTATTATCTACAAAGATATGTAAAGAACCACCAATAGTTAGACCATTGGTGCTAGGAATAGTTCAATAAAGGATAAATATGGATATTAAAGAAATATTAGGAAAATGTGATCATACGTTATTATCTCAAAGCGCTACTTGGGAAGAGATAAAAGCTATTTGCGATGATGGAATGAAATATAAAACTGCATCAGTTTGTATTCCTCCAGTATTTGTTAAAAGAGCAAAAGAATATGTGCAAGATAGAGTAAAAATTTGTACTGTTATTGGATTCCCAAATGGCTATAATACAACAGCCATAAAAGCATTGGAAACTCAAGATGCTCTAAACAATGGTGCTGATGAGATAGATATGGTTATTAATATTGGCGAATTAAAGGCCAAGAATTATGGATATGTTTTAAATGAGATAATGACACTAAAGTCTCTATGTGGAGAAAAGATATTAAAAGTTATTATTGAGACATGTTTATTAACTGACGATGAAAAGATAAAAATGTGTGAATTAGTAACTGAAGCTAAAGCTGATTATATTAAAACATCCACAGGTTTTTCAAAAGCTGGTGCCACATTTGATGATATAAAGCTTTTTGCAAAATATATTGGTCCAGATGTTAAAATGAAAGCAGCAGGTGGAATATCTTCGATTGATGATGCCGAAGAGTTTATTAAACTTGGTGCTTCTAGACTTGGTACTAGTAGAATAGTAAAAATAGTAAAAGAAATGGAAAGTAAATAGGGGGAGTTTATGGCAATACCTACACCACACATTGAAGCAAAAAGGGGAGATTTCGCTGACACTGTATTGATGCCAGGTGATCCTTTAAGAGCAAAGTTTATTGCAGAGACTTATTTAGGGGATTGCAAGCAAATAAATTCCGTTAGAGGAATGCTTGGATATACAGGTTACTATAAAGGTAAGAAGGTATCTGTTATGGGATCTGGTATGGGACAACCTTCAATTGGTATTTATTCTTACGAACTATTCAACTTCTATGATGTTAAAACAATTATTAGAATTGGTTCATGTGGTTCATTAGATAAAGATTTGCATGTTAAAGATCTAATAATTGCTATGGGTGCTTGCACAAATGGTAATTATGCTTCTCAATATAGATTGCCAGGAACATTTGCTCCAATAGCTGATTTTGATTTAGTAAAAAGAGCTGTAGAATTATGTGAAGAAAAGGGTGTTAATTATAAGGTTGGAAATATTTTATCTTCAGATACATTCTATGATGATTCTAATAGCACTTTAGATTGGGCAAAAATGGGAGTTCTAGGTGTTGAGATGGAATCTGCAGCTTTATATTGTAATGCAGCAAGAGCTCATAAAAAGGCTCTTTGTATATGTACGGTTAGTGACAGCCTTGTAAATGACGAAATTACAACATCTGAAGAAAGACGTACATCTTTTACAAAAATGATGGAGATAGCCTTAGAATTGGCTTAGAGAATGTCTAAGAGAGTTTTTATTATAGTCCTAGATAGTTGCGGTTGCGGAGAAATGCCAGATGCATATAAATGGCATGATGAGGGAAGTAATACTCTAGGGGTAATAAGAAAGAATAAGAATTTTAATTGTCCGAATCTAATTGATATGGGACTATTTAATATTGAAACAGTTGGCGGTGGGATAGATAAGCCAACAGGTTCTTTTGCAAGATTAAAAGAAGAATCAATGGGTAAGGACACAACAATAGGCCATTGGGAAATTGCAGGACTTGTATCTGAAAAACCATTTCCAACTTATCCAAATGGATTTCCAAAAGATATAATAGAACAATTCGAAAATAAGACAGGCATATTCAGGAACAGAAGTTATAAAGGATTATGGTGAAGAACATATAAAGAGTGGTGCCTTAATTGTTTATACATCTGCAGATAGTGTATTCCAAATAGCTGCGCATGAGGATGTGGTTCCTGTTCAAGAATTATATAGATATTGTGAAATTGCAAGAGAGATTTTGCAAGGCGAACATGCAGTGGGTAGAGTTATAGCAAGACCATTTAATGGTACTTATCCATTTACAAGAACTGCAAACCGTCATGATTTCTCTTTAGTTCCACCAAAGAACACTATGCTAGATTTACTAAAAAAAGAAGGCCTAGCAACAATATCTGTTGGTAAGATATATGATATCTTTGCAGGAAAGAGTGTAAGTGAGAGTAATAGAACTTCTTCAAATCATGAAGGAATGGAAGTAGCAATTAATATTCAAAAAAGGGATTTTGAAGGTTTGTGCTTTGTGAATCTAGTAGATTTTGATATGAAGTATGGACATAGAAACGATATAGATGGATATGCTCTTGCTATGACGGATTTTGATGTTCAATTAAAAGAATTTGAAAATGGAATGAAAGATGATGATATATTAATCATCACTGCAGATCATGGCTGTGATCCTGCAACTCCATCTACAGATCACTCAAGAGAATATGTTCCAATGCTTATATATGGAAAGCATATAAAGAGTGGGGTAGATTTAAAAACACGAAATACATTCGCAGATATATCGGCAGCAATATTAGATTATTTTGGTGTAGATAAAAAAGATACGAAAGGAACAAGTTTCTTAAAAGAAGTATTAATATAAAAATAACGGGCTCACATATGCTATGAACCCGTATTTGTTTTAAGTATTTAAAGTCTTTGCCGTTTTATAGCTATCTGTTTTATATATGTACTCGAATATGTTTTCATCTAAGGAATACCATTTGTTGTTTAATAGCACATATTGATTATAAAATATTGTTGTTTTGTTACCATCCAAATATTCGATAATCATCGTATAGCCGGTTGAATCTACATCTTCTTTAAAGAGCTTTCTTGTAACACTTGCTTTATTTACTAATCCTATAAATTCTTGTGTTTCTGTATCTGATAATTTAAATTCATAGGTTTTATTAAACTCTTCAGGAATACTAGTAGATATAGTAATTTTTGATATATTGTTTGTTTCTATATAATTAGATAATTCTTTTGGTTTAAACATGTAAATCACTAATAATGTCGATATAATTATCAATAAAATGGTTGTAGATACTATTATGTATGATTTTTTAGACGTATTTTTCATTCTATTCCACCTTTATCTTCATTCCTTTTAAACTACTATAGTAATCGAAATTTAATAATCTAAGGTAAGAATTCCAAGTGTCTGCAACTACCAGATATCTTGTTCCGCTGTAATGAGAACCAGATACTTCAACAGCGCCGACGCATAAAACAGCGTGTCCTTCTGATGAATTAACATTGTATCTAACATCTATTATGAATCCTTTTTTTATATCATTATAAAAATAATGCCAAAATTGAATACCAACGTATTTGGTAATACTACAACTTAATGATGTGTATTTTTTTATATAATGATTTAATGCATCTTTTCTAACAGAATTGCTTGGAAGGTTGTATGTATATCCAGAAGGGACATATCCAGAATAAACTCTTCTAGCCGCTGTTTTTAATTTTATTTGTCCGTTTTTATCAAGTGGTAATATTGATGAATAATCGCTGATTGATGAATCATAATAATATTTTAGTACATTTAAAACAGTAGTCAATCCGCAAATGCCATTTTCATCTCCTTTATTTAATCCTGCATTTCTTAAATCTGTTTGAGTTATAGGTTTAAATGAAAGCCAATATTTAGCGCAAACTAAATCTTTTTTTATATCATCTGCATTTATTTTTTCTAAATATCCTTCAATATCATCGGAATTATCATTAAAATTGGTTATATAATCTGCTCTAGCTTGCTTCTTTGATAACACTTGTGAATTAGTTTTTATTTTCGAATTATTCAATTCTTGTCCATATTCTATTCCATCTAAATAGTAATACTTTTCACCTTTTGAAGATATAAAAGATTTCTGGCCAAAAGAAACTTCTATAATTGATCCACGTGTATCATTCAAGTTTTTGTTTAAAATGATATAGCCATAGTCGTTTCCTTCTGAGTCAATATAGTTGACACAATAACTTGTTAATTCATTATTTAAATTGTAAATAGGAATAGTTGAGTCAATCTTTACTCTTGGTTCATTCTCTATGAAAGAGTTTGCATAATCTAAAATCCTTTCGTAATTAAAAATCTCTTCGGCATATACCTTTGCGGGTAGTAATACCAAAGAGATAATAGAAAATACTAATAAGGATAATAGAATTATAGAAAAATGTTTTGTAATAATTCTAGTGTTTTTGTTAGTCATTTAAAAATTTGCCTCCATTTTTAGTGTTTTTTTTATAATATGTTGCCAATTGAAGATATTGTAATTGGCTTTTTATAAACTAACAATATGTAAATCTATTAATACCTATTATTTAACCTCTGGAAGACCGTTCGTGTCAAATTCTTCAACCATATCTAAAGATATATCTAAAACCTTAGATAAACATTCTGGGGATAAGTTGTCCCAGTTGTCTTCTCTTGTATGATAGTATTTTTGTACATTAGGATTCATAGCAGCAAGACAAGTTGCTTTTAATCCAGATTGAGAGAATGCAGCAGCATCAGTAGCACCAGCAAATACTGAACCATATTTTAAGTTCATTCCATTCTTTGCAGCGCAATCTTTTGCAAGTTGACATACTTGAGCATCGTTCTTAGTAATGCCATTCATATCTCTTGAATAAATAACTAAGTGTTCAAGTTCTCTTAATGTTTCGTATGTTACGAAAATAGATTCAATGCCTTCTTCTTTACCATAATCTGGATTTGTTCTACAGAAAGCTTTTGCTCCTCTAAGTCCTGCTTCTTCAGAACCTGTGATTAGGGCAACAACTTCAGTGTTTTCAAGTTCAATATTGCTTTCCTTAATGGCCTTAATAGTAGCAATAGCCATTTCACAAGCTGTTAAATTGTCATTTGCTCCTGGAACAACTGTCTTGTAATCGCAGAACCAGAAGAATGCAACATAGAATGGGAAGAATACAAATGAAGCAAAGCTTGTATATAATAACCAGCCAGTAGGAGTTCCAACAGGGCCGCCAAGTTCAGAAAAACATGTAACGATTGCAAGAACTGTTGAGAAACCAAAACCGATAACTACAGTAATAATTGAAGCTAGGAATAGAGGATATCCTCCAACATGGTGCCAGTGCCATTCATATACAGCATCTGAGTGTCCATTAAATACAATACGCTTTTTAATCTCACCTTTAGGTTTTAACATACCGATAACGTTTCCTGATGTTCCATATTCGAATAATGGATCAATAAATGGTTTATAGAATACGAATTCCATAAACATAGGAACGATAGCAATTATATAACATAATATAGAGAATATTGGAGTCATATAATAAATTGCATTACCAAGCATTGTGAAAATAGAAGTGAAATAAGTCCAGCCAAAGAAAGCACGAGGTGCAACCTTGAATGTTTGCTTTACAACGTTTTGTTTTCCGCATAAGCCAGATAGTTCTTCTGCCATATGATCTAGTGCTTGGTTCTCTCCCTTAGAACCAGGAACACGAGGCTCATATTCTGTTATGATGTGTTTGATTTCCGATTGAATATATTCAACGGATTCAGCTCTCTTTTCTTTAGTGATATTCATAAGATAACCCCTTTTTTTGCGTAATCTTTAACATATTTATTATATATTTTTTAAATATTATGCGCAATATATCAAATTTACACAAATTATATATTTACTAAAAGTAATAGTGGGATGTATAATTTAACTATGTTAAGTTACATTTTATCTGCAGAAGTTTTTAATTCAGATATCTTGAATGATGTGAAGTTTTACATCATACTTGCTGCTTTGACTGCAGCCTTAATTACAATTTCTGTTTTATTCTCAACAAAGGAAAAGTTTAAACTAAAGAGAGAGGGTAAAATCAAAGAGGAAACTTATAAATCACCATCTATTGTTAAAGTAAAAAATAAAGACAACTAGAATACTCTTATTGGTGGTTAAAAAAATTTACAATTCATGCTAGAAATTTGTTTAACTATTTGATAATTATTAATATATAATAATATTACAAAAATTTTACGGAGGGTTTTAGATATGAAAACATCTAAGAGAGTGTTAGTTGCAGTAGTAGCAGTTATCATGATTGCTACATTAGTATGTGCTTTAACAGCTTGTGATACAGGTAAGTATGTTAATGGCGATAGCTATGTTAAGTTAAAGATTGGCGGCAAGTTCGTAGCTCACCTTGAAACAACAGTTTTAGGCGCTAAGGTTACAAAAGATATTGAAGGTACTTATGAAATCGGCGATAAGGATGATAACGGAAATAAGCCAGTTGTATTCACAGTTACAAGTGACGATAAATCATCTGCTTCATCATTTACAGGTGCTTATATTGATTCAGAAGGCGATTTATATTTAGCTGGAGCAATCAAGTTTACAAAATAATTAAATAAATGAAGTATACTCGATTGAGCATCTTATAAAGATGCTCAATTTTTTTTGCAAAATGAGAATAGTGTTAGTATAATGTCACTATCAGGAGATTTGTATTATGTCAAGACGTAGTAGAAGAAATGGAAGTGGATTAAGAGCAATAATAGCTGTAATTGTATTAGTTGCTATTATTGGTGGTGTTGTATATGATTTGTTTTTCTTTGTTCCAAATAGAAATAGAATGGAATGGGATTATGAAAAATTAGCAGGTTACGAAACAGATGAAAGTGATTTAACTGGAAAACTACTTTATGTATGGAAATTCGATGATTCAAATAAACCTTCAGTAGACAACTTTGCTATTGCGATGCTTACAGAAGATGCAGAGTGGGGTATTATTGGTTTCTATGCCTCAGCTGATGAAGCTAAGAAAGAATACGAAGAAGATAAAGATGATGCCTCTGAAGATTTGGTGTTTATTAGAAGAGGAAGAGCTGTATTCTACGGAACAGAAAAAGCATCTTATATGTTTAGATTTATGGTGTTCTAATTTTAATCATGAAAATACAGTAAATGGCACTCTTTTATAGGGTGTCATTTTTTCTTTGACTTATATAAATATAATCTATATAATTATTGCGTTAAAAAAGAAGAAAAAAATAATAAACTTTGGGAGGTTCGAAATGGAAGAACAAATTCGAACTGTTGAGCAAGAGAATCAACAAATATCCAAAGTGGAAGAAGTAGTTTTAAACCCACAAACCCCAATGCAAAAGGCATGGGCAATCACAAAAAAACTTAGTAAGAGATGGTTCATCGACGCATTCACTGGAATGGCACTTGGATTGTTTGCTACACTAATTGCTGGAACAATCTTATGCACAATAGCCAAACTATTTGATGCTGACTCAAAGATTTTCTACATCGTAAACACTATAGGCGCAATAGCTAAGACATTAATGGGCGCTGGTATTGGCGCTGGTATTGCTTATAAATTAAAAGCAAAGCCACTAGTTATTTTCTCAGCTATTTTTGCTGGTATGGTAGGTGCGTTCTCAAATAAGATTATTGACTCAAACTTTGCTTTAGCAGTCGGTGCTCCTGGAAATCCAATTGGTTCTTATG
>Ga0265301_10005690_pt1 | contig 12166 bp, 10 predicted proteins | sample AusTroGonzalo_MG_2_FD_193488 | JGI IMG/M metagenome (GOLD analysis project Ga0265301, IMG submission 193488) | Bovine rumen microbial communities from tropical cattle in Woodstock, Queensland, Australia - Gonzalo_04 | ecosystem: Host-associated > Mammals > Digestive system > Stomach > Rumen ...
TATAGTCATAGTATAATCCGTGCTTTATTGATTAATTTACTGCAAAATTATATAAAATAAATTGAATAAGGGAGAAATAATTGCTAAATTTGCAGGCAGAAACATATAAAATAAACAAAATGGCCATTCTGCAACGTATTAGAGTCTTTTCTTTGCTTCTCGTTTCTTGCTTCTTGCTGCTATTCTCATCCTGTCAGTCGGAACAAGAAAGTGAATCAGGACAATGTACTGTTACCTTTTCTGTTACTAATTATAGGCAAGTCTGCTTTGATGACCTTTCGAGCTCAGGAGCAACCAGAGCAGTGCCAAGTGACCATCCTGCTACGCTGGCACATCTGTTAGTAGCTGTCTTTAATGCAGAAACAGGTGTGCAGGCAATTCCTTCGCAGAAGCATGATTATGACGACTATAAAAACGAACCATCTGCTTATCCGCAGTTCTCTTTAACTTTGCCATACGGACGCTATCGTGTGCTTGTACTTGGTTTCAACGGTTCACGAGAATGCGTGATAGCTTCCATCAACCACATCTCTTGGGATAGCGACTATGTGCCCAATACGTTCCTCTATTGCGAGGAGTTCACGCTTGACAAGAGTACCAACCTTAATCAAAAGATTACCCTCAAGCATGCTGTTGCAGCCTTTCGTATAGAGACGGAAGACGTAATTCCTGCTGAGCTCAAGAAGATGCGTTTTAGTAGCAGTTTAGGAGGAACGGTTCTTGATGCGACGACAGGCTTTACCCCTCAGAATACAGGCAGGACATCAGATATAATTGTTCCTGCTGATAGTGTTGGCAAGCCTGGGATGTTTACTTCATATATCTTCTTATGTGATGAGCAAACCGTTGGGAACTATACCGTTCAAGCCCTCGGGAAGAATGATAACGTGCTTTACGAGAAGCGTTTCAACGAAGTTCCTCTCCGCATCAATAACCTGACTATTTGGCAAGGTAAGTTCTTCGAGGAGTCAACAGACGATGAGGGGCATAATGCCGGTTTCAGTCTTTATTGGGATACCCAATGGGCAGACACGTTAAAGCTTTAGCCTTAGGTCGAGACCGAACTGAGTAGGTGTGCCGCGTTGAGTGAAGACCTGGCCGCGAGTAACAAAGCTGAAGGCATCATATTGTGTGTTGGTCAGGTTGTTACCCCAAAGTGATAGCTCCAAGTTTTCGTGTGTGACAGAGAGTCTGGCATCAAGCAGAGCGTAGAAAGGCTGCGAAAGGTCGTTCTCTCGTGTCCAGTAGATACGTCCAGCACCTTTATATCCTGTGTAGAGACTAATGTGCTGGAACCAGCCCTTAGTATGCCAGGTATGTAACACTCCCAGAGATAGGGTGTGCTGAGGAGCGAAGGGAACCATATAGTCGGCAGGATGCTCGTCGTTGCCAGAATGCCTAAGTGTAGCATGGGTGTAGCCATAACCAGCGTTGACAGAGAGTTCGTTGGTGAGGGAAGCTGTCAGCGAGGCCTCCATACCAATGCTTCGGCTCTTGTCTGCATTAATAGTAACGCGGCCCATTCCGCTTTCCGACATTTGGCTGAGTTGCAGGTCTCGAGTTTCAATCCAGAAAGCGGCGAGGTCTGCCTTCAGTCGTCCGTCGAAGAAGTTCAGGTGAGAACCGATTTCATAGTTCCATGCAGTTTCGGGTTTATAAGCTGCGGCCTGTGCCACGTCTGGTGATTCGATTGTGGGCATATTGCTGCGAATACGTCCCATAATCATATCTACATGACCTGCGGGGATGCGGGGATTGCCTGCAAAGAGCTTGTTCAGGTAGTCTTCCGTCCCGGCATCTATGGCACCCATCATTTGCCTGCGCATCTCTATTTGCAGCAGGTCGCTGAACATCTGCACGTTATAACCTCCTGAACGGTAGCCTCTACTTACTGAAATATAAATGTTGCCTGTCTTCCCGAAGTCGTATTTAAGTGATGCTTTGGGAAGTACGTGCCAGTCGTGATTGCTTGTCTTGCCAAGGAAGGATGGTGTGACGTTGAGGTCCGTAAGACTGACACTATTCTGGGGACGGGCACTATTAATTGCAAAATCGAAGTCCACGTTGCCCGGAGCATCATACGCCATCTTGTAATGTTCGTAATCCAAACGCACGCCGGCAGTCAGAGAGAGGTTCTTTACAATCTCGATTGTGGATTGGTGGAAGATGCCTGTACTCAAGGTGGGCGTATCGAAGATTCCGCCCATAGGCATCGTGTTGTTCTTCAGCATGATGGACATGGGTCCCATACCCGAAGAAGTGAGGTCGGGCAGACTTCTATTAATGACCTGCGAAAGCCAGTTGACGCCTTCTTGATAGAAGGTGACGGGTGCTTCTGTATTGAGCCATTGGTACTGGAAGTTGATGCCGCTTGTCCATTGCCAGCGTTGGTTATCCTTCGACTTCACGGCAATTTCTTCGCTCAGCATCTTGCTGTTCTGCTTTTGCTGGAGGGTGTAGAGGTCTTGCCGAGAGAAGTCTTGGTCCATCAACATATCGTCCTTGAGGAACTGAAATCCTGTTGTACTGGTCATCATAGCTCGCCCAAGGTCGTGTTCCACGTTGAGGCCGACGGAGAGCAGATGCCGCTGGTAGCTTGATGCACGATTGTATGCCACTTCTCCAGCATCTTCTCCCGATTTGGCAGCATAGGGATAGCCGCCTTGTTTTGTCCATTGATAGCGGGCTGAGAGGTCGAGGCGAACCTTCTCGGAGGGAATAAAGATGCCTCTCCAGCGAGCAGACAAGTCGTCGCTCTTGTCGGCATGATGTCCGTCGAGGGCACGATTCCTGTAGAAGCCGCCCAGATGTTCGTAGCTGACACCTGTGCTGAAGGCGAAGTTATCGGTCGGACGATGATAGTGGGTTACGCGCGCGCGATAATTATTATATGTAGCGGCACCAAGCATGATGTCCGTGCCTTGATAGCTCATGGGGTTCTTTGTATAGACGCGAATCATGCCGCCTATCGTGTTGCGTCCGTAGAGAGTGCCTTGCGGACCTCGCAGGACGTCGATGCGGTCGGCATCGCTCAGGTCTTGGTCCATGCTGCTCATGTTGGCAAGAGGGATGTCATCGACGTACATACCTATGGCGGGTGTACCGATACGACTGCCTACCCCTCGCAGGTAAATGCTGGTCGTCAGGCGGCTGCCGTATGTGGGGATGAAGAGCCCGGGGATGTGAGCGGTCAGGTCCTTAATGTTATTGATGTCATTCTGCTGCAGGAAAAGGGGGCCGAGCGAAGAGGATGAGAGGGGTTGCTGGCGGAGTTCTGCATGTTCTTTGGGCGTGCTCACGACGACCACTTCGTCCATATTGCGGACGGAGAGAGTGTCCATCTCGTTGGCAAAGAGGAAGGTGAAGCAGGAAAGATGAAGAATGAAAAGTGAGAATCGAAGCTTATTCATTGGTCGGTCATTATTGGTTTCGCCGGCAAAGGTATTATAAGTTCCTTTGTTTTGGCTTAAGATTGTCTTAAGATTCTGTGTTGTCCATCGGGATTGCGAGCTCTACGCCCATGATGGAACCTTCGGCTGTCTGTTTGTTGCCCATGCGGATGGGGATGCCCAGGAAGGCAGCTTGCTGCCTGGCCGCCTGCATTTCGGCGAAGTCGGGACAGAAGCCTGTCGAGGTCAGGGTTAGCGTGTATTCGCGAACCGTCAGTTGTGAGGCAATCTCCCATCTGGCTCCTTCGGGGGCATATTGCAGGAAGAGGGAGAAGACGGCTGAGAATATCTGACGGAGGATGGCTTCATCTACCAGAATCTCATAGACGAATGGGGTGAGGCGGAGGTAGCATCGGATGTCTTTCTCGCGCAGCACATCCTCGTGACACATCAGGAGTTCGCGCAGGAAAGCATCTATCTTTACTACGCCCGAAGCAGGTGCTTCGTGTGGCAGGATGAGGCCGACACCTCGGACGGCCCGAACCGGACCTTCCTTTGTCCAGCCGAGTTTGTGGCGGAGGGACGAGAGGTGAACGTCCAAAGTGCCTGTGTCGTAGAGGAATCGCTCGCCCCATACGCCTTCGATGATGTCGTCGCGGCGGCACACAACTCCCTGGTGCCTCAGCAGATAGACCAGCAGGCGGTACTCGGTATCGGTAAGCATTACTGGCTTGCCCGACTGCAAGGTCTGATGTGTGGCTGTATCGACTTGGATGTCTGAGTAGTGAATGGCTGTCTGCACCTTCAACCTTCAGTTAATCAATTCTTGTAGTCTTCTTTTGTGAAAGTCAGGTCGAGCAGCACTTTCCCTGTCGTAAGGCTACGGTAGTTGTAGCGGAAGGTGATGCCTTCGTCCTTATAGGGCTTCATCTGTATGCTGTTTTTCAGTCCCTTGAGGATGTCCTCGTGGAAGGACTCTACGAGGTCTTCGGTGTAGATGGAGTCGTTGTCGAGCAGCTCCTGAACCGTATAGTAATAGCTTATGGTACGCGTCTTGATGTCGTAGCCGGCGCTATCGAGGCGGGTGTAGGGGTCGACGAACTTCGGGCATTCCTTCTGCGTGAGTTCCTGGAAGTCGTGTTGGAACTTCTCGTCCTTTGTTTCGCGCTTGCAGCTTCCAAGCAGAAGTGCCCCGAGACAGAGTATTGTAAATAGCTTTTTCATTATCCTGTTGTTTAATGTTATTACCGAAAAAGTCGCGCAAAGATATACTTTTTCTTGAAATAAATGCTTGTCTGCACTTGATAAATATCAAAAATATGCCCTAAAACATAAAATTATGGGGCAAGAAGGAGCGTGTTTTGAGATTTTGTCGTACCTTTGCCGCCGAAAACAAGAGAGAGTGTAAAAGATTGATTAAAGAATAACAAACAAAAACCAAAAAGTTATGACTGAAATAGTTGGAACATTGGCAGGTGCCGTTTGGACGGCCCTCAACGAGAATGGCTCCTTGAATGCAAAGGACCTGAAGAAGGTAGCTAAGATTAAGACAGACAAGGATCTGTTCCTGGCTCTCGGCTGGTTGCTCCGCGAAGACAAGGTGGTAGTAGCTGAGGCTGAGAAGGTAATGACAGTTACCCTCAAGTAAAAAGCAATCTCACAACGTCTTCCGGCAACGGGAGACGAACAGGGCAGGGTTGCCCTTCGAAGGTTTCGGCTTTCGGAGGGCAATCCTCTTTTATGTGCCTCAGGACAGACCTTCCCCAAACGCGGCACGTTATGTTAGCCAACGCGGCACGTTATGATTGCCAACACGGCACGTTATGATGACCAACGCGGCACGTTATGTTTGGCAGCTATCCACGTTATCTTTGCCAACAAAGTGTAAGTATCACGTATTTTGATTATGGTTTCTTTGATTATTGAATTATTATATGTACCTTTGCACCCATGAAAAAGGTGCTTTACATACACGGCTTTGCTTCTGCCGGCAGCACGGGTTCTGCTACGCAGATGCGCAATCACCTCTATCCGAAGGGTGTTCAGGTGCTCAGTCCTGACGTGCCTACCGACCCGATTGAGGCCATTACGTTCCTGAAAGACCTTGTGGAAAGGGAGATGCCCGACCTCATCGTTGCCACCAGCATGGGAGCCCTCTATGGCGAACAGCTCAAGGGCTTTAAGAGAATACTGGTCAATCCATCCTTCCACATGGCTCAGCGGCTCACCTTCTGGGGTTTGGGCCGACGGGAGTTCCGCAACAAGCGGCAGGACGGACAGACGGAGTTCAAGGTCGATAAGCAGATGATTCAGGCTTTCCAGCAAGTGGAGAAGGAGAGCTTCAAGGGCATTACGGAAGAGGAGAAAACCCTCGTCTGGGGGCTCTTCGGCACGCAAGACAAGCTTGTCAATTGCCAGTCAGACTTCCTCAAGCACTACGGACGGGCGCAGATGCAGCTCTTCGAGGGCGAGCATTTCCTTAACGATAAGGTGCTGAGCAAAGTGGTGATGCCGCTTGTGGAAAAGGAATTGGCGCTCCCTTAATCCGCTTTCGGAGGGGAATAAATAGTGAATTGTAAATGATTAAAAGGTAAATACATAGATGTTTGAAAATCTTAGCGAACGGCTCGAGCGGTCGTTCAAAATCCTAAAGGGTGAAGGCAAAATCACCGAAATCAATGTTGCAGAGACGCTGAAGGATGTGCGTCGTGCCTTGCTTGACGCCGACGTCAACTACAAGGTGGCAAAGTCCTTCACAGATACCGTCAAGCAGAAAGCGTTGGGACAAAACGTGCTGACAGCCATCAAACCACAGCAGTTGATGGTGAAAATCGTTCACGACGAGCTGACGGAACTTATGGGTGGCGAGACCACCGACATGAATCTCAAGGGACATCCCGCCATCATCCTCATGGCAGGCCTGAATGGTGCCGGTAAGACGACGATGAGCGGCAAGCTGGCAAAGCTGCTGCGCGAGAAGCGACAGAAGAATCCTTTGCTGGCCGCCTGCGATACTTTCCGCCCGGCAGCTATGGAACAGTTGCGGGTACTCGGCGAACAGGTGGGCGTCCCCGTGTATATCGAGGAAGGCGCAACCGACCCTGTCCTTGTTGCCAAGAACGCTATCCAGCACGCCAAAGCCAAAGGTCATGATGTCCTCATCATCGATACCGCTGGCCGTCAGGCTGTTGACGAAGAGCTGATGCAGCAGATTCAGGACATTCGCGATGCCGTCGAGCCCGATGAAATCCTGTTCGTTGTGGATGCTATGACTGGTCAGGATGCCGTCAATACGGCAAAGGAGTTCAACGACCGCCTTGATTATACAGGCGTCATCCTCACGAAGCTTGATGGCGATACCCGAGGTGGTGCTGCCCTCAGCATTCGTAGTGTTGTCAACAAGCCCATTAAGTTCGTCGGTACAGGCGAGAAGATGGAGGCCCTCGACCCCTTCCATCCAAGCCGAATGGCCGACCGCATCCTCGGTATGGGCGACATCGTCTCGCTCGTCGAACGTGCCCAGGAGCAGTATGACGAGGAGGAAGCCCGTCGGCTGGAACGTAAGATACAGAAGAACCAGTTTGACTTCAACGACTTCTATAAGCAGATACAGCAAATCAAGAAGATGGGCAACCTCAAGGACTTGGCAGGCATGATTCCGGGTGTAGGCAAGGCCATCAAGGATATGGACATCGACGATAATGCCTTCAAGAACATCGAAGCCATCATCCTGAGCATGACGCCCAAGGAACGTACACATCCCGAATGCCTCAACACAAGCCGCAGGATGCGTATTGCCAAAGGCTCGGGCACGAACATACAGGAAGTGAACCGGCTCATCAAACAGTTTGACCAGACGCGCAAGATGATGAAGATGGTGACAGACAAAAGCAAGATGCAGCAACTGGCAGGCATGATGAAAGGCAGAATGCCAATGTAAATGGTAAATAACAAACCGTTAAATGGTAAATGGTAAATTGTTAAATGGTAAATGTCAAGATGCAACTGATTGACGGAAAACAGACGGCTGCCACCATCAAGGCAGAGATTAAGGCAGAGGTAGAGGACATCGTGGCTCGCGGCGGCAAGCGTCCGCACTTGGCTGCAATCCTTGTCGGTCACGACGGCGGAAGCGAGACCTACGTCCGCAATAAGGTGCTGGCTTGTGAAGCCTGCGGCTTTCAGAGCACCTTGCTTCGCTTCGAGGACAATATCACGGAGCTGGAACTTCTGTCCTGCGTATCACAATTGAACGACAACCCGGACATAGACGGCTTCATCGTGCAGCTTCCCCTTCCCAAGCACATCAGCGAGCAGAAGGTCATCGAGGCCATCGATTACCGTAAGGATGTGGACGGTTTCCATCCCATCAACGTTGGCCGTATGGCTATCGGTTTGCCTTGCTACATTAGTGCTACCCCTAAAGGCATCCTCGAGTTGCTTCGTCGCTACAACATTCCCACGAGCGGCAAGAAGTGTGTCATCCTCGGTCGCAGCAATATCGTGGGCAAGCCTATGGCTCAGCTTATGATGCAGAAGCAGTATGGAGACAGTACCGTTACCGTCTGCCACAGCCGCAGCCAGACGCTCAAGGAGGAGTGCCTTCAGGCAAATATCATCATCGCAGCCATCGGCCAGCCTGCTTTCCTCAAGGCAGATATGGTGAAGCCCGGAGCTGTTGTCATCGATGTGGGCACAACCCGCGTGCCCGATGCTTCGCGCAAGAGCGGCTTCCGTCTCTGTGGTGACGTTGATTTTGAGAACGTTGCACCACTTTGTTCCTACATCACTCCCGTCCCGGGCGGCGTAGGACCAATGACCATTTGCATGCTCATGCTCAATACTTTGGCTGCGGGCAAGCATCTTTACTATTCTTAATCAAATAATATGTAGCGCGGTATGAAGACAAGGCTTTGGATGTTTATTGCAGCTCTGCTGATGTTCGGAGCTGTAAAGGCACAGACGGACGAAGCGCCTGCTGCAACCAGGAAAAAGGTTGGCGTCGTCCTTAGTGGTGGCGGAGCAAAAGGTATGGCGCATATCGGAGTGCTGAAGGTGCTGGAGCGTGCAGGCATTCCTGTTGACATCATCACAGGCACATCAATGGGCAGCATCATCGGCGGCCTTTATGCTATCGGCTATAATGCCAGCGTGCTTGACTCCACGGTACGCATCCTGGATTGGAGCTACGTCATCAGCGACCGCGAGGACCTTAGCAACCAAAGCCTTAGTGACCGCCACAAGCAATATACCTACGCCCTTACCACAGGCCTGAAGTTCGGTAAGATTACTGCCAGCGAAGGCGGTATCATCAAGGGCAAGAACCTTGCAGAACTCTTCCGCCAGCTTTGTACGGGTTATAACGACTCGCTCGACTTCAGCCGCGACCTGCCGATACCCTTTGCCTGTGTCGCTACAAATATCATCGACAATACAGAAGTCGATTTCCACAGCGGGCGCTTGCCTCAGGCGATGCGAGCTTCGATGGCTATCCCTGCTGCCTTCTCTCCTGTTCAGTTAGGGGATATGGTGCTGGTGGATGGCGGCTTGCGCAACAACTATCCTGCCGACATCGCCCGCGAGATGGGAGCTGACATCATCATTGGCGTAACCGTTCAGGGAGCACCAAAGACTGCCGATGACCTGAAGGGCACGTTAAGCATCCTGAGTCAGGTTGTCGATGTGAACTGTAAGAACAAGTATGATGAGAATCTTGAAATTACGGACGTTCCCATTCGTGTGAATACGACTGGTTATAATGCTGCAAGCTTCAACCAGGCAGCCATTGATACCCTCATTCGTCGAGGTGAGGAAGAGGCTATGCGACATTGGGATGAGCTGATTGCCCTGAAGCAGCGTATCGGCATAGACGAGTCTTTCCGTCCCATGATTCTGCAACCTATGCGCCCGAAGGTATTGAGTGACCGTCAATATGTAGTAGGCTATACCTTCGAGAACATGACGCCTCAGGACGAGCGTTTCCTTCGTCAGAAGTTCCATCTCAACAAGAGTGGGAGCAAGAATAGTAAAAGGGACAGCATCGACGTCAACCTTGAGCAGCAGCTTACCACTTCGATGCGTGTGGACCTCTTCTATAAGACAGCCGAATGTCGGCTGGTGCCCGAGGGCGAAGGCGTGCGTGTCATCCTTACGGCAGGCGACCGCAAGTCGGCACAGGTTTATGCTGGCTTCCGCTTTGATACAGAGGAGTATGCCGCCGTTCAGTTAGGGCTTGCTGTGCCCATGAAGTCGTCTGTGCCGATGAACGCAGAGGTGATTGTACGACTGGGCAAGCGCATTATGGCATACGGCGACTTTACCGTCCATCCGCGCAACTTTACCCGTCCCATGATTAGCTATGCCTTCCATCGTAACGATATAGATGTCTATGTCAAGGGAGACCGCGACTACAGCATCCTCTACAATCAGTTCCAGGCAGAGGCAACACCCATCAACTTCGATTTGCGTCACTTTAACCTGCAAGCGGGCTTGCGTTGGGATTACATGCACTATCGGAATACGTTGGTGTCAAAGCAGTCAACAGAACTTACGCTCAACAATGCGCATTATTTCAGCTATCGTGCCCGCATCAATTACAACAGCGAGGACAACTGGTACTTCCCTACGCGTGGAACCCGCTTTAAGGCTGAGTATGCCTACGTGACTGACAACATGATAGGCCTTGACGGCAAAACAGGCCTGAGCGATGTGAGTGGCAGCTGGCGACAGTCGTTTTCTATAGGTAAACGCTTTGCTTTACAGCCAATGGTCTATGGCCGTCTGCTCTTTTGTGACAACGTTCCCCTTATCATGAGCAACGCTATCGGGGGCGATTGGTTCGGGCATTACGTGGAGCAGCAGATGCCGTTTGCCGGAGCAGGCAATATAGAATATGTAGAAAGGCATTTTGTGGCTGCACAGGTTCAGGCTCAGTATCAGCTCGCATCCAAGCACTTTATCTTGCTTCGTCTGGCAGGTGGTCTGCAGGCAGAAAAGGTGAAGGAACTTTTTGACAATCGGGTGCTCCTCGGTATTCAGGGAGCTTACTATTTCAATACATTATTAGGTCCTCTTGGCGCAACCTTTGGTTACAGCAGCCGCACGAAAAAACCATATTTCTACCTGAACCTCGGATATGAGTTTTAGCCGTTTCCTTTCGTGGGCATTCTTGTGTGTGTGCATCCTTGGCTCCTCTGAGGCACAAGCCAAGGGCAAGCTCAAGCAGAAGCTGTTGCGGCTGGATAGCGTGCTTGCGGTTCGCTACTTCCACACGTCTTACGACACTAACTATGTGGTAAGACCAGAGGGACGTCTGACCTTGAAGCTTAAAGTGAACCAGACAGGCAACTCGATTCATGCAAAGGGAACGGTCAAGGATGTCTATTCAAAGGCCAACCTGCATACCCGTCACAAGACGACCATTTCCCTTGGAGCTTCTTATCGGGGCATTTCAGCAGCCTTTTCCCTCAATCCTGCCAAGATGGGTGGCATCTATAAGGATTATGAGCTGAACGTCAACTACTACGGCAGCCGTTTCAGCCTTGATGCCAGTTACCAGCGTTCTTCCTCTTTGTCAGGTGATGTTGAACGTAATGGCCCGCAAAGGTTAGAGGAGGGTGATGTCAACATGAAGGTGTTCAACATCGCAGGATATTATGTCTTCAACCATCGTCGCTTCTCCTTCCCTGCGGCTTTCACGCAGTCATACGTCCATCGCCGCTCTGCAGGTTCATGGCTTGCAGGCATCAGCTATCAGGGCGGAACCATCAAGACGACGGAGGATTTCAGGGAAAGACATCCCGAGGCCAACGATATGAGACTCAGCGTGGGACATCTCGGTATCGGTGGCGGTTACGGCTACAACCTTGTCTTAAGGAAGAAGTGGCTCCTGCACCTTTCCCTGCTTCCTACCTTCGTCGTTTACAACCGTAACAAGATAACAGTCAATGGCGAAAGCAGACATGCAAGCGGGATACGGTTCAACATGTTGTTCAACGAGCGTGCAGCCATTATCTACAATTACTCGCCTCGTTACTTTGCAGGTCTCAATGCCGTAATGAATAACTCCTTGTTCACTGACAAGAATGTCATCATCAACCAGAACAAGTGGGTAGTCCGCGCCTTTTTCGGGGTGCGGCTTTGGTGAGTCTTCCCTTGCTTAGTGCAGAGTTTCCCTTATGAGTTCATGCTGAGAAGGAACTCCTCGTTGCTGTCGGTGTCTTCGAGGCGCGACTTCACTTCGTTCATAGCTTCCAGAGAAGTCATGTCGGCAAGGAACTTGCGCAGAATCCACATGCGGTCGAGCGTCATCTTGTCCTGAAGCAGTTCGTCGCGACGAGTGCTGCTGGCAATGATGTTGACGGCTGGGAAGATGCGCTTGTTGGCAAGCATACGGTCGAGCTGCAGCTCCATGTTGCCTGTTCCCTTGAACTCCTCGAAGATGACTTCATCCATCTTGCTGCCCGTATCGATGAGGGCTGTAGCGATAATGGTGAGGCTGCCGCCGTTCTCTATGTTACGTGCAGCACCGAAGAAACGCTTGGGCTTGTGCAGGGCATTGGCATCCACACCACCGCTCAGCACCTTGCCGCTGGCAGGAGAAACAGTGTTGTAGGCGCGAGCCAGACGTGTAATGGAGTCAAGGAAGATGACAACATCATGTCCGCACTCTACCATTCGCTTTGCTTTTTCGAGGACGATGCCGGCAATCTTCACGTGGCGTTCTGCGGGTTCGTCGAAGGTGCTGGCAATAACCTCTGCCTTGACCGTGCGGGCCA
>Ga0265301_10005698_pt1 | contig 12160 bp, 14 predicted proteins | sample AusTroGonzalo_MG_2_FD_193488 | JGI IMG/M metagenome (GOLD analysis project Ga0265301, IMG submission 193488) | Bovine rumen microbial communities from tropical cattle in Woodstock, Queensland, Australia - Gonzalo_04 | ecosystem: Host-associated > Mammals > Digestive system > Stomach > Rumen ...
GCTGCAACAGATCCGTACGGGAGCAGAGATTCATCCGCGCCAAGCTGGACCTGTGGAAGCAGCTGCCGGAGGAGGAGCGGGAGGACATACGGGACCTGATCGACCGGATATCCGTGGGCGGTGTGGAGCGCGTGGCGCTGACCGCCGTGGTGCTGAGGGGCGTGAGTCCGAGGATAGCGGCAGAACGGTACCGGATCGGGAAGGGCAGAGTGTATCAGATGCAGCGTGAGTTCTACGAGAAGGTGAAGCTATGGGCCTGACGGTGAGGCAGAAGAAATTCGTGGAGGCATACCTGCAGAGCGGGATCGGGAAGGAAGCGGCGATCGCGGCGGGGTACAGCCGCAGATCCGCCGAGCAGCAGGCGTCGCGGCTCCTGTCCATGCCGGAGGTGCAGGCTTATCGGAGAGAGCTGGAGAAGAAGCTGTTCGACGAACTGGGGATATCGGAAGCGTGGATCGGGCGGAGACTCGTGGAGATAGTGGACCGGAGCATGACGGCGGTGCCGCACATGGTATGGGATCCGGACGAGCGGAAAAAGGTGCCGGACGGAGACTGGATCTTCGACGCCGGATCCGCCATCAAGGCGCTGCACGAACTGGCGGCACAGATGGGATACGCGAAAGGCGAAGAGGAAACACAGGAGCAGAGGAAGTCCTTCGAGGACTGGCTGGCGGAACAGACAAGAGAAAGCGGACTGTAGAGCGGGCGGAAACGCCCGTTCTTTTTTGTCGAAACGGCGCAAAGCGTTGAAAGCACTGGGAAAAAGTCGGGGAAGATTGGGGAAACTTTTCCTTTAGCATGGTAATTGCCGGTGATATAGGCAGCGCGGGATCCCGCAAGGGTGGATGCGCAAAGCCTATACGCGGAGGAGGGACAACGGACAGCCCTCCTCCGCCCGGTGAATTCGCGGCCCGCCGGCAGTACAAGGCGGGGACAGGTCAGAGACCTGAGAAAGGAATGCCCCCATGAATGAAGACGTAATCAGCTACGGGGAAGCTGAAGAGGAATCCGTAACTCCTCAGGGCGAAGACGCGGCAGAGACCGAAGGCGAACAGAATCCCGACAGCGCCGAGCGGGATCGTCAGAGCCACGAAGACAACAGACGGTACCAGGCGGCCCGCCGGGCGGGCGAGGACGCAGGGTATCAGAGAGCCATGGATGAGATATCGCGGCGCTTCACCAAGCTGGGTATGCGCGACCCGACGACAGGTGAAACGATCACGAACATCGAAGGGCTTGAAGCCTACTCCAAGGCGGCGCGGAAGCAGCGGATCGAGGCCAGGGCGAAAGAGACCGGGCGATCCGTGGCGGAGCTGACCGAGGAGGAGGACAACAGTGACTTTCTGCGGGAGCAGCGGGCGGAAGCCGCTGCCAAGAAGAAGCAGGACGAAGAAAAGGCGGCGCTGGAGCGCTGGGTGACGCTGGACGCAGCGGCCTTTACGGAGGCTTATCCGGACGTGGACCTGGCCGAACTGGACGGGAACAAAGCGTTCCGGAAATTCTGCGGTAGCCGGTACGGACGTGAGCCGCTGGCCGGGCTGTACGGCGACTGGCTGGAGATCACCGGGGCGGCCGGCGAAGCTGCGGTGCGGAAGAAATCTTCCAAGGACGAGCGCAGCACCGGAGCCGGAGGCGGAGCGGGGGGAGAGACCCTGACCGCCAAACAGCAGAAAGCGCTGGATGAATGGAACCGCGCCTATCCGCACATGAAGATGACCGCCAAAGAATTCCTTTCGCGGTGAAGACCGCGAGCAAATCAAAAACAAACGGAGGGAAAAAGCAATGAGACCCATTCAGAACGCGGGAGGGCATGTGGGCCTGACCGTGAGGAAATACCCCATCGCCACCAGCACGGCCATCAGCCTGGGGCAGGTGGTGAAGCTGAGCGCCGGCAAGGTGATCAGCGCGATCGCCGCCGAGACCGCCGCGATCCTGGGCATCGCCGCCGAGAACCATCCCGGATCGGCCGACGCCCTGAACGCGCGGGCCAACGGCGAAGATATCCTGGTGTACGACAACCCGGAGCTGATCTTTGAGTGCCCGGCACCCGTGATCACCGCCGCTTCCGGAAGTGCGACCACCATCGTGCCCGCGAACGGCGACGTGGCCGCGGCCGCAGCGAACGACGCCTTCAACGACAGCGTGCTGCTGCTCATCAGCAAGGCCGCCGACAGCACCAACACCGACCCGATCGGCAAGAAGATCCCCGTCACCGACTACACCGCCAGCGGCACGATCATCACCAAGGCCAGCGGCGGCACCCCGTCGGAGGGCGACAAGTACGAGGTCTACCCCAAGCTGGGCGCCGCCGTGGGCGGCATCGCCACGCTGGACGGGACCTATTTCAGCACGCTGGTGCTGACCGCGAAGGGCGCGACCAAGCTGAAATGCGTGGGCCACGACTTCGAGCGGCACATGATCCGCCTGATGGCTGTGGAGCACAGCCTGGGCGTGGAAGAGTAAGGGAAGGAGGAAACGACAATGCCTGTTATGACCCCGTGGAAAAACGATAACTACAAGTTCGTGGGCAAAGCCTTTGATTTTGCCTATGCGGACCGACTGAACAAGCTCCTCCCGATCCTGGGAGAAGCGTCGACCAACTCCGTGGATTACGAGATCACCGGCACCGGCGGGTACGGCGAACTTCAGCCGTATGAGGACGAGGTGAACGAGGGGAAGATGTCGCGCGGTTTCAAGACCGTCGTCACTCCCGGCGAGTTCTCCCTGTCGATCCCCGTGCGCTTCAAGGAAGCGAAGGTCGACCAGAACGGCGCCTGCCGCCGCGTCGGCCAGCGCCTGGGCGACAGCGCGGCGATGACCGTGTATCTGCACGCGCTGCGCATGATCGGAAACGCCTTCCTCGACGACGGCATGCACAACGGCGGCGACGGAAAGCCCTGGGCCGCCACGGATCACCCGGTGGCCAGCAAGGGATCTTCGGGACGCAAGTACATCCCGGATCCCGACGCGGGCACCTACAGCAACCTGATCAGCAAGAACCTGAGCGTGGCCGCCATTACCGAAGCGCAGAGCATGGCCAACCGCTTCGTCACGCCGGACGGCCTGCCCTTCCTGTGCCAGTACGACACGCTGCTGGTATCCCCGGAGCTGGAGGCGACTGCCAAACAGATCTGCGGCGAGAACGCGCGGCTCTATCCCGATCAGACCGATCACGTCAATCCCGTCAGTGACCTGCAGTACATCGTCATCGGCGGCGGCGACGACGGCTTCAGCAAAAAGCAGTGGGCCGTGTGCGACAGACGGCTGATGAAGGACATCGCGCTCATCGTCTACATCACCCGGCCGACCCTGTTCCAGAGCAAACTGGACGATCCGCTGAAGGATATGTACACCGCGTACACGGACTTCGGCGTGGGCTGGGGCGACGCCCGGCAGATCATCTTCTCCACCGGCGCCTGATAAGGCGATCGTATAAAGCAGCGGGAGGGCGCTCGCCCTCCCCTGCGACGTGACGGGGAGGTAAACGATGAACGATCAGGAGCGCTGGGAGCAGAACCATCAGGAGCACACCGAGTACCGGGACCGCATCAAAGCCCTGGAGGAACGGATGGCGAAACACGACACGCAGTACGCCGTGATCAATACAAAGCTGACCGCGATCCTGTGGGGCGTAGGAGTGATCGGGACCGCGCTGATCGGAGTGCTGGTGAAGTTCGTATTCAACGTGTGAGGAGTGATATCTCATGTCTGAATTTTGGAAAGCCGCGCTGATCCGCGCGCTGAGGACGCTGTGCCAGACCATGATCGCCACGATCGGGACCACAGCGGTCCTGCAGGAAGTGGACTGGATCCTTGTGCTGTCCTCCGCCGCCCTGGCCGCGCTGCTCAGTATCCTGAACAGCATTGCGACGGGATTGCCGGAAGCGCCGAAGGAATAGCGGCAATGAAAAAGACGCTGTAAGCAGAAAGCAGGGAGGATCCGAACGGACCTCCCTGCAGAGTGCATTAAGGAGCGCATATGAGCGTAATAGAAAAGGCCTGCGCGTGGGCAAAAAGCATCGCATACGACGACGCGCACGGGTACGATCAGGGATCCCGATGGGGTCCGGACTATGACTGCAGCTCGATGGTGATCTCCTCGTGGAAGCAGGCGGGCGTGCCGCTGACGTGCACATATACGGGGAACATGAAGCAGGATATGCTCGCCCACGGCTTCCGCGACGTAACGGCCCAGGTGAACCTGAGCACCGGAGCCGGACTTCGGGCCGGCGACGTGCTCCTCCATGAGACGAAGCACACGGCTCTGTATACCGGGAACGGGCAGATCGTGAACGCGGGCGGGAACGAGAACGGCGGTGCCACGGGAGGAAAGACCGGGGACCAGACGGGCCGGGAGATCCGCGTGATGGGATATTACAACTTCCCGTGGCAGTGCGTGCTGAGATTCACCGAGAAGGAAGAGAAGCCGGCGGATCAGGTACCGGCGCCGGAGCCTACAGACAAGGAGAGGACCTACACCGTACAAAGCGGCGACAGCCTCTGGAGCATCGCGGAGAGGGAGCTGGGGAACGGCATGCTCTACGAGACGCTCAAGAAATACAACAACCTATGGGACTACACGATCTATCCCGGCCAGGTGCTGAAGCTGCCGGGAAAAGCGGAGACACCAAAGGAGGATCCGCGGGACACGCCACGCTACACCACGATCACGGTCACGGTGCGGGAGGATGTACTTACCCGCTGGAAGGAAAAGGCCGGGAACGGGACGCTGAGCGCGTATCTGGAAAAGATCCTGTAAGAGATCGGAGCAGGCAATATGGCTTTTAACCGAAAAAAGAAAGAGGAACCCGCGGTGATCGGGTACGACTACTCCACGCGGGAGGCGCGGGAGGAGACGGTGACAGGACTGTTCCACCGGGCCAAAGCGGCACGGACCGGGCAGGAAATCGAGTGGACACGCTATAACGACTACTACAACTTCATTCACGACGCGACACGGGAGGTCATAAAGTTCTGCAGGGAAAACGATCTGCCGTGGTCACCGGCGAACATGCCGGACCCGTGGATCATGGTGGAAAGTCAGCTGGATCCCACTGTTCCGGAGCCGGAGTTCCACGGGCGCGACGACGATATGGACAGTCAGAAGGCCCGGCAGAGAGAGTTTGCCGTGCGATACATCTGCGAGAACAACCGCCTGAGCGACCTGAACACCAGGAACGAACGCCGGCTGCTGAAGCTGGGAGACGCCTTTTGGAAGGCGTACTGGGATTCGTCGATGCGCTGCGGCGTGAACGAGGGAGATATCCGGATCACCGACATCCCGGTGGAAGCGATCTTCCCGGATCCGTCGGTGCGAAACGGGACGATCCAGGATGGACAGTTCCTGGACTATGTGTACTCCATCCACAAGGTGAAGTTCTGCCAGCTTTTCAAAAAAGATTTGGAGAGGCTGGGGATCCGGCGGGAAGACATCATGGCCGAGGACTACGTGGATCGCGCCGGACCGTTCGACATGACCACTGCCATCGACGACATGGACGACACGGTGCAGATCCTTGAACACTGGTTCCGCCAGCCGGAGGACACAAAAGACGAAAACGGAAACCCGGTGCCGGCGGGCGCTGTGGCGTGTTCCATACAGGCGGGAGGCAAGGAACTGCGCTATATCCCGAACTACTGGGAGAGGACCTGCAAGCAGAACCAGCTGTTCCCGTTCGTGCACTACTGGAGGATCGGGGACGAGAACCAGTTCTGGAACAAGAGCGAACTCTTCCCGATCATGGACCTGGTGGATGCGGCAGACAGGAAGCTCGCCATGGCGATCCTAAACGACGCCTTCATGGCCAACGACATCGTGATGGTGGAGGAAGGCGCGCTGGCGGACGGAGAGGAGCTGACCAACGAGCCGGGCGCCGTCATAAAAGTCAAGAAAAACATGATGGCAGGGGTGCGGAGGCTCGGCGGCCTGCAGAGCATGGCCAACGCCAGCATGACCCTGGACTGGTTCAAAAACCAGATCGAGCGCACAAACCGCAACTACGAGACCAACATGGGACAGGAGGCTGCGAGAGTGACCACGGCCACGGGCCTGGCCATCCTGCACGGAGACGCGCAGGCGCAGTCCGACATAAAGAGGAACGACCGGCACAAGGGCTTTGAACGGCTCTATGAGCTGCTGGACTGGCTGGCGCTGGAGTTCTTCGATGACGACCGCATGCTGTTCATCGGAGCGGACGAGGTAAGGGAACGGCCGGCAAAGAGGATGAAGTTCAATGCCGACGCTTTCGCCGAGCAGATGCCGGAGGTCTACGACCTGGACGGCAACGTGGTTCGGGAGAGCTGGACCTACTGGCCGCGCGTAGACGTGACCATAACCGCCGGAGACAGCGTGGTGAAGGGAAAGCAGGCGACACTCCAGGCACTGCAGGCGCTCACGGCGTCGCAGATCACGGCGGAGAACTGGAGACTGTTCGCGGCGCAGCTGCAGGTGCTGGACATCCCAGGCAAACAGGACATCATAAAAGACTGGGAGAGAAGGTTCGCGCAGCAGGCGACGCTTCCGGAACAGCAGGCCGGAGGAGACGGAACGATACCGGGCGCCGGCGGAGAAATGCCGGGAATAGGAGGAGAGCTGCCGGGCGTCGATGGGATCGAAGGCACCCGGAGCCTGCCCATGCTGGACGGGATGCAGATGTAACGGAGATCGTGACGATATGAATCTGAGAGAAGCGAAAGACAAAGTGTATATGCTCCTGGACGAGCACAGCGCCGGCGGGGATATCGAGCACGATGAAGACATCGAGCTGAAGATGGCGTACTTCTTCGATATCGCCCAAAAGAACCTGGCGCAGATCGTGCCGGTGATCAAGACATCGGAGTTCACGGCGGACGGGGAGCAGGAAGAATACTATATGCCGTCGGACTTCCGCAAACCGTACCGCATTTACCGGGACGGAAAGATCGTGACGAAGCGGTACCGGTGGCGGAACAAGGTCCTGATCGTGCCGCTGAGCGACGAGGGCTGCCACTTCGAGATCGACTACTACGCGATCCCGGCGAGCATCAACGCGGAGACGCCGGACGACTACGAGTTCGAGGTACCGGAGGACGCGGCGCAGTGCCTTCCGTACTGGGTGTGCGCGCAGAACCTGCTGCCGGACCTGGTGATGGATTACAGCGTGTACCTGGCGATGTACAACATGATGGTATCCCAGCTGGATACGAGCCTGCCGGGAGACAACACGAGGCTTCGTCAGGCGCTTTACGGGTATTAAGCCATGGCGGGTTGGACACAAACGGCGCCGACGCTGCCGAGCGGATCGAGCTATAAAAAGATCACCACGGGCGGGAGGAAAGAGAACAACGTCAGCGTCAGCATGGATGTGTATATCGCCCGGCTGGACAAGAACAACGTGTCCATACGGTTCCGGATGACATCCAGCGAAGGCGAGTACGGCACCTTCTATCCGCCCGGCTGGGTGGGGTTCAAGGTCGGGAACAGCACGAAAGCCTACGGCTGGGGACGAAGCGTGACGGCCTACTGGACCGGGACGCTGAACGAGAACGCCACATACGGGGTATCGGGCGGCGGCGGCAGCGCCAGCTCCTCACCGTTCGACCACGCGACCTACATGAGCGGTACGGCCAAGGGGTCGGCATACATCACTCCCGTATACACGATTGCGTACAACTCCAACAACGGAGCGGGATCCACGGCCTCACAGAGCAAGACGTGGGGATACGCCGTAAATTTGTACAGCTGCGGGTGGACGAAACCGGGGCACACATTTGCCGGGTGGAACACGGCGGCGGACGGTAGCGGTTCCAGCTACTCAGCGGGACAGAGCTACAGCACAAACTCCAACCTGACGCTGTATGCGATCTGGTCGCCGAACACTTTCGCGGTGACCTACAACGCCAACGGCGGGAGCGGGACCACGACGAGCCAGACGAAGACCTACGGCGAGAGCCTGACGCTAAGGTCCAACGGATTTACCGCGCCGACGGGGTATCACTTCGTAAACTGGAACACGGCAGCCGACGGGAGCGGGACACCATACGAAGCCGGAGGATCGTACACGGCGAACGCCGCTGTGACGCTGTACGCCCAGTGGGCGCCGGACACCTACGCGGTCACCTTCGACGGGAACGGAGCTGACGGAGGCTCACAGGCACCTGAGACAAAGACCTACGGCTCCAGGCTGGTGGTACCGGGGTGCACGTTCACCAGGACCGGCTACAGCTTCGTCGCGTGGAACACCGCAGCGGACGGGACCGGGACGAGCTATACCGCCGGGAGCTACTACGAGACGAACGCCGCGGTGACTCTGTACGCGATCTGGACGAAGAACAATATCCCGGTGTACGTGAACGACGACGGAACGATCCGCCAGGTCGTGAAGGCGTACATGAATATCGAAGGAACGGTCTATGAGGGGCGGCTGTTCATGAACGTGGGCGGCACGATCTGCGAGATCGGGTAGGAGGACAATATGAGTTTTACGAGTCAGAAGATAACGGATTCCGACATCACGACCTACGGAGTGCAGAGCCAGCCGAACAAGCTCACGGGATCCGCACAGCAGAACAAGCAGGCTTTCGATAAGCTGATCACCGAAGTGGTGAAGGCGAAGCTCAACGCCCTGATAGACGAGCTGACGGCCATCACGGCGGCGGCACAGATCGGAGCGGACGTGGACGGACTGACTTCCACCAACGTGAACGACGCACTGGCTGAGCTGCTGGCGGCCATGCAGTATATCTCGCAGGGAGGCGTGGCGCCGGGAAGCGTAGGAGAAACGGAGCTGGCGGCCACGCTGGAGATAGGCGACAGACTCGTCGGGGTATTGCCGGCGAATGTCGGGATCAAGAGCGGGCCCACGGTCCCGACCACATCGGACATCTCAAACGGGCAGATCTATTTCATGTATGAAGGAGGAGAGTAAACATGTCTATACCGGAATACCCCATCAATCCGACGGAGCAGTACCTGGCTGCCATGCTGGGTGAGGACGTGGAGCTGCCGGAATATCCGATCACCAGGGAGCATCAGTATCTGGCCGCGCTGGTGGGGCAGATGGGAGATATTAAGACAGAGATAACCGACCTGGAGCGGGCGATCATCGCGGACAACCGCTGGTCGGATCTGCAGGCCATCGTGGACGAGGGACGCGCCGCAGCCGTTCTGCCGGTGGGTACCCGCATCGACGACAACTGGGAGAAGGCTGCCGGTACCAAGTACGAGGCGCCCTGGGACGTGGTGCATCATTATGCAGACGGATCCATGGCTCTCTGCTGGCACTACGCCTATCCGGACGGCATCAACTTCGACGCGCCGGAGGCGATCTACTACGCCGGCGAGGACGGCCTGGCCGCCGGGACGTACTACATCACCATCGGCTACGCCTACGGCAACGGCTGGGTGAAGGACGCCACGATCTACTTCACGCTGACCTCCGCCATGGACGCCGACGATCAGCTGTTCATCGACTGCGGCAAGGACAACAAGTACGACCCGGCGAACGGGCGGACCTGGAAGGTCTTCGCTAAGGGCAGCACGACCGTGAAGCAGAGCGGCACCACCGCCGCCAGCGGCACCGGCACGGAGCTGGGCAGCACGTCCTCCGCCAACCCGCACCGCACCAACGGGCAGATCAACGCGCCTTCGCGCGTGGTCTACGGGTATGGCCGCTGGTCGCAGAGCGCCATCCGGCAGTGGCTCAACAGCGACGGCGCAGCGAACGCCTGGTGGGCTCCCCAGAACCCATGGGACCGCCCCAGCGAGCAGCTGAACATGCGCGGCTTCCTGGCCGGCCTGGATCCCGATCTGCTGGCCATCATCCCCACCGTGGACGTGGTGACCGCGCTGAACAGCCAGGAAGGCTTCGAGGATCCCCTGGAGACCACGCAGGATAAGATCTTCCTGCCCGCGCTGAACGAGTGGGACATCGCGCCGGAGCTGGCCGGAGAAGGCGAGGCGTGGGACTACTACAAAGCCCTGGCCGAGGAGGCCGGGCTGTCCGGGCAGTTCCAGCGGTCGACAACGTACCCGATCCTGATCAAGTACAACGTCTCCGCGAAAACTTCCGCGGTCAACGTATGGCTGCGCTCTGCCGGTCGGGGCTACGCGAGCAATGAGTGGTGCGTGACCTACAGCGGCAACGTCAACCTCAGCAGCGCGTGCACCGGGCTTAGGGGCTGCCCGGCCTGTATCATCAAGAAATCGACATAATCCCGCCCGCACACCTGCGGGCGGATCCCAGAGGGACAAATGGCAACCGAGAACCAGCACAAAGAAAATTCCTTCACGCCGGTGACAGCCGCGCTGGAGCTGGCGCGGTACACCTTCCAGATCACGTCGAACCTCAAATGGTTCCCGGACTGCTCCTTCAGGGAGCAGCGGAAGGAAGACGACAAGGTCACGCAGATCCTCGTCTTCCGGGAAGACTCCCTGACGAATATCGTCCGGGAGGAGGCTCGGCAGATCTACCACCTCGCCTTCACGGCGAACGAGATCAACCTGACGCGCCAGCCCTGGAGGAAAGAGGAACGGCTCTCCCGGCAGCGGGAGGCCATCGCCCTGTGCGGGGATCTGCTGGCGGACATACAGATCTGCCAGAAGTACTTTCATCTCACCGCCAAGCGGATCAAATTCTGGGGCGGACTCGTCATCGGCACCCGCGCCGCCCTTGAACGGTGGCACGAATCGGATAAGAGCAGATACAAGGATGTCTGATCTTATAACGGCTGTAGGCTAAACAGCTCCCTTCCGCGGTCAACGTATGGCTGCGCTCTGCCAATCGGGGCAACGCGAACAATGAGTGGTACGTGAACAACAGCGGCAACGTCAACAACAACAACGCGTACAACGGGAATAGGGGCTGCCCGGACTGTGTCGCTCAGGCTATGAGGCCGATCCGCAGGATCGGAACGCCGGGAGAGCAAACGATACAGGGAGCCGAGTGCCGGGCCTTAGGGCCGAACAACACTTCGGAGATGCGGCCGTCCTCCGGGACGATGTCCGCTATGACTCCGCGGATCTATTTATGAATTTTAAGGAATCGACAGAATTTGAGGCTCTTTGGGACTCGATGCAGAAATGCCGGAGAGGCAAGATGTGGAAGGCGTCCGTCGCCCGGTACGTCACCCACGGAATCGAGGAGACTCTGAGGCTGGAGCGGGAGATCGCGGCGGAGACCTATAAGCCGCGCAAGCCCCACACCTTCCGACTGACCTATCCCAAGGAGCGACCGTGCTCCTCCACCCACATCCGCGACCGCATCGTCCAGCGGAGCCTGAACGACAACGTGGTGTATCCCGCCATGACGCGCAGCTTCGTGTGGGACAATATGGCCTGCCAGAAGGGCAAGGGCACGACCAAAGCCATGGATCGCCTGGAGTATCAGATGCGCCGCTATTTCATCAACCACGGCGGGCGCGAGGGCTGGGTGCTCCAGTGCGACGTGGAGGGCTACTACCGGAACATGCGGCACAGCGACGCCAGGGAGTGCTTCTCCCGGAAGCTGGACGAGGAAACGGTGGACCACGCCATGGCATGGCTGCAGCGGCAGTATCCCTACGAGGTGGGCTTCGAGCCGGGCAGTCAGATGGTGCAGATCCTGGGCATCTCCCTGCTGGATCCTCTCGATCACTTCATCAAAGAGCGGCTGGGCGCCCGATATTACGGTCGATACATGGACGACTTCTACCTGATCAGCGCGGACCGGGACTTCCTGGAGCGCTGCCGGGCGGAGATCGACCGGGAGCTGGGGAAGCTCGGACTGCATCTGCATCCGAAGAAGACACGGATCTTCCCGCTGAAGAACGGGATCAAGGTGCTCGGATTCACGTTCAGGCTGACGGAGACCGGCAAGGTCGTCCGGATCATCGACCCGAAGAACGTGAAGCACGAGCGGAAGAAACTGGCACGGATGGCGCGGCTCGTCCGGGAAGGCAGGATGACGCGGGAGAAATTCGACGAGTGCTACGGGTCCTGGAAGGCCCACGCGGAACTCGGAGATTCCCACAAACTCCTGCAGCGGATGGACGCCTACGTGCGCGATCTCTTTAAGGAGGACAACAATGAGAATTGTGCATGACAGTACCCCAATCGGGGAGCGGCACCGGATCGAGAACGCCGTCGCCGCCTCCGAGAGCACCGCGGAGATCACGTCGATCGCTTTCGTGACTCTCGCGGAGA
>Ga0265301_10005702_pt1 | contig 12150 bp, 6 predicted proteins | sample AusTroGonzalo_MG_2_FD_193488 | JGI IMG/M metagenome (GOLD analysis project Ga0265301, IMG submission 193488) | Bovine rumen microbial communities from tropical cattle in Woodstock, Queensland, Australia - Gonzalo_04 | ecosystem: Host-associated > Mammals > Digestive system > Stomach > Rumen ...
AGGCGGAACATTTGCAGAAGGCCTTTGGCGACAAGGTGCTGTTCGACGACTTGAACTTCAACCTGCCGCGCTCCGGCATCGTGGGCATTATCGGCCCGAACGGTGCAGGTAAGACGACTTTGTTCAAGATGATCATGGGCCAGGAAAAGCCCGATGGCGGTACGCTCAAGATTGGCGAGACCGTGGAAATCATCAGCATGGAACAGGGCCGCGACAGTCTCGACGACTCCAAGACCGTGTGGGAAGAAATCACCGGCGGCAACGACGAGATTATGGTGGGCGACCGCAAGATGAACGGCCGCGCTTACTGCGGACTCTTCAACTTCACGGGTGCCGCCCAGCAGAAGAAGCTTACGACGCTTTCGGGCGGTGAACGCAACCGTGTGCTCATGGCGAAGAACCTGCAGAAGCCAGGCAACCTCTTGTTCCTCGATGAACCGACCAACGACTTGGACATCGAAACGTTGCAGGCTTTGGAACAGGCTATCCTCAAGTTCGCAGGCTGCGCCGTGATCATCTCGCATGACCGCTGGTTCCTGGACCGCATCGCCACGCACATCCTCGCTTACGAAGGCGATTCCAAGGTCGTGTGGTTCGAAGGCAACTGGAGCGAATACGAAGCTGACCGTCGCAAGCGTCTCGGCGAAGACGCCGACAATCCGAAGCCCATCAAGTACAAGACTCTCACGAGACAGTAATTACTGCAGTGCTAAGTTTTCTGGATCAAGCAACCAAAGCAGTCCTTTGGTTGCTTCGACCTGGTCATTTTCCAAATTGTATTCCTGGGCTTCCAGGACTCCGCTTTCGCAGGCCGAAATGGCTTGCTCTTTCGCTTCATCTGATTTTGAAGAGAGAGCTTCTCGGTATGCCTCAAGGTCTTCGTGTGTCATTTCTATGGCGTCTTCCATAGAGGCTCCTTCGTAATGTACATATTCATTCACGACGGCGGCACTGTCCGGCAGGGGGTGCGTCCGATAGATGGTGGCCATTTCCATATAGGCTTCGCATTCTTTAAAATAAGTGTTTATGAAGTACTCTTCTAGAATTTGACAGTTTTCGTCCTGTAATTTTTTCTTACCGGCCTTGTCGATACCCTTCTTGAAAACAGCCCGAGCCTGTTCGTAATACGCAATTGTCTGCTTGATGACGGAGAGTTTTTCGACAATCAAATCCACCTGTTCCTTGACCATGCATTCCTGGTTCCTTGTGGTTTTTGCCGTCACAAGGTACAGGTTCCCTTTTTGGATTGTCGCGGGGACAAACCATTTGTCACTTTTGGCGGCTATGTCAAAATGGTCCAGCCCTTTTTGCAGGGTGTCCTCCATTTCTTTTGCTTGTTCTTTTGAATCGTTTGCCAGCTTGTATTGGACAAGGAAATCCAGTTTCTCTTGCCCGTAAAAAAATTCCTTCGCCTCGTCGGAACCGTCATCCGAGACGATTATCGTTTTTAGGGAGGGTTCTATTATGTTGCCTGCGCTGTCAATTGGATAATTGGGTTGTGAGATTTCTTCTTTTTCTTCTTCTTCCGCGGAGCTTATTTCCTTTTTTTGTTCTGTGGAACTTTCCTCAGGGGCCGATACCGTCTGCGCACAAGCGCAGAACATGAATACGGAAAAACTGGTCAATATCAACTTGAAATTCATTTTTCCCTCCCGATCTTGTCCGTCCGTAAGCATGGCGTAGCTTTTCTGTAAACTACATATTTCTGAAGGCCTGCGGAGGCTTGCGGTTCTTTTTTGGTTGTGGAAAATAGTCTATCTTGCAATAATCTTCTTTTTTTCATAACGGTTGTTTTAAGTAAGCGGATTGTATTAAAATAAAGGAACTCCTTTTCTACCTTATCAGGCAACAAATTTTTCTGTCTGAAAGGAGAGCGATTATGAAATATCGCGTAAATGGGATTGCATCCCGTGTCTTGGCCTTGGCTGTTGTCCCGATGATGGCTTTTGCCGGTGGCCTCAACACAAACACCAACCAGTCCGTGCTTTTCCAGCGCAACGTGGCGCGCGATGCTAGCACCGATGTGGATGCCCCTTACGCGAACCCGTCGGGAACGGCATTCATGGATGATGGTCTTTATATCTCCATCAATAATCAGACATTTTGGCAGAATCGCAGCGTTTCGGTCGAAAAGTCCCCGATTTTCAAAGACGGTGAAGAATTCAAGGGCGATGCTTTCGTGCCGTTTTTGCCCAGCGCACTTGTGACATGGCATAAGGGGAATTTCGCACTTTCAGGCCATGTTGGTGTGATTGGCGGCGGTGGCAAGGTGAATTTTGACGACGGCATTCCGAGCTTTTACGCACTGACATCTTCTCCGCTCAAGCAGATGGAGGCTGGCCTGACAGAAAAGGGACTCAAGACGGATGCGAGTTCCGTAGATATTTCGCTCGAAGCGAGCTCGTATATTTTCGGGGCGACGGTCGGTGCGGCTTACGAGTTCAACAAGATGTTTTCCGTATATGCCGGCGCCCGTTTCAACTACGCGATGAACAGCTACGACGGCTCTGTCGGAAATCTCCAGCTGAACACTACGGTGCCCGGCGTGAATCCTGATGGCAAGATGATTGAGGCTTCCGTCCTAGCCGAAACTTTTGAAGCCTTGGCGGAGAATGCCAAGACCAAGGAAGAAAAGGTGCAGTATGCGACTCTCGCGGAGACGTTCAAGACGATGGACGACAAGATGACCATGGATTTGGAACTGGACCAGACGGGTTGGGGAATTACTCCTATCGTGGGTCTTGGTTTCCAGTACAAGCGCCTTACGGTCGGTGCAAAATTCGAGTACAAGACTTCCATCGAAATGGAAAACGATACCAAGAAGAACGATACTCCGTTGGATCAGTTCAACGACGGCAAGAAGGATCACAACGATATCCCGTCCCTGTTGGCGGTGGGCCTGAACTATGCCTTGCTTGACAATGTGCGCATCGCCCTCGGTTATCATCACTGGTTCGACAGCAAGGCCGATTTCAGCGGCGATCTGGAAGACCATGTGGACGACACCAACGAGTTCCTCTACGGCGTCGAGGTGGATTTCCTCAAGCGCTTTACTTTGAGTGGCGGCGTGCAGGTGACTCGCTTTGGCATCAAGGACGATTATATCAGCGACATGAACATCAATATTTCCTCGACGAGTTTCGGGTGCGGTCTCGCTTACTGGGCGACGGACTGGATGCGCGTGAACCTGAGCTATTTCCACACGCTCTATCAGGATTACGACGAGAAGGTCGAATACGGTGTAGACGTGTATAAACGCGACAGCCGCGGATTCGGCATCGGTCTTGATTTCAAACTTTAACGGCTTTTAGTCGTTGCCTTTTGTCTTGAGGCTTTCGATGGCGTGCTTTGCCCACGCCACGACATCGCTTCCCATCTTCTTGCTGGCAATTGTCACCAGGAAGATGTTGTTCTGGTTGGTGATGAGGGCGGCGCTACATTCGTCGTAGCCGTCCTTGCTCCAGTACACGTAGCCGTAACGTTTTGCGGCATCGTATTCCTTGGCTTGCATTTCCATTTTGCGGGAGCCGGATTTGTAAACGAAGTCAAGATAAGTCATGATGCGCACGGAGTCCGGTGCCGTGACGGGAACAGCGTATTCCTTGTCTTTGGACATGACGGAGAAGGGAACTCCGCGGAATGTGACCTTCTTGTCGACCGGTTCTTTTTGCTCGATCGTGATGGAAGAGATATTGAATTCTTTGGAGTAGACGTCGTAATGGTATTGGATGGGCTTGCTGCTTAGAATGGCGAGGTCGATTTCGGCTGGTTCGGGAAGGTCCGTGGTCACGTACTTTACGCTGGACACAGTATGCGTGTTGATGTTGATACCCTTCGGAGTGGAACAACCGGACATGAGGATGGCGCCGGTGAGAAGCAAAAGTGCAGCCGCTTTTTTCATGAATTCCTCCAAATGAAGTCGCTTGTCCTAATAATATACAAAGGAAACAGGACAAATGAGTTTCCCTGCCTATGTTAAATTATTTTAAATGACCTTTTCTTGGACGAATCGCCACTGTCCCGGCTGGAGCCCATCAAGAGGAATGTTGCCGATTTTTATGCGAATGAGGCGCAAAGTGGGGAAGCCGACCGCTGCGGTCATGTGGCGGACTTGGCGGTTCTTGCCCTCGGTGAGTGTCAGGCGGACCCAACTGGTGGGGATGTTGGCCCGGAACCGGACGGGTGGGTTGCGCGGCCATAGATTGTCCGGAACTTCCGCAATTTCTGCTATGCAGGGCTTGGTGTGGTAGCCCTTGATGTCGACTCCTGTGGCGAGCTTTTTTACAGCTTCTTCGGTGATTTGACCGTCAACTTGAGCAAGGTATGTGCGCGGGTGCCCAAATTTGGGGTCGAGCAGTTTTTTGATAAGCGGCCCGTTGTCCGTGAGGAGCAAAGCCCCTTCGCTATCGTGGTCGAGGCGGCCTGCAGCGTAGACCCCGGCAGGGAAGCCGAATTCATCGAGGGCCTTGTGGCCCGATTCTGGCGTGAATTGGCTCAATACGCCAAAGGGCTTGTTGAATAGAATGACCATCAAGTCAAATATAGAATGAAGCCCGGGTTTTCGGCCCGGGCGTTTCGTTATTAGTGTTTTTTCGACGATGTGCGCTTTGTTTTCTTGGGAGCTGCCTTTTTCGCCGGTGCCTTCTTGGCAGCCGGTTTCTTCGTGGTCTTTGTCGCCTTTTTCTTCTGCACCTGTTCTATCGGGACGATGGTCACGTCATCTTCGGTTTCGTTGGAAACGGCCGGTTCGGGAGTCGGTTCCGGATAGCTGAGCGGGTCCGGTTCCTCGACTGGAGCGGGTGCTGGTGCTTCCGGCTCTGGCTGGGGTGCGCTTTCCTTGGTGTAGTCGATGATGTCGTCTTCGGAGTCGGAATCGAAATCGTAGGATTCTTCGAACACTCTCTTGCGCTTGTGCTGTTCCTCGGAGCGGTAAATCCTGTCGCGGATGAGTTCGAAGCCAATGGAAAGCTGGATGCCGATGCGGTGAGAATTGACGCGGAATTTCAGCTCTTTGTCTACGAACGATTTTTGCATAGAGCAATATTCGTAGTTGAATTCAAGACCGATGCTGTACGGGAAAATAACACCTACGCCCGGTTTGATGATGAAGTTGTACGGGCGTTCCCACCAGTTTCCATTGGTGGTAATGGGGGCGATGGAGCCGAGCCTAATTGCTAAATAAGGTGAAAAGAAGCGGTCCACCCTGATGTTGCCGAACGTGACAACTCCCCAGAACGGAATGGAGGCGGGAACAAATTCTTCGTCTTCGTATTTTTGGGGTGTCCTATATGCTACACCGAAACCGTAGCGCATCGTTGCGAATTCGGCAGAAAAGATCAATTCCGTGCCGCCTTCGAAGACTAAATCGGTCTCTGTTCTTCGTTCGGATAGGACTCCATCTAAATTTTTGTTTACGGTAATTTTTAGCGGAGCGTAAGATGCTTGCACTAATGGACGCAACTCTAACGAGTGAACTGTGCATTGAAGCGAAAATAGTGCAAAAACAAACAAGAAAAACGTTCTTTTCATAGAATTTCCAAATGTGCACATCCCGAATCAAAGATAGATTAATAGTATTGAAAAACAAGTACATTTTTTGTAAATTTGACTAAAAAGTTGCTTAGAAAAAAGGGGGTACCTTGGTTAGGATGACTTTCTCTCGCTTCTTCAAAAATTGTGCAATTATTTTTTTGCTTTCGGCCTTGATGCCGAATGTGTTCGCGCAAGAACACGGCAAGATCTTTGATATCACGACGACCGCGGCTTCGTATTCGACTGCTAATAATTCCTATGATGCGACTAGTACCTCTAGTGGTGTTTGGTTGCGCTTTGTTGCGCCAAACGATGGTATTTTTAAATTTACAGTCGATGTGACCAATAGCGATTATTATCTGTACAAGTGTACTGATGATACATTTGCTTCGTGTAGCTCTTTAGGCAATATTTATAGTAAGGTCTGGACTCAAAATTATACTCTACAAAGTGGAGATGCGCTTTATTTTAAGATGATTGAATATAATTATCCGTCATCTACTAACGCTGCAAAGATTTTTAGCATCAAGTATGAGGAATTGGTTACTTATTCTGTGAAAATTCATGGAAGAGATACGTCTGTTTTGAGCGGAAATTCTATTTCGATTAATGCTGCCGGGTTGATGGGGCCGAAGGAGGTTTTCGTAAAATGGAAAATTAATTCGGGTACTGGTTCTTTTAGCAACGCTTCGTCGTCTTCCACTTATTTCACGCCAACATCCGATGCGGAAATCGACATAGAAACAAAGGCTGTTTCGCTTTATGCGCTTACGGATAAGTACAAGTCTTATGTCTACAATACCAATGGCTACGAAAAGGTGTCTTCGGCTTATGCTGTGAGAACTTATTTCGCTGCCACGGATCCAAGTTATTATGTATTGTTCGTCAATTCGGCGCACAGCAACTATATCTACCTGTTTGATTCTGACAGTTCATTTACTTCTGCTTCCTCCTGGAGCTGTAGTGCCGGTGTCTGCAGGTATGCCTTTTATTCTGCGGCCGGTGCGAAAAAATATTTTGAACTGTATCAAAGCTATTCGTCATATTCAAGCGATACTGTAAGTGCGAGGGTCGAAAAAACGGTCAAGATCAATTCGGAAACTACGGGCTCGGGTTATGTCTATATAGGATCAACTTCGTTAAGTTATGATTCTACCCATGTGGTGGGGGACACGGTCAGTATTTCTGCGGAAGCCTCTTCGGGGTACAAGTTCGACCACTGGGAAAAAGTTTCCGGTAAATGCTCGATTCTCGATACGACCGCTGCGTCTGCGAAGGTCGTCCTTAAAGGGGATTGCCGCGTGGAAGCCGTATTTGTCGAGGGAACGGTTTATAAAATCACGAATAAAGCAAAGAGTTATTCTACCGCCAATAATTACTATTCTCAGTCGCCATACTATGGTGTACGGTTCATGTTCGTAGCTCCGGACGATGGTGCGTATGCAATCAGTTTCAGAGGTGCCGATACTACAGAATTGTATTCATACACAAGGTACTCCAATTCCCTATTCTCTTCGTATGATTGGTCCGTGAGTAGCGTTTCTACGAAGATAGATTCTGTATTCATGTCCAAAAACGATACGCTGTTCTATCTTGTAAGTACTTATTCTGTTGCCGACTCTCTCAACATATTCTCGGTGAAGTACACGTCGATAACGTCTTACAAGGTTACCTTGACGAGTGCGTCAAAGCAGTGCTCCACATCGGTCAAGTCCGACCGCGTTGTTGGAGGAGCCCGTGCGACATATCATGGCTATTCTAATTCCGGTTACAGGCCGAATGGCTTTAAAATCAAGAGCGGAAAGGGTACTTTTGTTGACAATCTCCCGAATTATGCAACGATTATCGTGAAATCGGACCTCGAATTGGAACTCCAGTGCGGTGGTGCAAACTTGATTGAAATTACCACGAAGGAAAAATACCGCACGCCGAACAAGGATTTCTATGAAGTCGATTCCACATCGGGAATGCGTTATGTGTATATTGCGCCGACATCTTCGGCCTATGCAATCCGCGCGAAAACTAAGGTGAGCGGATCTTCTTATTTCCAGGGCTATTTTTATACCTATGGAGCGGATTCAACTTTTTCCTCACCTTCGAGCTCTTTCTTCGTTGAGAAAGAGAATCCGACACAAACATTTATGGTGACTCCGACTAAGGGAGAAAGTATCTATTTCTCTATGACTCCATACGGAAGCTCGTACTATGATGATTCTGTTGCCGTGTATGCCATCAAGGCTGCTATCGTAAATGTCGCGGGCAATACAAAGGCCGATACCATCCCCATAGGGGATTCCCTTGCTATAAGTGCAATAGATGCTGTTGATACGGGCTACAGTTTCGTTAATTGGAAAATATCATCGGGAAGTGGCAAGTTCCTGGATTCCTCCAAGATGTCGACAATCTTTATACCTTCGTCGGAATCAGTAAATGTTACTATAAAGCAAAAGAAGGGACAAATTTACCAGTTGACAGACAAGTTCTCCGATTTCACAACCTATGCCAACGGAAACAGGGTCCCACTTTCTGGAGCTATCCCGTATTACTATGGCGTGCGCACCTTCTATACGGCGAAGGATACGGGGGCTTACGTGCTGGTTACAGAGTCGAAAAAACCTTGGTATTATTATGACGTTCAGAGTGATTCTACATTCAACACCTATTACACTGCGGGTTTCACATCCACTTCATCATCGACGAGAAATACGCTCAGGTATACATTCTACGTATCGGCAGAAAATACTTCCAATTACTTCTTGTTGAAAGCCAATGGTGATGCCTACATGAAGGATTCCATCTGGGCCAAGGTTGTAAAGATTGCCAAGATAACCTCGGATACTGTGGGTGGCGGTTATGTTCGTATGGCGAATAGCTCCTACGACGACTATGATTATTCCCATATTCCTGGGGATACGATTGCGCTTCAAGCGTGGGCGAATTCTGACAAAAGATTTGACCACTGGAAAATGGTTTCTGGAAAGTGTACCGTTCTTGATTCTACCGATAGGTTCACAAAACTCGTCATCACGGGCGATTGCAAGGTGAGGGCTTATTTCAGGGATGGAATTATCTATCCGGTTACGGCGACCCCGACTTCGTACACGACGGCGAAGGATTACTATGTGGGCACTCCGTCGGTGGGGGTCTATTTATCGTTCCAGGCTCCGAGTGCGGGTACGTATGCCTTTGTGACCTCCTGGGCCAACTCTAACGGCAGCTTGGCTTATTACAGGTCTACCGATAGTACATTTGGTAGCTACGCCACGTATAACTCTTTCACGGGGACGTATGCTGATACGTTGGTGATGGATGTCGGAGACAAGGTGTACTTCAAGGTGCAGACAAACTATGCCTCAGATTCTATAGTCCCCTTCTGGATCAGTTATGCGACGTCGAAGTCGATTCTTACGGTGTCAGCGGATTCGAATGGTACCGCATCTCCTTCGCAATACAACCCGGCGTGGATTGGGCCGAAATATGTCGTCAATGCTTCGGCGTACACTGGCTACCGTTTTGATACTTGGGAACTTGTTTCTGGTACGGCCTCCATCGACGATAAGAGGGCCCGGTCGACCTTTGTCGCAATAAAGAAACAGGCTGAGGTCAGGGCTCACTTCAAAAAAGGGTCGGTGCTGTCGCTTTCGAAAAAGAAGAAGACTTTCAACTTCCAGACGCATTACTATAGCGATGCATCGGGCTCTGCCGTTTACTTTACCTGGACTCCGCCCGATACTTCTTGGTACATGGTCGAGATTGAATCAGCGGATGGCCTGACTGCGAATTGGTACGAGTTCGGAACTGATACTTCGTTCCTCTCCTCTACGGGTTCTTATTCCGTGACTCCCAAGGCGGTGAGCGGTAACTCTGCCGTGTTCCTGTTCCGGCCGACGGATGGGGATCCTCTATACTGGGCTTTGGTTGATTCCGCTAACAACATTCGGGACAAAGATTTCTCGATAAAGATATCTGATCCTTATGTATTGACCGTTTCTTCGGAACCCAAGGGCCGTGTTGTTCCCATGGGCGAAGTAGCCCTGTTCCCGGGTACAGATACAGTGGTCAGTGCTGTTTCGTACGGTGGCTATGTCTTTGACAAGTGGGTCAGGATTTCCGGAAAGGTGACGATTGATGATTCGACGAGTACAAAGACCCGTGTCAAGCCGAATACCACGACTTGCGAAATCCAGGCGACGTATTCCATCGACCTTTCTACAGAACCTGTCTTGAAAATAACGGATTTGGATTTGAGTGGTTTCCCCGGAATTTGCGCTGGAGTTACCGTGAAGGACAAGAATACCGACAAGTCTATTGCCGGTCTTGATTCGTCCGATTTCGTTCTTTTCCAGGACAGCAAGTCTCTCCCCATGCAGGTGACATCTATACAAGGTGTCAGCGGTGTTTCTGTGGCCATTGTCGTGGATGAAAGTGGCTCCATGCGCAACACCCGTATGCAACAGGCTCAGGAATCTATAAGAAAGTATATAGACGAAATGTCTCCCTTCGACAGGACGGCGATTGTCGGTTTCTCGGGTGAATCCAAGACGACGATTCATCAGGCGATGACTTCGGATAAGAACTTGCTGTACCAGGCGGTCGATAGGTTAAAGGCCGATGGTCTCACAAATATTTACCGGTACATATAGGGGCTTGGAACAGATTGTGGGTGAAACAAACCCGACGGCAGTCATTGTGTTCTCCGATGGTCTTGTTGAAGGTGGCGAAATATACTACAAGGACGATGTCGTCAATTATGCGAAGGGCTTGAATACGGTCGTTCATTCTATTGCCATTGGTACTGATATCAGGGATCCTCTTGAAGCAATGGCGAATGAAACCGGCGGAACTTATACCTTCGCTCCTACGGCAGATCAGTTGGCCGCTATCTATATCTCGATTAGGAATTCGGTCCAGGCGAAGTATACCATTTGCTTCCAGAGCCCGGATACTATCATGAATGGTGACGAACATGAAGTGATTATCAAGACGAAGTTCCTGAACAAGACGGCGACTGATACCGCTTATTGGGATGAACGCTTCATGCCTCCTGTAATCAAGCTGACCAAGAACACCAAGAAACTTATTGGTGTAAAGCAGAAAGAAGGCGATTCTCTTGAAATCAAGGTCTATGTTTCGTCCGTGGATTCCCTCGCCTCGGTGATTGTGTACACGCGCGTGTCGTCCCCGAACGCCTCCGCAACTTACACGGCCCACCCGATGACTCATGTCAAGGACAGCCTTTGGAGTTACGTGGTGCCTGGCTATAACGCCATTGCCCCGGGTATCGATTTCTACGTTATTGCGACGAATGTCTCTGGCTTGGTTGGAAAGTCACCGCAGGTGCCGACTCCGTCCAACGAGCCCTATACGATTCCGATTGGTGGAGAAGCTCCTGAAATTGAATTCATGTCTGTGAGCTGCGTAGACACTGTTGGTGGCAAGGGCGAATTGATGTTCACCATCACGGATGACGATGGTATCTCCAAGGCGAGAATCTATTACAGAAGTGTGGGCTCGGTGCTCTTCACCGACAAGAAGATTAGCCGTGTCGACAAGAAGAGCAACGATTGGAGCGTTTTGCTGCCCGCATCTGCATTCGATTCGGATGAACTCGAGTTCTATGTACGCGCCATCGACAAGAAGGGCGTCTCCGCACGCTGGGAAAAGTTCAGCAATACCTTCGTTGAAGCTTGCCGCGACAGCAATGCCATAGCGGCCGAAGTCAAGGATTCCATCTGGATCCGCAACGGCGAGAAGGACACGCTGAAGATTACCCGCTTGACGGAAAAGATTTCGCTCTCCCTCATAACGGAAGACTTCACGAGCAGGCGTGACTCGGTCATGGCGAGCCTGTCGTGCCTTGTCTCCGGCGACGTGGAAAGCAATATTATGTTGATGGAAGTTCGCAGTGGTTACTACGAGACCAAGGAACCTATAGAGAAGAACGAATACGGCGTCAAGAAGAACGACGGCAAGATTTCGTGCGCCGCGACCGACACGCTGGTGGCCACCTATAAGGATCCGCTCTACGGCACCATTGCACGAGATTCCGTCGCTATCGGAGACGATGTTCCGCTGGTCTATCAGTTCATGGACTCGAAGTGCAAGGAAGATTTGGATTCTGTCCGGACTTCGACCTCGGCGGATTACTGCTTGAAGATTCAGGCCCCGAGCCCGTCGCTGTACATCGCCGACACCTTGAAGTTGCTGCTGTTCACCGACCAGGGCGACACCATCCGCGTGGAAGCTATCGAAACGGATGACTACTCCAAGGAATACGTTTACAAGGGCAGCTTCTACTTCGTGGAAGACAGCTCCTCGCTCAAGGATTCGCTCCTGGATGCCGTCCTCGATTTGGACACGACGTTCAACCGCGTCGTCATCCAGGGTGGCACGACTTCGGACAAGTCGAAACTTAGGAAGCGCGACTCGCTGGTTGTCTACACGAACTACGTGGCGGCGGACTTTGCCGAAATATACGACCTCGATTTGGATGGCAAGGCAGATTCCATCCGCATCCATTTCAAGAAACCCTTGAAGAAGAAGGTGGCGAGCATCGATACCGTATACTGGAATGCGGCACATGGCCCCTGGACCAATGTTGAGTCAAGCAAGATTCGC
>Ga0265301_10005703_pt1 | contig 12148 bp, 9 predicted proteins | sample AusTroGonzalo_MG_2_FD_193488 | JGI IMG/M metagenome (GOLD analysis project Ga0265301, IMG submission 193488) | Bovine rumen microbial communities from tropical cattle in Woodstock, Queensland, Australia - Gonzalo_04 | ecosystem: Host-associated > Mammals > Digestive system > Stomach > Rumen ...
AATCCAGTGTGGCATTGACTTAACAACGCGCTGTGCCTCCTTGTCGAGTGATGGGTCAACGCTCTTTACAACCTTAACGTCGGTGATAGAACCATCACGTTCTACAACGAAGGTTACAACTACACGACCCTGTACACCGTTCTCCTCGGCTACTACTGGATACTTGATATTCTTAGACAGATACTCGAACAGAGCTGAGCTACCACCAGGGAACTGAGGCATCTCCTCTACCACGTCGAATACCTTGGTCTCTTCAACCTTTGGTGGCTCGGGTTCTGCGATAGTTTCCTTAACCTTCAGTACCTCACCAGCTGCATCGTCGTCACCCTTTACATCGAATGCACCGATTGCAGTGTTAGTTTCCTGAAGTTCTTCCTGTGACTTCATCTCCTGGTCTTCCTTAACCTCAGAGTCTTTCTTAATCTCAGGAACGGTGAAGGCTACTGAGCTCTTTACCTTCTCTACCTCAATTTTCTCAATTTCGGGCTCATCTTTGCGCTCTACCTTAGCCTCCTTCTTCTCAGCCAGACTGGCGAGCTCTACGTCGGTTTCGATAGCAGCGTTACGAGAGGCAATGTAATTATCGATAGACACCTTAGCGATGACGATGGCTGCGATGATAGCAAAACCAACGAACATTGTGATCAGTGCCTTCAGGTTACGTGTACCTGTGCTCTTGCGCAATTGATAAGCTCCGTATGCCTGGTTCTTACCTTCGAATACGAGGTCAACCCAGCTGTTGTCAATAAGATCTATTTTTGCCATAGTCTATTCTACATTTTAGGGGTTACTTGACGCCAGCCTTCTCGATGAGAGCCTTATCGTCGTCACTCATCTTGTCGACATTGTCAATCACATACTTATCAATATTGCTAATGAGCATCTCGTCGAGCGCAGCAACCATATTTTCATAGGTAGCTGAGTTGAGAGGACGGATGATGACGGTCATAGTAGGCACCTTCTCGCCTGAGGGCAGTTCACCCTTCTTCAGCTTCTTCAGGGCCTCCTGATACTGCTCGTCGGTCATCTTTGAGTTGTACTCATTCTTCTTAGCATCGAGCTCCTTCTTAGCCATCTTAATCTTGGCTACAGGGTTAACACCCTCTTCAGTAGTGTGCTCGTTAAGAACTTTCTCAATACCATCCTTACCATAGCTGGTTGGCTTTACGCATGAAGGATCGTCGTAGTTGGGCAGACCAGCTACATACCAAACCTTATCGTTAGCACCCAGATAGAGTGTGATAGTGTGAGAAGCCTTTGTTACCTGCTTATCCTCTTCGTTCATCTGCTTGGTGTCGTCGTTTGACGGCATGGTAAGCTGCATAGCCTGCGGCTTAGCCAGTGTAGTACACAGCATGAAGAAGGTGATAAGAAGCATCATCATGTCTACCATTGGCGTGAAGTTCACGCGGGTATCCATCTTTTTCTGCTTTGATAGATTCTTTTTTGCCATAATACTACTAGTCGTTTAAACGTTTAACATCGAGATTCGTGATCAGCTGGAAACGGTTCTCGCTCATATCCTGGAGCTCTGACATCAACTTCTTAATTGAAGCATAAGGAGTCTTAGAATCGCACTTGATGGCGAGTTTGATGTCGGGGTTAGCCTCGCGGGCTGCTGCTACCCACTCCTGGAACTCGCTCTTACCACCGTTGATACTATCAAGCGGCAGACCGAGCTTCTGGATTGCCTCACCCATCTTTTCTGTATCGAGGTTCAGATAGTTACCAAGCTGAGCCATTGGAGCTCCAACCATAGCATCCTCGCGGAAGTGCTTGATCTGGTTGGCGTTCAGCTGGATACCAAACTTGTCAGTCATGGTCTCCAACATGGCCTGCATGTTGTTCTTGTTTTCGGTACCACAGTAGATGCGTCCCTCTGGAGTTACCAGAATGTTGAGCACATCCTGCTCTGGTATCTTAACCTCAGACACAGAATTAGGCGCTGTGACTTGAACTGGTTCTGGTGTCAAGAATGTTGAAGTCAACATAAAGAAACACAGAAGCAGCGTCATCACGTCTGACATTGGCGTCATGTCAATCCAGATGTCTTTTTTCTGTATCTTAATTTTTGCCATTCTCTAATTGCTTTAATGCGTTAATAAATGAATGGTAAAAAATTAAGCCTCGTTGTGGTTAGAATCGTATGTAGCGGCGATTGTGTAACCAATCTCATCGAGAGCGTATGTCAGCTTGTCGATCTTGTTTGAGAAGAAGTTGTAAACTACGGTAGCTACCCATGATGTCAAGATACCAGAAGCTGTGTTAACCAGAGCCTCAGAAATACCTGCAGACAGAGCCATAGAGTCAGCACCACCACCAGCAGACAGAGCCTGGAACGAACCGATCATACCAAGTACGGTACCGAACAGAGCGGTCAGAGTACCCAGAGATACGATGGTAGCAACCATTGGGAGGTTCATCTGCAGAGTAGGCATCTCAAGCTGAGTAGCCTCCTCGTGAGCCTGCTGGATCTTAGCAACCTTAGCAGCCTTCTTCAGAGTGTCGTTACCCTCAACGTCCTTATAAGCGGCGATAGAAGCCTTAACTACGTTAGCTACAGAACCCTGCATCTTGTCGCAAAGCTTGTCAGCCTCGTCGAACTTCTGAGCCTTGATGAGCTCCTTAACCTGTGCAGTGAACTTAGCGAGGTTGATCTTACCAGAAGCGGTCTTGATAGCGAAGAAACGCTCAATACCCAGGCAGATAACGGTGAAGAGAAGAGTCAGGATCAGACCTACTACGAAACCTCCCTTATAAACAGTACCCAGCAGGTTTGCAGGATGACCGCTGCGATCGCCACCAACGAAGTTGTCGGGGTTACCCATTACGAAGTACCATACACCATAACCAGCTAATGCACAAATTACCAGGATAATCCATGCTGCCTTAATACCACCAAAGCCCGAATTCTTTTTGGCTGGGGCTGCAGCCTTTGTTGTTGTTGCCATAAAATAATTAATTTTTTAGTTATTATAAATAAATAAAGATTTGTTTCACCTCGCAAAAGTAGCAAAATAAAGCGGAATACAAGCCTAATTAATACATTTTAACTATGAATTTCCGAATTATTTTAGTTTTGCTACCACTTCTTTGATGCGCTTCATTGCTTCTACGATGTTTTCATCGCTTAAAGCATAGCTCATTCTGAAGCATTCAGGGTCGCCAAACGCATCACCACCAACGGTTGCTACGTGACCTTTTTCCAACAAATACATAGCAAAATCGGTAGAGTTATTGATGGTTGTCTCACCATCGCTCTTGCCAAAGAAACTGCTGCACTTGGGGAACAGATAGAAGGCGCCCTCGGGCACGTTTACCTCCAGTCCGGGGATGTCCTTAGCCAGCTTGACAATGAGGTTACGGCGGCGCTCAAATGCCTGGCGCATATCCTCTACGCACTGCTGGTCGGCTACGTAAGCAAACTCAGCGGCCTTCTGGCTTACTGAGCATGGACCACTGGTATACTGGCCCTGCAGCTTGTTACAGCCCTTTACAATCCACTCTGGGGCGGCAATGTAGCCAATACGCCATCCTGTCATAGCATACGCCTTTGATACACCGTTTACGATGATGGCGCGCTCCTTCATGCCAGGGAACTGGGCGATACTCTCGTGCTTGCCGATATAGTTGATGTGCTCGTAGATCTCATCTGCCAGCACAAACAGGTCGTCGTGCTTCAGGATTACATCTGCCAGCGCCTTCAGTTCAGCCTTGCTGTACACGCTGCCTGTAGGGTTGCTGGGCGAGCAGAGGATAATCATGCGTGTTTTGGGGGTGATGGCTGCCTCGAGCTGCTCGGGAGTCATCTTGAAGTTCTGGTCGAAACCGGCCTCTACGAACTTTGGTGTACCACCAGCCAGCAGTACCATCTGGGGATAGCTTACCCAGTATGGGGTGGGGATGATCACCTCTTCGCCGTCGTTAACCAGAGCCATTACGGCGTTGCACACGCTCTGTTTGGCACCGTTGCTTACCAGAATCTCGTTTACAGTATAGTCGAGCTGGTTCTCGTTCTTGAGCTTAGCTACGATGGCCTTGCGCAGATCGGGATAACCTGGTACTGGTGAGTAACGTGAAAAATTGTCGTCTATTGCCTTCTTTGCAGCTTCCTTAATAGCGTCGGGGGTATTGAAGTCGGGTTCTCCAACACTCATGTTAATAACATCGATACCTTGCGCCTTCATTTCGGAGCTTTTCTGAGACATTGCCAGCGTGGCCGATGGAGCCAGACGCTGCAGACGATTAGATAATTGTGCCATATGATTAAAAATTTTGTGCAAAATTACGCATTTTATTTTTGAATACGAAATAAATGTGCCACTTTTTCACTTTCCTAAGGTGAATTTGCGACAAATTGTGAGTTATTTCAGGTGGAGCGTATGTCCCATACGGTTCTTCTTGGTCTCCAGATAACGCAGATTGTACTGGTTGGGAGTAACCTCGATGGGTACGTTCTCGATAATCTCAAGGCCGTAAGCCTCCAATCCCACGCGTTTCACGGGGTTGTTGGTAAGCAGGCGCATCTTGTGCACACCGATGTGGCGCAGCATCTGGGCACCGCAACCATAGTCGCGCTCGTCGGGCTTAAAGCCTAAGTGCACGTTGGCATCCACGGTGTCCAGTCCCTCTTCCTGAAGCTTGTAGGCGGCAATCTTGTTCATCAAGCCGATACCACGACCTTCCTGCTGCATGTAGATCACCACGCCCTTGCCCTCTTTCTCGATGGCCTGCATGGCCTTGTGCAGCTGCTCACCACAGTCGCAGCGCTTGCTGCCCAGGATGTCGCCAGTCATACACGATGAGTGTACGCGTACCAGGATGGGCTCGTCCTCCTTCCATTCGCCCTTAATCAGCGCCATGTGCTCCAGACCGTTGCTCTTCTGACGGAAGGGGATCAGGCGGAAGTGACCGTAGTCGGTTGGCATGTCCACCTCTTCGCCCACCTCAATCAGCGATTCCTTCTTCAGTCGGTAGGCAATCATATCTTTAATGCTGATAATCTTCAGATTCCACTCCTTGGCAAAGGCCATGAGCTCGGGCATACGGGCCATGGTGCCATCCTCGTTCATAATTTCCATCAGTGCACCTGCAGGATAGAGTCCTGCCATACGACACAGATCGATGGCGGCTTCGGTATGTCCACTACGACGCAGCACACCGTTGTCCTGGGCGTAAAGAGGATTTACATGTCCTGGGCGTCCGAATGTCTCGGCTTTTGATGTTGGGTCGGCCAGTGCCTTGATGGTTTCGGCACGGTCGTGGGCACTTACACCTGTGGTGCAACCCTCCAGTTTGTCGACTGTAACGGTAAAGGGTGTACCCAGAACCGAGGTGTTGTCCTGCACCTGATGTGGCAGGTCGAGCTCCTTGCATCGCTCAATGGTGATGGGAGCGCAGAGCACGCCACGTGCATGTTTCAACATGAAGTTCACTTTCTCTGCTGTAATCTTCTCGGCAGCGATAATCAGGTCGCCCTCGTTCTCGCGGTCTTCATCATCCACTACAATTACGAACTCACCCTGCTCGAAGTCCTTTACGGCCTCTTCTATGCTGTTCAACTTCATCTCTTCCATTTTCTTACACCTTATTTATATATATAGTAGTTAATCCTTATGTTTTCTTGTCTCAAAATCACGCACCAGTTCGGCTATAAATGGCATGTTCTCCAAATCTTCCATGCTTTTGGGGGCGGGTGCCGCATATACGGCCACGCGCTCAAGTACCCACTGGTTGGTTTCGAGAATGCGGTTCAGATCCTTGCGCAAACGCAGGCGGAAACGGCACATGCGACAGTAGAAGAATATGCCTAATGGCAGAATCAAACCCGAAATAATGTTGAGCCACTTGCGGCGGAACGGACGGGTGTGGGCATGGGTGGCCACTACGGGGTAGTGGTTCAGGTAGCCCAGTATCTGTGCGTCCTTGGTGTTGGCCAAGTCGTCGATAACATCTTCCAGCTGACCCACAATCTTCTCGATGGTCTGGTCGTCGCCAGGACGGAAGAATACGTGGATGGGGTTAGGCAGATGCAGCAGCTTGTGCTCCTCGCTGTACTGCTTGATCTGCTCGCTGATCTGCAGCAGGTGGTACGAGTCGAGTGCGTAGATAGGATCCTCGATAATCACCTCCTTGCGATAGATGTGGCGATGGGTGCGCAATCCCAGAATGCGCATAAACACCTGCTTGTACATATCGATGTTGAATACCACCGAGTCGTTGTTAGCCTTGTAGGTAAAGAAGCAGGCGATAGGGGCCAGTACCACGGTTGATATCGTCATACCGTACCACACGGTCCACTGGTCGTCGCGTGCCATCTTCTGTCCGGTACTGTCCAGAATGTAGTACACAATGAATACCAATACCGAAATAATAACTGGTACGCCCAATCCACCTTTGCGGATGATAGCACCCAATGGAGCTCCGATAAAGAAGAAGATGATACAGGTGAGTGCCAGCGTGAACTTAAGGATGGCCTGAATCTGGTGCGTACGGAAATAGCGATGCAGACTGTTGGCATAAGCGCCCTTCATCTCCAGATCGGTAGCACACGACTGTGCACTGTTGAGAGCTGTCTGCAGAACCGATTTTTTCTTGCCATCGTTCAGCTTCGTGAACATCGAGTCGAGCGATTCGTTGTTCTCGGCTACCAGCTTTGATATCTTGACAGAGTCGCTGGCCGATACCTCGTTGGTTCTGAAGTAGAACCGCTTACCATCTATGTAGTACGATCGGCCCACGCTGTCGTTAAACTCCTGCAGCGAATCCTTATCGTGCATAATCTTTCCTAAGCTCTTTGCACGCGCATCGCCGGCAATATCGTTGATATCGGCCATGCTGAAGTTGTTGTCAAAGTCGAGTACGATGCGCTTGGTAACAAAAGTCTCGCGGCGGTAGGGTACATCGGCTGTACCTGCCAGGTCCTGCGAGCGCATGTTCTCGTTCCACACGCCGTTATACAGTGTAAGCAGCAGGTGCTTCTTTTCGGCTGTACTCTGCATCATACCCGAGTCGGCCAGGATGATGGCCTGATCCTCGTAGCTGCCCGTCATGCGGTAAATCATAATGCCGTACAGCATACCTGTGTTCAGGTCTTTCTTCTGTACGTAGATGTTCGAGCCTGGGATACCGTCGTAGAACACGCCCTCGGGGATTTCAAGTTCAGGGCTCTTTTGCTTCATACCCAGCAACAAGCGGTAGAAGTCCTGATTGGCTCGTGGACCTACCACGTTCTGGAAGTAGAACGATATGCCTGCCATCAGCACCGATATGATGATGAGCGAGCGGAATGCCTGCATAAGTGATATGCCTGCAGCCTTGATGGCTGTAAGCTCCGAGCTCTCACCTAAGTTACCAAAGGCAATGAGCGACGACAACAGTATGGCCAGGGGGAATGCCTGAGGCATCAGCATCAAGCCCATGTACCAGAAGAACTGGGCCATCACCTCAAGCGAAAGACCTTTACCAATCAGCTCATCGACGTAGCGCCACAGGAACTGCATCATCAGCACAAACTGGCAGATGAAGAACGTTCCTACGAACAGTAAGCCGAATTGCTTGGCTATAAATATATCTAGCTTTTTGATTCGAAACATTTGCTATTTTGCAATTTTGGCTGCAAAATTACAAATAAAAATTAAGAATCACACCTTATTTATAATATTTTTATCTTTTTCACCTTTTCACAGTCCGCTGGCACGGTGCAGACGGTCGAGGCAGCTCTCCCACAGAATTTTCAGTCCATCGATATCGTCATCGTCGGCAAAATCTGTAATCACCAGATTCAGGTTGTGGGTCAGATCGCTCTTCTGTATGCTCATTTCCCAGTATGATTCGTCGTCTTCCTCGTCCTCGTAGTCCCATTTTAAACGGATGTGGTCGTGCTTGATAGCGTCAACTACGTGTGCCTGTCGCACATCCTGTTCTGTCCAAGGCTCTCCCCAGGTAAAGGTAAAAACTCCATCCTCTTCGTTCACGTGGTCGGCAAACCAGCGCTCCAAACCGTGAGCGCTACTAATCTGTTCCCAGATGATTGCTGGCGAAGTTGTGGCCAGTGGATATTCGATGTCTATTTTCTGCTTTCCCATATGTTTTTTGGGTTAGAATTACTGCTTTTAGTCTTGTTTTATGCTGCAAAATTACAAATTTTCTGCGAAATACAAAACTTTTTGCCGAAAAATTTTGGTGGTTCCAAAAAAATGTGTACCTTTGCACCCGCAAATCAGCAATGAGGCGGGATAGCTCAGCTGGTTAGAGCGCATGATTCATAATCATGAGGTCCCCAGTTCAATCCTGGGTCCCGCTACAAAGAAGGCAGTTAGATTTCAAGTCTAATTGCCTTTTTTCTTTGTTTTTTCTTTGTTGGTACAGAAAAAAGCCGTATATTTGCGCCCATGAAACAGATTATATCTACCATAGCGTTCTTGGTGCTTGCTTTACAGGCCGCGGCGCAGGATGTGGTCAGGTTGCTCCAACCTGCGTATGCCGACAGTGGTGCCGTGTATCGTCAGAGTGTGTATGTACCGCAGAAGTGGGACAAGCGTCGCGTGGTGCTCTACCTCGAACGACCGCTGGGGGCAACCACCGTTCGTGTGAATGGTGTGGAGGCTGGAGGCGATACGCTGGTATGCTTGCCACAACAGATAGACATTACCGATAACATTGTGGCTGGACAGCGTAACACCATCGAGGTGGCTGTGGCTGGTCACAACTCGCGTGGCGTGATGGGTAAGGTGGAACTACGCTCGCAACCACGACGCTTGTATATCAATAAGTTGAAAACGCACGCGCGCCCCTTTATGAGTACGGTGGGCATAGAGGTCGACTTGCGTGGTCAGTCGCCCGATTTCGGTTTCTATGGCATGCAGACCCTGATTCAGCGCGATGGCGTGGATACGGCTAAGATTAGTGTGGCCAATCACGACATCTGGGCTAATCACATGAAAATTGAGACGCTGGTGATGGACGATGCCCGCTTCTGGGATGAGTTCCATCCTAACGTGTTCCGTCTGGCTGTAAGTGCAGGCGACGATTACCAGGAGTACACCTTCGGCATGCGCGAGGCAGGCGTGGTAGATGGCAAATTGTACCTGAACCGCCATCCTGTTTATCTGCGTGGCTGTGTGATGGATGATTATTTCCCCCTTTGGGGCAGCATGCCGATGGACGAGGCTACGTGGATGCATATTATGCAGCGCTTGAGCGACTACGGACTAAACCACGTGCGTTTTCGTGGTTACTGTCCGCCCGATGCTGCTTTTTCGGCGGCCGATAAGGTGGGCATGTATCTGCAACCCGAGGCTACCAGTGTGGCTGATATGAACCGATTGACCGATACTTATGGTCATCACCCGTCGTTGGTGCTGGTAACGCTGGGGCAGGATACCTATGTGTATAACGATTGTGTGCTTACCCCTGTTGCGCTTAATCAGTGTACCATCGTGGGACCCGATATGATGGCCTACAAGCAGGGCATTGAGCGCGTGCTGCTTAGTGGCGATAGCGTACACTACCTGCTGACGGGTATCTGCGATCGCCAGAACGATTTCGGTGGTGTGCTGCATGCCCGTTGGGACGATGCCGACAAGGCACCCCTGCGCCAGTTTACCCAGTTCTGTCGTGCCATCGTGCCTTTGACCAAATTGCCACAGTCGGTAGCTGCAACCGATACGTTGCGTGTGCCCGTTTATGTGTACAACGCTATGTATGGCAATCTGCAAGGTGTACGTACCAGCTATTATCTGGCCAACGAATCGGGAAAAGTGCTGGCTGGCGGATTGGTGGCTAATGGCGATGTGCCGCTCGATACCCTTCCGCAGCTGGGCGAGGTGGTGTTGCCCCTCGATTCTATCCAGGCACAGGGCAAGGTAACTCTGATGATTACCGTGGGGAGCAACGCCGTTCGAAATCAATGGGATTTGAACATCAATGAATAACTATTACGATATATCATGAACAAAGCACTATTATCATTTGCCTTGTTATGCGTGGCTTTAACGGGCCACGCACAAGGCGGAAACACAGGTATGGGCGGCGAGGATGGCGACTACCAGAGCCTGATGGAACGCCTGGCAAAGGTCGAGAAAAAGCACGATATGCTGGATGTTTACATCAACTATGCCGCCAGCGCTCAGGCTCGTGAGGCCACGGGTAGCTCGTGGCAAACCCGCTTTGCAAACAAGGAGTTGCGCCTGGAACTGAAGGGCAACCTTACTGATAAACTATTTTATCGTTTGCGCCACCGTTTAAACCGCAGGAACGATGCGCAGGGCTCCGACAACTTCTCGAAAGCCACCGATATTGCGATGGTGGGCTATAGCTTCAGCGATAAGGTAACGCTGATGGCGGGAAAAATGAGTCAGATATGGGGTGGATACGAGTACGATGCCAACCCGATGTTTGTATATCAGTACTCTGATATGCTGGACCACATGGAGATATTCCAAACGGGTGTAACACTCTCGCTGAAACCTGTGCCAACGCAGGAGTTTGCGCTGATGGTGAGCGATGCCCACAACGGTTCGCTCGAGGATTACTATGGCAACGATGCGGTACTGGTTACCGATAATGGCGATTACCGCCCCCTTGAACGGGCCAACCATCCGCTCACGTTTATTGCCAACTGGAATGGTAGTTTCTTCGATAACCAGTTGCAAACGCGCTGGGCGTGGGGTATTCAGAAGGAGGCCCAGGGCAAGTACTCGCGTATGATTACCCTTGGTCAGAAGCTTAATCTGCCCCAAGTACAGTGGTATGTGGATTATATGGCTGAGTTTGACGATCTGGATCGCCTTGGTATCGCTACCGAAGATTTGGCCGACAGTTTTCAGCCCCGGATATATTACTATGAGTATGGCTATCCTATCAATGATTTTGCATATCTGCCTTATGAACCAATGAACCTGCACTGTGGCAAGGTACACTACCATACATGGATTTCAAAGCTTAACTGGCAGTTTGCACCCCAGTGGAATCTGATGCTGAAGGGTACTTACGAAACTGCCTCGATGCAGCAGGTTGAGCGCTATAAGAACTATCGCAAAAGCATCGGATGGGCAGGTGCGATTGAGTACTATCCCGATAAAACGCAGGATTTGCGTGTGTTCCTGGCCTATCAGGGACAGAACATCAACTACAGCAAGGAGTCGGCCCTTGGTGGCAAGCATTCCAACCGCATAGAGCTGGGCTTTATGTATCGCATCAAGTGCTATTAATTTTATTATTTAATCTATAACCCATTACTATTATTATTTACTTATGAACCGTAAAACTTCATTCATTGCACTGGCCTTAGTGGCCATGTTTGCATGCAGCACGCCTGCCCAGGCACAGTGGGGCGGACTGCTTAACAAGGCGCGTAAAGCCGCTGGTATCAAAACCAAACAGGAGAAAGCCGTAGAGGCCGAACAGCAGCGTAAGGACTCTGTGGCAAAGGCTGCTGCAGCCATTACTACCACCATTCCGCAGGCAGCCGAGAGCGGCGCCCCTATCGCTATCAAGTGGGGTAACTCTACCATCGGTACATGGGACCCCGTTAAACTCGAGATTACTTTTAATCAGACTTACGATGAGGGCGAGTTCGCCGGTCAGAAGGTTAAGTATATCCTCGACCCCGCCACAGGTAAGTTTACCAGCCTGAATGGTACCCCCAAGGGCTCTATCAGCAACGATGGTACCATCGAGAGTCCTAACCTGGGTACGATTAAGGTCGATACCAAGACAAACGAGGTATCGATGGATGGCGAGGTGATAGGTCGCGTAACCAAACTACGCGCCTCGTGCTATGGTACCGATTTCGGACAGCTCGAAGGCCATGTAAGTCCGCTGTTGGTGGCCTATATCTTCCATGGTGCGCTGATATCTAAGAATCAGGTGCAGGGCTGGAAGGAAGCCGAGGTTAAGCGTACCGAAGAGGCTAAGGCCCGTGCCGCCAAGGAGAAAGAGGAGCGTGCTGCCCGCCAGGAAGCTGCCAAGAAAGAGTGGGCTGAGCTGAACGTTACTATTGAGGATGGCTCGTTCCGTACCATCGGCCGCATTAAGAGCAATGGCACTATCGAGGACGGTTCATTCCGTACTATCGGTCGTGTTCGTCAGGATGGTACTGTTGAGGATGGTTCGTTCCGCACCATTGGTCGTATTAGTAGCAATG
>Ga0265301_10005707_pt1 | contig 12144 bp, 15 predicted proteins | sample AusTroGonzalo_MG_2_FD_193488 | JGI IMG/M metagenome (GOLD analysis project Ga0265301, IMG submission 193488) | Bovine rumen microbial communities from tropical cattle in Woodstock, Queensland, Australia - Gonzalo_04 | ecosystem: Host-associated > Mammals > Digestive system > Stomach > Rumen ...
TAGAATATATAAAATCGTTTGGTAATGATGTTGATAGAAAAAATTATTCATTATATTTTAATGAAATTATTAATAAAGTATTAAATATCTTAACAGGTGGTGATGAATAAATGGAAAATGAAACATTAGCAGATTATTGGAGAGATGTTAGTCCAATATTAAAACAACAAAATCAAGAACAAAGAGAAAAAAACTATGAGCCAAGAATTGGTTATGCAATGAAATTATTTAGAGAAAATCAAATAGTTTTTAAATTATGTAATAGAGAAAATGGACATTTTAATTTATATAAAAATGGCAAAGTAGTAATGAGTTTTTGGAGTTGGACAGGAAAGTGTTATATTTCAAGCACTGGTTATAGTGAAAATATAGGGATACATAATTGTATTAAAAAATATAAAAAAATGTTTGGTGGTGATGAAGAATGAATATAGAAGAAATAGTAGAATATTTAAAACACCATATACCAATTATTATTCAAGATGATAAAGGCTGGTGTAATGCAAATATAAGTTTAGAAAATGGTACATTAGTAGTTAAACCTAATTATAATATGCCATTTGATGATTAGGAGAGTGAAATAACAAATGAAGAAAGAAGTATGGGTGCAAATACCAGACTATAATAATATTTATGAAATATCTAATTATGGAAATGTTAGAAGTATAGATAGAATAGTAAATGCTAAAAATGGTTCTACTAGAATTGTTAAAGGTAAGAATGTTAAATTAATATTTAATGGTTTATATTATGTTGTTGGTTTATCTAAAAATGGAAAAACAAAACAACATTATGTACATAGACTTGTGGCAGAAGCATTTATCCCTAATGTAGATAATTATCAAATTGTAAATCATAAAGATGGAAATAAATTAAATAATTATTATGAAAATCTAGAATGGTGTACACTTGAATATAATGTTCAAGATGCTTGGAAAATAGGATTAATGGGAATACCAAAAGGCAAAGAAAATAAAATGTTTGGTAGATATGGTAAAAATGCAAATAAATCAAAGTCAGTATGTCAATATGATTTAGATTATAATTTTATTAAAAAGTGGGATTGTCAAAGAGATGTACAAAGAGAACTAGGATTTAGTGAAAAAAGTATAAGCAATTGTGTTTTAGGAAATCAAAAAACTGCTTATGGATATATATGGTTAGATAAATTAAAAGAATTAAAGGAGAATAGATATGAAAGTAATAAGAACAATTAACATAGAAGATAATTTATGGAAGTTATTAGATGAAGTATCAAAAAAAGAAAAAAGAAGTAAAAGCAATATGATAGAATATCTAATAGCAAAATATCTTAAAGACTTTAAATAGTCTTTTTTTATTGTTTTTGACAACAATTTACATATTAGGTATAATAATACATAGGTAAGGTGATAAAGTGGCAGGACAATTAAGAAATGGTAATCCAGACCATACCTTAACAGCGGAAGAGCAACGAGCAGGCGGTAAAGCAAGTGGAGAAGCAAGAAGAAAAAAAGCAACTATGTTACAAATGCTAGAACAATGCTTAGAAGCTACTAATGAAAAATCAGGTAAGACATATAAAGAATTAGCAACACTAGGGTTAATAAAAGGTGCTGTAAATGGTAGTTCAAAGAACTATGAAATAATACAACAATTAATGGAACGAAAAGAAAAGAAAGACGAAGAAATAAATATAATAATAGAAATACCAGCAAAAGATGTTGCAAGTAGTTTTGTTGATTTAATAAGAGACATATTAGATAGAGACCATAGGGAATATTATATTGAGGGAGGCAGAGGTAGTGCTAAGTCTTCAATTATAAGTGAAATAATAATAGCATTATTAGAAAATAATCCTAGAATGTGTGCTGTTGTATTAAGAAAAGTTAAAGATACATTAAAAGATAGTGTATATGCACAATTAGAATGGGCTTTAGACACATTAGATGAAACATATCCAGGATTAAAAGACAGATGGAAATTAACTAAAAGTCCATTAGAAATGACTAACACACGAACAGGACAAATAATATATTTTAGAGGAGCAGATGATTATGGAAAGATAAAATCATTAAAAACTCCTAAAGATATGTATGTAGGTGTTACTTGGTTTGAAGAGTTTGACCAATTTGCTGGAATGATGGAAGTCCGTAAAATAAATCAATCACTTATTCGTGGTGGAGAAGATTTTATTCAATTATATTCATATAATACGCCAGCAAGTACACAACATTTCGTAAATATAGAAAAGTTAATTCCTAAAGAAAGCAGATTGGTACATTTAAGCGATTATCGTACAGTACCTAAAAAATGGTTAGGTCAAGCATTTATAGATGAAGCAGAGTTTTTAAAAGAAACAAATGAAAAACTATATGAAAATGAATATTTGGGATTAATGACTGGTGTAGGTGGTAATGTATTTGAAAATGTGGAATTAAGAGAAATAACAGATGAAGAAATCAATACGTATGACAATAACTATTATGGGTTGGATTTTGGTTGGATAGACCCAGTTGCATTTAATGGCATGAATTATAATCCAAATAGAAGAGAATTACATATATATGAAGAATTACATGGAAGTAAAATATCTAACGAAAAGTTGGGTGAAATGTTAGAACCTTGGAAAGAGTATTTAATTACTTGTGATAGTGCAGAGCCAAAATCAATAGGAGATTTAAAATCTTATGGATATTTAGCTCGAGGGGCGATTAAAGGACCAGGAAGTGTTGAATATTCCATGAAATGGTTGGCAAGTTTATCTAAAATAGTTATTGACCCAGTTAGATGCCCAAATACAGCAACTGAATTTTTGAATTATGAATACGAGCAGGATAAAGATGGCAATTATATTAGTGCTTATCCAGATGGCAATGACCATCATATATCTGCTGTAAGATATGGCATGGAACAAGTATGGAAGAAAAAGGGTCAGTAGACTAAAAACCACTTTTATGATATAATTATATTGGTGATATTAAATGAAAGAATTTGTTGTTTATATGCACGAAAATAAAATTAATCATAAAAAATATATTGGTATTACTTGCCAAAAGCCTAATCAAAGATGGAGAGGAGGTAAAGGATATAAGATAGGATTATTTAAAAAAGCCATTGACAAATATGGTTGGGATAATTTTAATCATGTTATTTTATTTGAACATTTATCAAAAGAAGAGGCTTGTAAAAAAGAAATAGAGTTAATTGATAAATACAAATTAATGGATAAAAATTATGGATATAATTTATGTGAAGGTGGCAATTTAACGCTTGGTTATCATCATACAGAAAAATCAAAAGTAAAAATGAGCAACAAAAGGAAGGGCAAGTATGTTGGTAGAAACAATCCAATGTATGGGAAAAGTGGAATATTAGCACCTATGTATGGCAAACATCTAACAAAAGAACACAAAAGAAAAATAAGTGAAGCAAAAAAAGGAAACAAAATACCATACCGAAATAAATTAGGAAAAAAAATTGACCAATATGATATTAATGGCACTTTTATAAAGACTTGGAATAGTATTTCAAGTATAGAAGAAAAATTAAATATAAAGGGAACTCACATATCAAGAGTATGTAGAGGCAAAAGAAAGACAACTGGTGGTTATGTCTTTAAATACCACCAATAATATTTAGAAGAAGAAAGGACAATAAAATTATGTTAAGTAAAATATGGACGTGGATTTTAGAAAAGATATTTCACGTTTCAACTGAAACAAAACAAAAAGATGTAGAAGATAATACAAAATATGCTTTTGAATATGAAAGAATAGATGATATTAATTTTAATGCTATATTTAGTAATAAATTAGCAAATTATGTAGTAAATGATAGTAATATGAATATTACTGGAACAAATGCAAGAGTTGAAACATTAAACAAGATAGGACAAAGTTTATGGAAGAAAGCCAAAAAATTGACTTCAATGTCATTTGGTTATGGTGGATTATTTATAGTTCCTTATGTTAAAGGAAGCAAAGAATACTACACATTAGTTCCACAAAGTAGAGTAACTATTGATAGTACTGATGGAGATTTAATCACAGGAGCAACTATACTTGCAGAAAGAAAAGAAATAACAAAAAGTATAGGAAGTACTAAAATTTATATTCGTTGGACTAACTATCGATTAGAAAATGGTAATTGTATAATAGAGCAAAAATTTACTGATGAAACTGGTAAGGAAATACCAACACCAGATTTTTGGCAAAATATTTTATTAAAACAAACAATAAGTGGTGTTGATAGAGTATTGCTAGGATATATTAAATCACCAATAAATAATCGCAAATCAAATGATAAGTATGGTGTTCCAATTTGCTATGGTTGTGATAGTACTATTATAGAAATAAAAGACACAATGAAACAATTATCAAGAGAATACAAATTAAAAGAACCATTTGTTGGTGTAGATGCCACAATGTTTAATGGAAATAATGCACTTCCAATTAATGGATTATTTAAAAAAATAGATAGTACAAATGATGATTTTTTTGAGGTATTTGACCCACAATTTAGAGATTATTCTATAAGACTTCAAGAATTATATAAACGCTTGGAACATGAAGTAGGAACTTCTGGTGGAATAATAAGTGAAGTAAATACACAAAATGCTACTGCTACTGAAATTAAGCGTAGTATGTATGACACTTGGACTATTGTTGATGATATGCGTAGTAATATTGAAAAAGGTATGGAAGATTTCTTTTATGCTTGTAATGTACTTGCAAATGCTTACAATTTAAGCCCAGTAGGAGAATATACTCTAGATTTTAATTGGTCTTATAGTTTATTAGAAGATACACAAACAGAATGGTCTCAATTAAGTTATGCTAATAATAAAGGCATTATAAGTGATGTAGAATTAAGACAATGGCTAAAACCAGATGAAACATTAGAAGAAAGCCAAAAAGCAATCAATGAGATAAAAGAACAAGAACCAACATACGAGCAAATGCTAGGAACAAGGGGTGAAGAATAATGGCAAGATTTTATAGATATGAAACTGTGGATATTCCATTAAAACTAACACCTACTGGTGTATTAGAAAATTATAGTAAAATAGTAGTATCAATAGCACAAGACGGTATGGTTCAAATAAATAAAACCAATAATGAATTGGGAATAGACATAGAAACAGATACAATAACATTATCATTAAGCCAAGAAGAAACTAGCAAATTTGCTGGAGGCAAAGAAGGAAATCCACGAATTGCTGAAATACAAGTTAATATATATTATGCAAGTACAGAAAGGGATGTTTCCACTACTGGAACTATTGAAGTATATGAAAACTTGTATAAGGAGGTAATTGGTAATGAATGATGATAGAACAGAAACAATAAATATGACTGTTGGTGGTACAAGAGAAGTTAATTTTGAAGTAGTTGGTGGCAGTGGCACTTCTAACTATGAAAGATTAGCCAACAAGCCGTCTATAAATGATATTGAATTAGTAGGAAATAAGACAAGTGCTGATTTAGGGCTACAACCAGCAGGAGAATATCTAACAGAAGAAACAGACCCTATATTTAGTGCTAGTCCTAGTGCTAATATAACAACTGAAGATATTACGAACTGGAATAATAAAAGTGAATTTAGCGGTAATTATAATGATTTAACCAATAAACCTGATTTATCTGGATATATAACAAAAGATGCGAATAATCTTACTTATTATACAAAGTCAAGTCAATTATCAAATGTAGCTACAAGTGGCTCATATAATGATTTAAATAATAAACCAAGTATTCCGTCTAATACAAGTGATTTAAATAATAATAGTGGTTTTATTACTAAAGAAGTAAATAATTTAACATATTATACTTTAAAAACAAATACAGGCAGTTTAATAGATTTAGAAATAAATGGTACTACATATATTGTAACAATAAAGTTAAAAGATATAGATGGAAATGTAATAAGTACTGATACAATAGATTTACCACTAGAAAATGTTGTTGTGGGTGGAAGCTATGATAACGAAACAAAAAAGGTTATATTAACACTTGAAAATGGAAATACTGTTGAATTTAGTGTTGCTGATTTAGTTGTAGGATTGCAAACTGAAATAACAAGTTCTAATAAATTAGCGAGTGATTTAGTAGATGATACAAATAGTGGCAATAAATTTACTACAACAAGTGAAAAAAACATTTGGAACAATAAATATGATAAGCCAACTGGAGGAATACCAAAAAATGATTTATCTAGTGCAGTTCAAACAAGTTTAGATAAAGCAAATACAGCATTACAAACTGAAACAGACCCAGTATTTACAGCTAGTGCAAGTTATGGAATATCTAGTAGTGATATAACAAATTGGAATAATAAGAGCGATTTTAGCGGTTCGTACAATGATTTATCTAATAAGCCGACTATTCCAGATGAATTGGCTGACTTAAGTGATGATAGTACGCATAGATTAGTTACTGATACTGAAAAAACAACTTGGAATAGCAAACAAAATGCTTTAACAGCAGGAAATAATATAACGATATCTAGTGGAACAATATCAGCAACAGATACAACATATAATCAAGGCGAAAACATATCAATACAAGCAAGTGCAGAACTAAAAGGTGGCTTAGAACAAGATGGGACACCAACACCAAGTGACCCAGTAGATGTAGATGTAGTTACTGGTAATAATACAATAACATTATCTAATGGTGATAATACAAAAACTGAAAGTTATGCAATAAATCTAGGTACAACAGAATTATGCAAAATAGGAACATACCAAGATAAAATATATAAATCAAATAACAAATGGTATGTACACAAAGAAACAGGAAAATTGGTTATGTCAGATATAACTGGTTGGAGTAAAAGTGCTGATGGAAAATTTTACAAAGAAAGTTTTGTTAGTAACTATGGAATAGCAAGAAACACTTTATATTCTAATATATTTAGTTATGAAACAACAGCATGGAATGGTAATTATAAAATAGGTATAACAAGTTCTAATAATCTTTGGATAACAACAGGAGATAGTACATTAACTAATTATGCAAATGTTCCCTCTTGGTTATCAAATAAGAATGCAATAATGTATGGTGTATTATCTACTCCAACAAATACTGAAATAACAAACGCTACTCTAATAACTCAATTAAATGCATTAGCAGAAGGATTAAGTAATAAATGGGTAGAAAATATTACTCAAATAAATGCCAATTTAGAATTTGAAATAACATACGACAATGAAGAATTAACTATATCATCATATCAAGATATGAGTGGTAAATTAGACGCAAGTAAAGTAAAAACAACAACATCAACTACAAGTGGTGATGTATATGATGTTACATATATAAATACACAAATAGGGAACATAGAAACCTTATTAAGTCAAATATAGGAGGCATTTATGAGTATAGCAAGTGAAATAATTCGTTTACAAAATGCAAAAACGAGTATTAAAACAGCAATAGAAAACAAAGGTGTTACAGTATCAAGTAGTGCTACGTTAGATGCTTACGACGATTATATAGATAGTATTCCAACAGGTGGTGGTGGAGGAATAGATTGGAGTGTCATAGGATATAATGGAACTCCACAAAGTATTCAAGATGGTTATGATTATGCAGTGCAAATTAAAAACAATTGGGTTACTTCAACTAGTTATTATAGAAAATTCTTTAATGATTATTTTTTAATATATATGCCTTTAGTGGATACATCAAATGGAACTACTTTTACTCAAATGTTTAAACAGTGTTATTCATTAGATACAATACCACAATTAGATACAAGCAATGGAACAACCTTTGATAGTATGTTTTCTTTATGCCAGGCATTAAAAACGATACAACAATTAAATATGAGCAATTCGATTAGTGTTGCATATATGTTCGATAATTGTTATAGTTTAAAAACATTAGGTGGATTTAAAAATTTAGGTCAAGCATATTTAACAACTGCAAATGCTAATAATATAAATTATAGTTTAATTTTATCAAAATCTTCTAAATTAACTCACGATAGCTTAATGAATGTAATAAATAATTTATATGATATAGCAACTGCTGGAGTTCAACAACAACAATTAATATTAGGTTCAACAAATTTAGCAAAATTAAGTGCAGCAGAAATACAAATAGCCACCAATAAGGGTTGGGCATTAAGTTAAGGAGGAGAAAATAATGCAAATAATTAAGAAAACAAATTTAAGATTACTTTTAGCCGACGATGGGAAACATATTAGAGATATTAATGATGTATACGAGCCAGAACACATTGATGAAGAAACTGGTGAGTTAATACCTGAACATTTCCCTTATTATGCAGAAATAATATTTTTAGCAGAGCAATTAAAAGAAGAAGATGTTCCAAAATTATACATTGAAGAACCAATTGAAGAATAGTCAATTAGACTATTCTTTTATTTTATAGTATAATTTAGTAGGTGATATAATGATATCAGAAGAACAAATAGAACAAATTATAGAAAAATTGGTTGATAGAATAGAACAGGCAAACACATATTTTTTAATGCAAATTGGTAAATCAGTAAAGCAAATAAAAGAATTAACACCAACAAAGGCACTACAACTAGCAAATATTTTAAAATATGGTGGCAAATATGAAGATATAGTACGAGAAATTGCAAAATACACAGGACTTAATATAAAAGATATAGACAAGATATTTTCTGCTTATGCTAAAAAAGACCAATTGTTTTATGAAAAATTTTACAAATATAGAGATATTCCATTTGTTCCTTATGAAGACAATATAGCATTACAAAATGAAGCAATGGCATTGTCTAATCTAGTAAAAAATACAATGTATGATTTTACTAGAGCAAGTGTGCTAGGATATACAATAAGAGATTTAAAAGGCAGACCACAATTTTATGGATTAAGAGAAACTTTTAATAGAGTAATAGATGAAGCAGTATTAAATATAAGCCAAGGCAAAGACACATTTGATAGTGCTATGTATAATATATTAAAAGATATAGGTGGTAGTGGGCTTAAGACTATTGAATATCAAAGTGGAAGAAAAGTAAGACTTGATAGTGCTGTTAGAACATATTTAAAGGATAATTTAAATTTATTACATAATGAAATGCAAGAAATATATGGTGAAGAATTTAAATATAATGGAATAGAAGTATCACATCATCCAAACGCAGCACCTGACCATATTGATACAGTTGATGGTAAACAATTTGTTTTAGTAGATAAAATACAAGAACAAATTAAAGATGGAACTGAACAAGAAATAAAGCAAGAAGATATAAGAGGTAATCAAGTTAAAGTAAAAGGCAAAACATACCAAGACTTTAATGTAATTAATAATTCATTAGACAGACAAGTTTCTACATTAAATTGTAGGCACACAACATTTTCTATTATAGTAGGAATAAGTAAGCCAGAATATACAGAAGAACAATTAAAAGCAGATAAGCAAAAGAATATGAATGGTTTTGATTTTGATGGCAAACACTATACAATGTATGAGGGTACACAATTGCAAAGAAATATAGAAAAAGCAATAAGAGAACAAAAAGATACACAAATATTAGCGAAAGCAAGTGGCAACAATGAACTTATTGCTGATAGTCAACAAAAAATAACACAATTAACACATAAATATAGAGAGTTAAGTAATATGAGTGGACTACCTACTAAAATGGAAAGAGCAAGAGTAAGTGGATATAAAAGAACTAAAATTCCTAAAATAAATGAAAATAAGTTTGTTAATTTTAATGTTAATCTATATCAAGACCCAAAACTAAAAGAAATAGGAGAAAAATATTTTAATTTTCCTTCAAATAATTATTTAGACGAATATGTGGCACAACGAGAAGGAATAATGAGAAGAATGGCACAAAGTGAAGAATACAAAAATAAAATGTACAATATTGCAGAAAATATAGAAGAATTAAAAACACCATCACTAACTAATTTTATTGCATTTGTAGGTCATGAAGAAGGATTAAATTTAACTAAAAAAAATTTTGCAATATCTACTTCTATTAGTGAAGGAACTGCAAGATTATACAAATTAAAAAAAGGTTCTAAAGCAGAAATATCAACAATCTATATAGAAAATGGAGCAAAAATAATATCCACAGTGAATACTATAAGTAAGCATTTTGAAGAACAAGGAGAAATTATAATACCTATGGGAGAATTGAAAAAATTTATTAAAATTGGTAAAAATAAGTATTTATATAGGAGATAGCATGGAAGATATAATACAACAATTATATACTATAATGAACGAAATACAATGGGGAATAGAACGTGGCAAAGATATAAGATTAAGCAAACATGATTATAGAATGATATTATTAGTAATGAAAGGGTATTTAGAATTAAGAAAAGAACTATTAAATACAAAACATATTAATAGAGAAGATTATATTATAAAAACACCAGAATATGATAAAAGAATGTTCTAGTTTACAAAAATGAATTAATATGTTATAATGATTATAGAACAAGAGTGAATATAATAGTTCTTCTGTTCATTTGGCTTTGCCTAATTAGGCATTTAAAGTATATGTAGTTGGTAGCTACATATTAAGTGTTACTCTTTATGAGTAGCATTGAATAGATATAAGAAATCGACCTAGACATGATGAATACAAATTGAAAGTTAATTATGATGTATACTAAGTAATTAATGATTAGACTTGTAGGTGGGGATAAAATGCGTGTCTATATCTATTCAATGGTGCTTATAAAAAGCACTAAAACACATATTCTCCTGTTTGAGTGTATGTGTAGCTCCAATAGAACATAGAAATATGTTCTTTTTTTATGCAATTAGGTAAATATAAAAAATAGTGTTATAATCTAATAGGATTGGAGAACTATATGGAAGAAACTTTAAACAAACTTGTAAAATATTTAGAAAATAGGAAACAACCTTATGTTGTTAAGATTATGGAAGAACTAGAACTGAAAGAATATGAAGTTTTAGGATTAATTGAATTATTAAAACAAAGAGGGTATTTATTTGAAATAATAGATGGCAAAGTAGTTAAGATGAAACCAGTTAAAAATGATGAAGTATATGAAATACCTAGCAATTTAGAACATTTAAAGTTACTATTAATTAGTGATACGCATTTATGTAGCAAATTTGACAGAATTGATATATTAAGATATTTATATCAAGAAGCAGAAGATAGAAATGTTAATTACGTGCTTCATAGTGGAGATGTAACTGATGGAAGAAGTAATAGAGATGAGCAAGTATATTCATTAAAAGAAGCATCATATACAGGGCAAAGAGATTATGTAGTAGACAAATATCCTAAAAGCAATATACCTACATACTTAATAAGTGGTAATCATGATTTATGGTGGGTAAAAAGGGCTGGTGCTGATATAGTAAAAGATATATGCAGTCAAAGACAAGATTTAATATATTTAGGAAGTGATTGTGAAGATTTAAAAATAGGCAAACTTAAAATACGACTATACCACGGAAAAGGCGGAGGAAGTTATGCTAAAAGTTATAAAGTGCAAAAATATTTAGATAGTATAGCACCAGATGAAATACCACATATATTACAAACAGGACATATACACCAAGCATTTTATATGAAACAAGGAAACACACATTGTTTTCAAACAAGTTGTTTAGAAGATTTAACACCATTTGAAAGAAGCATGGGCTTTAGTAATGATAAGTCTTGTTGGTGGGTATATGTATATATGGATAACAAAGGCAATCCAGTTAGAGTAGAGCAAGAATTAGAAACATTTGGAAAAAGTTTAAAAAGAACAAGACAAATGTAAAGTGGTAGTAAAATATCACTTTTTTTAATTTTTACTATTTACTTTTTTAAATAAGTGTTATATAATAAAACTATAAATAAGGAGGATAAAGAATGAAAAAGAAAAAAATAAGATTATGGGTTAAAGCAACATTATTAATAATAGTTGTAATTGGTGTTGCAAAAATTTATACTAGTTTTTATGAAAAAGAATTAAATATTTGCATAGAAACAGGACATAGTGAAAAGTATTGCAAAAACAATATATAACGGAAGTGATATAAAATGATAGTTACAGATAACATTAAAAAAAATTATCAAACAATTAATGAAATTGAAAAAAGGCATCATATAGCAACAGAAAATGCAACAAAATGTGAAAATTGTGGTCATAAAATATTTATAACAAACAAATA
>Ga0265301_10005708_pt1 | contig 12142 bp, 9 predicted proteins | sample AusTroGonzalo_MG_2_FD_193488 | JGI IMG/M metagenome (GOLD analysis project Ga0265301, IMG submission 193488) | Bovine rumen microbial communities from tropical cattle in Woodstock, Queensland, Australia - Gonzalo_04 | ecosystem: Host-associated > Mammals > Digestive system > Stomach > Rumen ...
AAGTGGTTCTTGCTACCAGTGGAGTCTGCATCGTAGAGAATCACTGGTAGACCATGGCTTGGGCTCTCTGACAACTTCACGTTTCTTTGGATCACGGTCTTGAATACCAGCTCCTGGAAATGGCGCTTCACTTCATCGTAGATTTGGTTGGCCAGTCTGAGACGGCTGTCGTACATTGTCAGTAGGAACCCCTCAATCTCCAAAGCTGGATTCAACTTGTTCTTGATAATTTTGATGGTATTGAGCAGTTTGCTGATGCCTTCCAGAGCAAAGTACTCACACTGTACGGGGATGATTACCGAATCAGCTGCCGACAAGGCATTCACGGTGATGAGACCTAGCGATGGTGAACAGTCAATCAGAATATAGTCATATTCCGTGCGGATTGGCTCCAATAACTGCCGCAGAATTTTCTCACGGTTTTCCATGTTGAGCATCTCTATTTCTGCACCCACTAGGTCGATATGACTGGGGATGATGTCCAAATTGTCGATGTCGGTGGTGTAGATAGCGTCTCTGACGTCGGCTTTGTTGACGATACATTCATAAAGGGAACATTCCACTTCCTTGATGTCCACGCCGAGTCCGCTGGATGCGTTGGCCTGGGGGTCAGCGTCCACAATCAGTACGCTCTTTTCCAAAGTTGCCAGCGAGGCACCGAGATTCATAGTGGTGGTTGTCTTTCCGACACCGCCTTTTTGGTTCGCTAATGCAATAATTTTACCCATTATAATTCTGTTTTACCTTATTCTTAATTATAAATTTGGGTACAAAGTTACATATTTCTTGTGAGAAAACATGTCGTTTTAAACCTTTTTTCGTAAATTTGCAGCGAAAACGATGATATTTTATGAATATTAAACGACCATTATTGCTTATTTCGAACGACGATGGTTATCAGTCGAGGGGTATTCGGAGCCTTGTTGAAATGCTGTCCGATGTGGGCGACATCATTGTTTGTGCTCCCGACGATGCTCGTAGTGGCTATTCTTGTGCTTTTTCTGCTACTATCCCCTTGCGTCTCCATATGCGTGAACAGCACGAGGGAGTCGAGGTGTGGTCCTGCAACGGTACACCTGTTGACTGCGTGAAGTTGGCACTTTCCGAGATTTGTCCACGTCAGCCTGATATGATTATCGGAGGTATCAACCATGGTGACAATGCCTCTGTCAATGCTCATTATAGTGGCACGATGGGGGTTACCCTCGAAGGTTGTATGAAATACATCCCTTCAGTGGCCTTCTCGCTTTGCGATCATCGTGACGATGCCGACTTTGAACCATTGCGTCCCTTTATTCGTACCATCACGGCTCAGGTGCTCAGAGAGGGCCTGCCCCGTGGTGTATGCCTTAACGTCAATTTCCCTCTTGTCCCGATGTTCCAAGGAGTCAGGGTGTGTCGTATGGCTCCCGGTACTTGGTATAACGAAGTGACAAAATGCCATCATCCTCGTGGATACGATTATTGGTGGATGGTGGGTTCCTACCGCAACGATGAGCCAGAGGCTGAAGATACTGATCGTTGGGCTCTCGACCACGGGTATGTTGCTATTACTCCAACTCAAATCGATCTTACTGCCTACTCTGCTATTGATCAACTTAAAGCCTGGCCGATATGAAGTACTATCTGATAGTCGGTGAGGCCTCGGGTGACCTCCATGCATCACATTTAATGATGTCGTTGAAAAAAAATGACTCAGATGCACAGTTTCGGTTCTTTGGAGGTGACATGATGAAAGCTGCTGGTGGTACCTGCGTTCGGCATTATCGTGAACTTGCTTATATGGGGTTTATCCCTGTCTTGCTTCATTTGCAGACAATACTTTCGAATATGCAGATGTGCAAGAATGATATTGTTTCTTGGCAACCAGATTGTCTCATTCTTGTCGACTATCCAGGTTTTAATTTGAAAATAGCAAAGTTTGTAAAATCCCAGACAAACATCCCCGTCTATTATTATATTTCTCCAAAGATTTGGGCTTGGAAGGAGTATCGCATCAAGAATATCAAGCGTGATGTTGATGAACTCTTCTCCATCCTCCCCTTTGAGGTTGATTTCTATGAGGACAAGCATCATTATCCTATTCATTATGTAGGTAATCCTACTGCTGATGAAGTCCGTAAGTTTAAGGATTCTCAGAATAATAAGAAAACTCAGGATTATACGGGTAATCCGATCATAGCTCTTTTGGCAGGCTCCCGTCAACAGGAAATCAAAGACAATCTTCCTGTGATGCTCGAGGCTGTGAAACCTTATGAGGCTGATTATCAGATTGTCCTTGCTGGCGCTCCAGGCATCGAACCCGACTATTATGCTCCCTATATTTCAGACCGGAAGGTGCAGGTGGTCTATAACCAGACCTACGCTCTGCTCTCTCAGGCTCATGCAGCTCTTGTTACTAGTGGTACCGCCACGCTTGAGACCTGTCTTTTCCGTGTGCCGCAGGTGGTTTGCTACAGACTTCCCTTGCCTGTGATAGCCGACTTCGTGCGTCGTCGTTTGATTAAAGTGAGGTTTATTTCACTGGTCAATCTCATTGCCGATCGTGAAGTGGTTACTGAACTCTTAGGTCGTACTTTTACTGTTGGTCATATCCGTCGTGAACTTGATAAGATTCTCTCTGGTCCTGCTCGCGACGCCATGCTTGAAGGCTATTCTGAAGTGAGCCGTCGCCTTGGCGACCAAAAGGCACCGGATAACGCAGCCTGCTTGATGATAGAAAAACTTAAAAAGAAAAGAATATGAAAAAGATTTTATCCCTTACCATGATGGCCATTGCCGCCCTCACAGTCAATGCACAGAACATTCAGCTCCACTATGACTTTGGTCGTAACATCTATCCCGATGAGGAGTCCGCCCGTCAGAAAGTTACAGTCACCCTTGAACAGTTCAAGGCTGATAACTGGGGATCCTGGTACTATTTCGTTGATGTCGACCTCAGTCGTAAGGAGACGCTGGGGGCCTATACAGAGATCTCTCGTGAGATAAACTTCATTAAAAAGCTGCCCTTTGCCGTGCATGTTGAATACAATGGTGGACTTGGTTCCCGTTCTGGCAGTTACCAGCAGGCTGCGCTCGCAGGTATCGCCTACAACGGTAATACGCCCAATTACACGGCTACCTGGTCGCTCCAGCTGCTCTATAAGCGTTTCTTCAAGAGCTACGATTTCAATACAGCCTACAATAGCATGCAGCTCACAGGTGTGTGGGGCGTTCATTTCCTCAACCGCAAGATGTCGTTCTCTGGCTTTATCGATTTCTGGCGCGGACAGAAGACCAATGGTCATGGACAGCTCGTCATCCTCTCCGAGCCCCAACTGTGGTATAATGTCACCGACCACCTCAGCATAGGTTCCGAGGTGGAGATCAGCAATAACTTCATTTATAACACTGTCAATGACAAGACCTTCTTCGTCAATCCCACCATCGGTGTGAAGTGGAATTTCTGATATTATAATGCTTAGTTTGCGAAGTTTTTCGTAACGTTGTGGCAAATTTGTGCGGAAGAAATGAATAACAGACTGAAAACGATACTGCAGCAGTTGCTGCAGAGCCCGAGGCGGTTCCCTGTAGAAATGGCGCTGGGAGTGGTGTTCTTTATCATAGCTGTGTGGGATAGCGAGACTCACGTGTGGAATGAGAAGACAGCACAGTATGAGAGTGCAGTGAATGGTGACGTACTTTGGCTTTTCGTTCCGCTAATGGCGTTGACGTTCTGGCTCCATCGCGTCAATCGTTGGGCATATCTTGCCTCATTCTTCCTTTTCCTGCCACTGATGATGCTCGACCTGAAGCCTTTCCTATGGACTTACGGTTTCGGATTCACCTATGTGCTGGCTGCCATCCTGCTTATTATCGGTTATAAGCGGATGGACAACCGTTCATTTGCTGCCCATGCCCTGCATGTAGCCACGCAGTTGTTCTTTGGATTGCTCATTTCTTGTATCCTCTATATGGCGGTGTTGGCAATCACGGCATCCTTCTTCTACATTTTCGGCATCGACGAACCACAGCATTTCTACGAGCATATCGCTCAGTTCATCGCTTTTGTGCTGGCTCCGCAAGTGTGCTGCACCCTGGTCCATCAGAACGAAGACGAGGTCGCAGAGCCTTTCAAGATACTTAGGATTATCCTTAATTTCATCCTCTCCCCAGCCGTCATAATCTACACGGTCATCCTCTATACCTATTTTATAAAGATTGTGTTCGAGTGGGATTTGCCCAAAGGTGGTGTTGCTTGGTTGGTCATGGGGTTCATCACTGTGGCTCTGATAGGTCGCGTGGCTCAGTCGATACTCAGCCAGCGCTATTATGACTGGTTCTACCGCTGGTTCACACTGATTGCCATTCCGCCGCTCATCATGTACTGGATAGGGTCCATCTACCGCATCCGTCTCTACAGCTTCACCGAAAGCCGTTTCTACCTGATGGTGGCTGGTGTGCTGATGACGCTCTTCGTGCTGATGTTGTTCCGAAAGCATACCCGTCAGTATCAGCTCATGGCACTCATCTTCGGCGCAGCCATCATTCTTTTTACCTATATCCCTGGCATCTCTGCAAAAAGCATCGGATTAGCTTGTCAGAAGCAGCGACTCACAGCACTTATCAGCGAACTGAAGCTGGCGGATGCCAAGACGGGCAGGCTGAACGACGACCTCGACATGAGAAGCATCAAGCAGGACAGTATGATGTGCGAACGATACAAGGATATCACCAGCGTTATCAGTTATGTAAGGAATGAGATCGGAACCAAGGAGTTTGAAGCGCAATACGGCAAATGGGCGCACTCGGAGTATAGTTTCAACTACGACAAAGCTAACGGCCAATCCGTCGTGTCTCCCTGTAGGAGTGACAATACGTATATCAGGAGAAGGCCCGTAGAGTTGGGCGAATACACGATTATGCTGCCTCAAAAAGAGTTCGAATACAATTTCAATGACCAAATGATCATTGTCACCATGGATAAGGATACCGTTCTCGAATATCCTATACAGGATGCCATCCGTCAGGACACGATGCTCCTGCATCATCCTGAACAACTGCTTACCTATCGCAACGACTCATTGATGTTGGTGCTTGAAGGTATCGTCATTAAAGACACCGTCGTTACAGATGTCAGATACTATGGTCTTCAGCTGTTTAGGAAAAGCCAAAAATAGAATCAATAAGAAATCAGCATCCATTCGCATAATATTCAACATGTAACGCAGGGACGGCAGAATCACATATCGACACCAAAGTGGAATACTAGTCGAAAGGTAAATAATACAGTCGTTCATCATTGTTCAAGAACAATTTGCCTCCTGCAATTCCTACGCCTCGAATGGGGATTGTAAACTGTATCTCTGGAATACCTTGAAGAGATACCAGCCATATATCCTGCCTGCGACTAGTAGGAGAATAGACGCACATCCGGTCTCCGACCATACATAGCGGCCAGTAAAGTGAATAGGCAGGAAAATGCTCTGAAGTTCTCAGTTCCCTGTCAACCATGAAGATATCGCCATTTTCTGTTATCACAGGAAAGTATATGCCATCCGTAGCGATGAGATCAAACATGCTCTTAAGATTATAGTATGCATAAACTGGCTGAGTGATAATTGCCCTCAACTGGCCATGTTCCTTCACATCCCATGGTGAGACCGTCACTATGGAATCGTCAAGCTCATGCTTATAGGCTAGTCCGTCGTCGAAGAGCATGAAAGCACCATCTGGATTGAGCACGGCATCCTCCACCATGTCCTTTCTCAAACTCAGCATGTTCATAAAGTGGCAGGTTCCAGTGCGTTTGTCAAAGGCAGCGATAAACGGGCGTCCCATCTTCGTATGCTGTTGTCCGTTCTTCAGACCAAAACCCAGATTGAACATATAGAGCGTGCTGTCATTGCAGACAAGTCGGGAAAAGGCAGAAGTTTTTGATGGGAACTCATAACTCCAGACTGTTTTCATGTCCTTATCAAAACAGGCCACTTGCTCGCGGTCGGCAAAATAATAGAGTGAGTCATCCAGAACCACATTGGAATGTAACTGATTGATGACATTCGGGCCTACAACTCCCACTGGATAAGCAGCGTAGCCCGTAGCCATTGCACCTGCAACGGCGGCACCAGCTATCACCAATCCCTGCAGAAGAGCGCCCTTCACATCGGTGACACCTGTCTTGGCTTCGTAAGCATGGACTTCACCCGTACGGATGTTCAGACGATTCAGGTCGTCAGCAACAACGAGCCAATGGACAGAGTCCTCACGTATGACATGGTTCCAGCCCCAGTTCTTGTCGTGAGGCATGCTGGCAGTCCATAGCAGTTGCCCTGTTGTCATGTCGTAGCCATTCAGTTTGCTTGACCTCGGTCCGGAATAGCCAACGACAATATTGGTAGAATCGTCAAACTGAACAGGGGTGAACTTGCCCTGCCACCGAACGTTACCTGTGTTCGGATCCAGCATACTGAACTTGTTTCCCTTAGCGATGCCTACTCCTGCCTTCGTACAATAGGCTGAAGAATTCCTGTAGTCAAATGGGTAAGTCCACAACAGTTTGGATTCCTCGATGCTAAACGCACCTATCTCACCCTTGAATTGCAACCATTTCCCGCTTTTTGTAGTATCGCGGAATTTCAGCAGCATATAATCAAGTCCGGATTGGGTGACGACATTGTCAATCCGTCGTCCAAAAGACTGACTCTCAGCCACAACTTCCGTACTGTCGATGGTTAGTCCGACTGTGACTTTGTTGGTGTTGTCTGCCTTGGATGGTAAACATAGCAGAAGTAATACTATCATGAGCAGGGAGCTCCTTAAATCTGTCTTCATTTGTAACAATTTTGTTTGCAAAATTACTATCTTTTGAGTAAACTTGTTCAAATAGTCTTAACTTTTATGTTTTATTTGCCTTAATCTGCCCCGTAAATGATAATTCAATTGCCATAAATCTGGTGTTTTGTTTGTCATATACCGAATTACAAGGCAAAGATAGAGATTATTTTTGAAGCAGCAAAACAATTTAATGTATTTTAGATTAGAAGAGGGCTAAATTACCGAATATAAAAAAGTATTATCTTTGCAGCGGATTTCTATAAAAGAGGACGTCACAATATACAAAAAAAGGATTCTCGACAAGTTGCTTGAACGTAAGTCTCTGTCTTCAACAATTTCGTCACAGATGTCAGTTACTATGGTCTCCAATTATTCAAAAAAAGGTGATAATTGAACTTACGAAGTGCCACTTTGTGTCATGAGATGTTGTGTTTAGGATTGTTTTCTGCATTTTTCATGGCTAGGATGTCAGGGTGACAAAATGTAGATAGACACTATATTTGCTCCCTGTTTTTGTGGGTGACAAGGATAGCGGAAGGGTGACAGGATGGCAGTTGTCGGATAATAAGGGGCTCTTATTGGATGATAAGGGGCCCATATTGCTAAATAACCCAGGGTTATTGCTCAAATTCTCTAGAGAATTCGAAAGAGAATGGCATAGTATTTGCTGATAATATAACAGAAGCAAACGAGAAGGAACGTATGGAAACTAAAAACAAGGTATTGATGAAGTATCTCTACCGTCGTGAGCGACGGGAGAAGGGTGTTGCACTCGAAAAAGTAGTGGAGTGGACGAAAAACGGCCGCTACCAGCATCGTATTGAAGCTGTGAGGGGTGTCAGGCAGATTCCTATGGAGGGTGGTATGGTGTATGGCCAGGTCGCAGCGGAAGAACTGCCAAGGATTTTGCCTGCTATGGACGAAAAGGGCGGGTACACGGGCTTGGTGCTACTGTCGTTTCGCATCCAGGAGGGATATGAGACGTTGGAGAGGCTTCGCCAGAAAGTGAATCTCTGGGAACAGACGATGTTGTCGTTCGTGGGTAGTAGCGGATGTTCGCTGAAGGTGCTTGTACCCTATCGCCTCGAAGGTGGGGAACTGCCAAAAGGAGCTTCGCAAACAGCTCTGTTTCATCAGTATGCCTATAAACGGGCAGCTGAGTTCGCCTTTGGCTCTACAGGCATAAAAGTGGAGGAGGTGGTGCACGATGGTAACGAGAGTTTCCGCATGTCCTTTGACCCTAAGGCGTATTTCCATCCCGAGGCTAAGGCCATCGAGATGCCACAGCCCACAGAACCGCTGACGGAAGAGACTGCACAGATGATCGACAAACCTGCGGAGATCGCGCTCGATACGGAAATCCTGCCTGGCTATACCCGTCGCGAGATGGATACTACGAAATATAATTTCATCTGTCGCGAACTGGCCTACGACAAGAAGATGACCAAGGAGGAGTTCCTGATGAGAGTGGCGACGGGCTGTCTGAGGGCAGGCATCGATAAGGAACTGGCCATTACACTGACCATTGCGATGAGCATGTTCTTCAAGAAGGACGTACTGGTGCGCTCTACGTTCAATAATGTCTACGAGAAGCACCCTCTGGGCATGGTCAATCCCGTAGACAAGAGCCTGATGCACCAGCAGCTGTTGGAGGAATTCCTGCATCGTCGCTATATGTTCCGTAAAAACTGCGTGACGGGTGAACTGGAGTTCCAGCCGAAATACCGCTATGTGCTCTGGTGGCAGCCGTTGACGGAGGAGGCACAGAACGACATCAACAATGCTGCCATCCAGGAGGGTATCAAGGTGTGGCCCAAGGACCTGGAGCGCATCATCATCTCTAACAGGACAGACCAGTACGATCCCGTTCGCGAATGGCTTGACGCCCTGCCCCGCTGGGATGGTCGTGACCGTTTGGGTGAGCTGGCGGATCGTGTGAAGACGCAGACAGCAGGCTGGCGTGAGAACTTCAAGATATGGATGCGTTCGATGGTGAGCCAGTGGCGTGCTGGCAAGGATGCCCTCTACGGAGCACAGATGGTGCTGATGATGGTGGGTTCGCAGGGTACACGCAAATCGACTTTCATGCGGATGCTCCTGCCCGATAAGCTGATGCCCTATTACATTGACCGCATCGACTTTGCCAACAAGAAGGAGGCCTTGAGAGCCCTCAGCCGTTTCCTGCTCATCAACATCGATGAATACGATCAGATTTCGAAGGCCCAGACGGCTTTCCTCAAACATCTCATCCAACGAACGGATGTAAAGGAGCGAAAGCTCTACTCTACGACCTTCGAACAGAGCCAGCGCTATGCCGCTTTCTGCGCTACCACCAATTCGCTGGTGCCCCTGAAGGATGAGAGTGGCAGTCGTCGCTATCTTGTCATCGAGGTCAACGAGGTCATCGATACTGATACTCAGGGAGATAAGAAGATAGACTATTCCCAGCTCTATGCGCAGATTGTCTATGAGATTGAGCACGGAGAGGAATATGCTTTCACAGGTGAGCGTGAACAGCAGATTATTGCACACAATGCAGACTATTATGAGATGCCGAATGTCGTCTCCCTCTTCGAGGATATGTTCCGCCAGCCTCAGGCTGGGGATGAGGTGTTGCTATTGACTCCTACGCAGATACTCAGTTACATCAAGGAAGAGAAGAAAACGAATGTCGTCACACAGGCAAATGCCACAATCTTAGGTAGTTACCTGCATCGGACAGGTTATAAGAAAGGAAAGGGCGATAAACGCAGATGTTATCTTGTTGCCTTGAAAATCTGACACCCTTCTGCCGTCCTTGTTACCCTTTGGGATAGGTCGTAATACATTTGTTTGTCGGTACTCTGTCACCCTGACATCCTAATGCAAGATTGAGTTAACCAGTATCATGTAGTCTGTCTTTCAAATTGAAATAATTGCAAAAAGATTTGGAAGTTTGTTGAGAACTTCCTATCTTTGTGGCGTTAATTTGAATTGAATTATGGAAGACAACAAACAAACGCTCGAAGAACAGTTCAAGGTATTGCGGAGTCAGACCAAATGGGTTGAACTCTATTTCTATCAGAAGACAGATGTACTATATCAGCTGACTTTTATCTTTACCAAATATCATCTACAGCAGTTTGGCGACAGGACCGTAGATCAGATGGTTCAGGCGGCCCGCTCTGGGAAACAGAATATCGTGGAGGGATCAGAAGATGGCATGACGTCGATGGAGATGGAGATCAAGTTGCTCAATGTGGCAAGGAGCAGTATCCATGAGCTTAGGGAGGACTATGAGGACTATCTGAAGTCGCGAGAGTTGCCACTATGGGATAAGACGCATCCGAGATATGATAGGATGCTGAAGTTCTGTCGTAATCATAACCGATGGGAAGATTATGAAAAACTCGCAGCCAAGATGAATGCTGAAGAAATGGCAAATACGGCCTTGACTCTTTGTCATATGGTAGACAAGATGATGATTTCGTATCAGAAGAAGTTGGAGAAGGAGTTTGTGACTGAGGGCGGTATCAAGGAGAGAATGACGGCAGCGAGGCTGGGGTATAGGATGAATCAGCAGCAGGAGATAGCGAGGCTGAGGCAGGAACTGGCGCAGGCGTAGCGAAGGATAGCGGAGCTGGAGGAAGAACTGGGGAGATTCTAGATAGTCTAGATGGTCTAGAGAATCTAGATTGTCTAGATATTCTAGAAAGCCTGGCAGCTTTATTGCTGCTCTTTTTCCAGTACCAGATTGCGCATGTTCTTCAGCAGATCGCTGGCGAAGATGAAATCTGTAAGACGTTGGTTGTCGGAGTGCATGATCTGGCTGCTGACGCCCTGCCACTCCTTGTGCCCCTCGTAGATAAAGATGATGTTCTCACCAATACCCATTACGGAGTTCATGTCGTGGGTATTGATGATAGTGGTCATGTTGAATTCCTTGGTGATGCTGTGCAGCAGGTCGTCGATGACGAGCGAGGTCTTGGGATCGAGGCCGGAATTCGGTTCGTCGCAGAACAAATATTTGGGGTTTAAGGCGATGGCGCGGGCGATGGCCACACGTTTCTGCATACCACCCGACAACTCGCCAGGGAATTTCTCTTCAGCACCAACCAGATTCACGCGATCCAGGCAGTCCATAGCTCGTTTCGTGCGCTCTCGGAAAGTCATGGATGAGAACATGTCCAATGGGAACATGACGTTTTCCAGCACCGTTAGCGAGTCGAACAGGGCCGCACTTTGGAAGATCATACCCATCTCACGACGCATGCGTACCTTCTCTTTCTTCGACATAGCCACGAAATCTCGCCCGTCGTAAAGAACCTGTCCACTTGTGGGGTCCAGCAGACCTACTAGGTTTTTCATCAGTACAGTCTTTCCCGAGCCGCTTTGACCGATAATCAGGTTGGTCTTGCCATCCTCGAACACGGTGCTGATATCAGATAGCACCTCTTTGTCCTCGAAACTCTTATGTAGATTCTTAACCTCTATCATGACAGCAACTGAGTTAGGAAGACATCGCTAAACAGAATAAGTACGCTCGACGACACAACGGCATCAGTCGACGACTTGCCCACATTGACGGAACCTCCTTCCACCGTATAACCGCAGAAGGCTGGCACGCTCGAGATGATAAAGGCGAAGAACTCGCTCTTGATAATTGACATCCATACGAACCACGACTTGAACGAGTGCTGTAAGCCCAGCGTTAAGTCGTCAGGAGGTAGCACATGTCCTACATAAGCGGTGGCGTAGGCGCCCAGAATACCTGTTGCCGACGAGAAAATAACCAGGAAGGGCATGATGGTGAGCATACCCATGATTTTCGGCAGAATCAGGTAACTGGCCGAGTTTACGCCCATGATTTCCAAAGCGTCAATCTGTTGAGTGACGCGCATCGTACCTAGCTCCGAGGCAATGTTGGAACCCACCTTACCAGCCAGAATCAGACACATGATCGAACTCGAAAACTCCAATAGAAGAATCTCTCGGGTCGTATAGCCGCTCACCCAACGTGGCATCCAAGGACTCTGGATATTCAATTTCATCTGGATACAGATTACGTCACCGATGAAGAATGAAATGAGCAGCACGATGCCGATGGAGTTAACACCTAACTGGGCCATCTCTTTCACATAAGACTTAAAGAACATGCGCATCCGTTCAGGAACGGAAAAAGTGCGTCCCATTAGTTGGATATAGCGTCCGAATATGGTCAGATATCTGATGATGATCATTGTTCTCTATCGTCTTTATCGTTGGCAAAGGTAGGTATTATTTCCCAAACGGCCAAAGATAATCGTTAATAATACCAAACAATCAGCATTTTTTTGCAAGTAACCTG
>Ga0265301_10005712_pt1 | contig 12139 bp, 7 predicted proteins | sample AusTroGonzalo_MG_2_FD_193488 | JGI IMG/M metagenome (GOLD analysis project Ga0265301, IMG submission 193488) | Bovine rumen microbial communities from tropical cattle in Woodstock, Queensland, Australia - Gonzalo_04 | ecosystem: Host-associated > Mammals > Digestive system > Stomach > Rumen ...
GGCGGCTATTGGTTCCTGCATACCATGTTTTTTGCCTCCTTTATTTTCTATGGACTATTAAAAATTAAAATGCCCATTGTTGGAGGTTGCATAACTTTGCTGTTAAGCGTCTTGATGTATTTTAAAGGAATTCCAGTTATAAATATTTACTGTGGAGCAAAGGAACTTTTGGCAGTGTCATGTATGATGGCAGGTTATCTGTATAAATCCTATTCGATAGAAAAGTACGTTGGCAAGTACAGTGCGTATATTCTCTTCCTTTGTGCTTTATTGGTGATATTGGGAAGTTTGTATTGGAATGGCGAGATGATAGATCTGAAATGGACTCATACGATTCCATATTTCATATCAGCAGTTGCTGGTTCTGTCATCGTGATGAAAGTTTCCAAATACGCGATAGAAAAGACACATTATATTTCTCACTTTATCGCAAATATCGGCAATAAGACATTGGAAATATTGACTTGGCATTTCCTGAGCTTTAAATTAGTAAGCTTGGTGATTATTGCATGCTATGGCCTCCCGATGAAACATCTGGCAGAGTTTCCAGTCATGACTCCCTATCATGCGCAGGGATGGTGGGTTCTTTATTTCATCACAGGCATTGCTGTTCCTGTTTTTGGAACAACATGCACAGATAAACTGAAACGGTTCATTTCATCCAGATTCCTTTCGCTTTTCCGTTGATGGGCTTGTTGTTCCCGATAATTCCGCTTGCGGGAACTGTTAGTTTCCTTCGTGGAAACTGACGGTTTCTGCAATAGATACTAACAGTTTCCTTCGTAGAAACTATCATTTTTATTTCATCCAAATTCCTTTTGCTTGGCCGTTAATAAGTTTGCTAAACTGTATTCTATTAACAATGAGGCCTGGGATGTTTACCATGCACATGACAATCATAAAACAGATGATGCTGTGTGTCCATTGCGTTGTCAGGTAAGCCAAGGGAATAAAGATAACTGCTGCTGCTGTGGTGAAGATGAGTTGCAGGCGCAACTTTCCTATACCATTAATGAAATAGCTATAGCGCATACTATATATCAGTATGAAAATATAGATTGCCATCACAATGCTCATGCGTATATCTATGGCTACGTCATCTCCAATCCATACAGAATAGACCCATGGCGAAAGAATTACCATGATTATCATGCAGCCAATGATGCCGATAATCATCAGACGTAGCTTTCGGGTGGCGTTACGTATCCATTGCATGTCGCCTCGTTCATAGGCATCGGTGGTGGCATTCCAGAAAGGCATGCAAATCACGGTGAACGCGACAAGCATAATACTGAAATAACGATAGGTAATCTGATATGGAGTAACTAAAGCGGGCGTAAACAGATTGGATATCAGCAGATTAGAGGTCATAAATAGTATGACACTCGAAATCTGCATGATGAAAAATTGTATCCCCATATTGATAACCGCACGTGCTTCTTTGAAATTGATAAGTTTGAAAGAAGGACGCAGGTGTGGGTATTTATAGAAAAATGTATAAGGATATGCCAATAGATAAATGAATAGGGGGGATGCCGTGTTTACAAGAGCAATGAGTATTAACGAATGACTTCCCGACCATAGCACGATGTAGGTACCGATAAGTGCCAGGGTCTGTCCCATGGCTATCAGTAAGTTGCTGACGGCAGGTAGCTGTAGTCCCATATAGAAGTTGCCGATCAGTTTGAAGACAAATGATGTGCATACCAATATGACCGTCACCATGAGCACCTGCTCCAGATAAGGTGTTTTATCAGGCGTTGCGTTGAATACCAAGTAGGGATCGCCGGCCATGATTAAGAGAAACAACACGAACATAACAGGAATGATGATGCAGGTAAGCATGGCAAAGGTTGAAGAGACAAGTGAACGGGTACGCTCGGCCTCGCCGTGAGCCAGATATTCTGCTACCTTGTTTCTAAGTCCATTGCCCAGTCCGATGTCCATGTTGTCAATCCATAGCAGTAGGCTACTGATGGTCAGCCAAATGCCATTGTTGTACTCGCCCAGGCAATGAAGGGTCGCCGGCACCATGAGCAGGACGATGACTGCCGACCATCCTTTGATCACAAAAGATGCCAAGATGTTCTTTTGTAAAAGGGAAGAACGTTGTTGGTTGCTGACATTTTTGTCGTTACTCATTCCATTGCAAAATCTAAAAGTTCCCAAATGAACAATGTGAAGATTGCTTCTATCGCTCCGATAGCACATACCGCAATCTTTCCATAGTACTGCGGACGTATAGTGTAACAGATGCATGGGAATAGTGCCAATTCAACGATACCCAGTAATTCGTGCAGTCGGCCTGCAACCACAGAAATAGACGAGAGAGCAAAGAAACAGGCCATCGAATAGGCTGTAATCTTTAATAAAAGCGGTAACGCAGGACATTTGTCCAGCATGGTATCATAGAAATAGAGCGAGTAGAGAATGATAGCGTACTGAATCCATATAAATATATTCTTCAGAGACAGTTCTTCAAAGATACCTCTTTCTGTCAGGGCCTTATACATCTCAATCTTATCCTGAATATAGGGAATTGGAAGTGCGGAGAAAAAATCATAATGAAGCATGAACAGAACAACTCCTATTGGTAAAATCGCGATCAGCGCATACTTCCAAATCTGTGACAGATTATTGTTAAAAAAGAGAATGGGGTAGAATGCAAATGACGAATAGTGGAACACGTTGGCAATCAGGAAATAGACGATGGTTCTTTTCTTATTGCCTTCACTGAGAGGCTTGATGGCCAGCAAAAGCATGCCTGACGCTATGCTAGCTCTAATCTGTATGAAGTCGTGAAGAATGAAATAGTTCCCGAAATAGATGGCTAATGGCAGAAAAAACCAGGGCGAGAGTTGCCTGAGGGCATAAAACTTGATGGTGATACCCAAAATGGCGTATATCAAAAACAGATAGTGGACATCATCAGTGAAATCCCTTACAATGCCTGATATAAACAGAAATGAATATTCTACTAGCAACTTGGGATCATTACCATTGTTCTTGAAAATCTCTTCATAAGTACTAGAATCTGGGTCAACACCAATCGTCCTAAAAGCACAAAATAGTATCATAATGATACATAGTCCCCAATATACATATTTATTATAATCTCTAAGATATTCCTCTAGAAATATCAAAGAGACAATAATAATAAATAGTAATATGAAGGTATATATCATTGTCTGTGCAATATATATATTGATGTGCCAGCAAAAGTAAGCAATAAGATGAATGCAACAAAAATCATGCGTTTAGGTCCGGCCGGTTTAATTGGCACAGAAGCACCTTTGATGACAGTGAATGCCGGCGTACGCTCTTGAACTTTAGCTTTAGATGCCTGCATCTGGGTATTGACAGTGGTATAGGCATTATATTTTAGTTGAAGATCATTTTCCATATCCTCAAGTTTTAACTCAAGGCTTTTTAGCGCTACATTCGTATTTGCATCAGCCATGCTACCGTATCGCTGGCGAGCTTTTTCATAATCTTGCTTAGCTTCCATTGTCAATTTTAGATAATACTCATAATCGGTGCGGGCTTTGCTCGTACGATAGTCTGTAATGAATTCCTGAAGTCGTTTTTTTACAGAGTCACCGACAGTCTTACAGATTAGAGGGTCTTGGTCCTTGATATTGATACTGATGACGGCAGTCTTCTTGTCGAAATCTATCTTGATTTTATCTCTGATACTACCTGCGATATTATCTTCATCTTTTGAAAGATTGTAGGGGTCAATGATAGCAACCTCTTCTTTCTGTTCTTTTTTGAAGAGATTCCTGCACCAGTCTATAGGAACCATCCAAATAATGGGTTCTTGGTATTTCTTCAAATAGTCATGGTATGTCGTGTTAATGCTTCCGTCTTTACTTTTTACGCGTACATTAAAAAGACTAGTCACAAACCCATTATCTTCCATCAAGTCGGGATATAGCAAGGGGGTGATGGCATCATTGCTTTGAAGATTGTCTAAGTCAAATCCGAAAGAAGAAGCAAGTGACCCCAGTGTACTACTACTGATAGAGGACCCTCCTAATTCGGGCGCTAACTTAATATCAGTGCTATAGTAGCGTGGAAAGCCTAAAATATAGATGCATGCCAAAATAAAGGCAATCGGTAGAGTTTTTGCAAAGAGTTTCTTTTTTGCCCATAACTTCTTTGATATATCAATGATATCTATGACCTTCAGTTCTTTCTTTTCTTCCATAATCATCTTTGTTTACTTTGTCAAGTTAGCAATCGTGGCAATCATGGTGGCGATAGAAGCGGTACTAGTACCGATACTCATAATCTCTGGCAGCGACATACCCTTGCGGCGTGCTTTGGTAGGCACGACTATTTGACAACCAGGCTGTGGCTTGTGTTTGCGATCGGCGCGAGCCACCATACCGTTCATGTAGATGATGACGGTCATGGATTTCTTGCCTGTGGAGGTGGTACCACCTGCTAAGTTGATGTAGTAGTTCGTATTCTTTCCTTCTTTGTAATATACAGTGTTGGGGTAGAGCACCTCACCATTGATTTTAACGGTGCCATCGTATCGGGGTACCACGATGCGATCGCCTTCACGCAGAATGGGGTCATCATCAGTACCTGGATTCTTTAAAGCTTTCTCTAACTCAATACCTACGGGATAGGTGGCATTAGTGAGCAGTTTCTTCATGTCAATAGAGTCGTTGCCTGAATTTCGTTGGGCGGTACGTAATACGATTTCCATCTGATCGCGCTCTTCTGGAGTCATCTGACGCAATAGTTTGGTGCCCTCAGCATAAGCCTGGTTAGTAAGTCCACCTGCCATCTTGATTACTTCACTCAGTCGCTGACCCTTGCTTGCCAATGCGTAGTTGCCCTCAAATTGTACCTCACCTTCGATGGTGACATTCTGCTGTTCGTTATATTCGGGTGAACGACGTACATAAACTTCATCGAACGGTTGTAGTGTAAAGTCGGGTTGGTCTGAGATTGTGAAGTCGGGGTTTAGTTTAAAGCTAAAGTTCTGAGCTATCTGTTCTCCTGCTTCCAAAGAGTTTGGATTGATAATGCGGCGTGCAACATCGACCTTTGCCAACGAAGCAGCCTCAGTAGGACCGCCAGCTTGGATGATCAGGTCTTCAAGGGTCTCGTTTTCTGCATAGCGGTATACACCTGGGTAAGCCACCTCGCCATTAATGGTTACGGTCTTCTTCTCATTACGCTCTTGTCGACTGGCAATGTATATGACATCCTCATTGCATAGAGGTACATCAGGCACTGTTCCTTCTAAAATGCCGCGAATATCAAGACTGAGCATTTCTAGTGAACGATCAGCCTTTGTGCGATGCATCACAGCATGCTGTGAGATAGCTTCCTCGGTAACGCCTGCAGCTGCCTCTACCAGTGTTTTGACGGTATTGATTTCTCCCCCGACCTGATACATTCCGGGACGGAATACTGCACCGCGAATCTCAACCATGTTCTGATAACGGTTCAGGGTGGAATCAACGCTGACGCTGTCTTCATCCATCAACTTAAAGCTATTCATGTCAAATTCACCAATACTGAATACGGAGTAGCCTGCACCGGCTTTACGATTGACGCGGATCGCTTTAGTGTAGGCATCGCCTGTAAAACCACCTGCATAGCGGAGTAGGGTAGCGGCACTCTCGTTTTCTTTCATCTCGTAGAACATGGGGCGCTTTACCTTACCTGTAATATTCACTAAAGCTTCGTAAGGGCTAACAGTGATAACGTCATTGTCTTGCAGACGTACGTCACCACTTAATTTCCCATTAAGCAGGAAATCGTATACATCGACGTTAGAAAGTAACTTTCCCTTGCGATAAACTTTAACGTTACGCAAAGTTCCAATTTCGTTGGGACCACCTGCCATGTAGAGTGCGTTGTAAACAGTGGCAAAGGCGGACATTGTGTATGTGCCAGGTACTTTAACTTCACCCATTACGCCGATAGTGATCGTGCGTGTTTGCCCTAATGTTAAATCAATGTTCGAACCTTGATAGCGTGGGCCTAATACCCGCTTAAGTTTGGCCTTGGCTTGGCTGACACTTAATCCGCCCAACTTGATGACACCAATTCCTTCAATTATGATAGTTCCATCTGGAGAAACTGACTCGGTAATACTCTCCTGTGAAGCCCCCCAAATGTCGACATTCACTTCATCACCAGGGCCAAGTACGTAGCTTTGAGGTGTAGCGAGGTTCATGCTACTCTCGAAGGTCAGATTTTTGTTATTAAACACGTCGTGACCAAATATCTTACGTTTTTCAGGTTTTTCCTTCTCAAATTCATATTTCAGAGAGTCGGGCATCATAAAGTCAATGGCCTCGTCCATTTCTACAAAGTCCTTGTCATCATCATCGTATGTATGGTGTTGAATCTGGTTTGATTTCTTGCCATCTTTTATGCGGAATTGTGAAGCGTTCTTCTTGTCTTTCTTTACCTGTTCTTCACGCTGTTCTCCATTGGCTTCGCGCATACGAGCCTTAGTAGTTTTTGAACCAGCCGTAATATCCTCGGCACCAAGGGCTCCGTTCTTGATTTGCTTCTGATACTTTTTCTGGATGCGGCGTAACTGATCTATGGTAACACCACGCTGCATCAATTGGGTAACTATCTGTTGGCGAGAGACGCCCTTGGCATTCTGCTCAATTACGTAGTCCATAATCTGGTTGTCAGTCATTGATGACTGTGCCATAATAGAAGTGGTACTGGTCAGCAGCAACATTCCTAAAAGGAATAGGTATTTTTTCATATCTTGTTTGTTGTTTTGGCTTAATAATATATTATTATAACTGCCTTACGGCAAAATTATTGCAAAGGTACTATTTTTTTTTGAATTATAACTTACAAATTAAAAAATATTGTGTACCTTTGCAGCGCAGTACCTGCATTGCGCATGGTTTTATTATCTGGGGTTGACTGGATTTGACGGCAAGATGAGATGGTACGTAAGCACGCGGAGCTGGGCTATGGGAGGCTCCTTAATCTCTTCTGTAGGAAAATTAATTGGCAACAATGAGTATGCTCTCGCTGCCTAATCGAAGTATAGTAGATTACTGGCTTAATTCCCTTACAAGGTGAGGGAACGGGACGTCGCTCTGAGGATCTTGTTCCGAATCCGAGGAATCAGCGGCGCAGGTTAAATCGGAAATAGTCTGTTGGGCACTCCGACTGGCAGATGAAAATATTGGAGATAAGGTCGTGATTGGTGGCTTGGGTCTTGTCACGGCTCGAAAATGAAGACCAAGATAAGCGTGTAGAAAGCGTATGGTTTCCTTGTGCGGACGAGGGTTCGACTCCCTCCAGCTCCACAATAAAAAAGCAGCATAAGGCTGCTTTTTTATTTGTCAAGTACTTCGTATATAGAGTTGTTAGACTTATATTCTGGTACGATTTCTTTCATTTTCTTTACCGTAGCCATATCGTCATACAACTTTGATATTTCAATCAGATCGTTGATTTCCTTTGAGACTTCCTCATAGTCGTACTCACGTACTTCTGCAATACGTATCTTTTCGTGGAATGATGGCTTGGTATCTTCTAGTTCGTTGAGCACTTCCTCGTATAGTTTTTCGCCAGCGCGCAATCCTGTAAATTCAATTTTTACGTTTTTGGCTCCAGAGAGCATAATCATACGTTGTGCCAAGTCTGCAATCTTAACGGGTTGTCCCATGTCGAAGACGAAAATCTCACCGCCATGACCTTTTGTGCCGGCTTCAAGTACCAACTTACAAGCCTCAGGAATTAGCATGAAGAAGCGGACAATACGTGGGTCGGTTACCGTAACAGGACCGCCATTTTTTATTTGCTCGCGGAAAAGAGGAATCACGCTACCGTTAGATCCTAGTACATTGCCGAATCGGGTGGTAATGAACTGTGTCGTTTCAGTAGTTTTACCTAAGCTCTGTACATAGATCTCGCAGATACGCTTTGAACATCCCATCACATTTGTGGGGTTCACGGCCTTATCGGTAGATACCATCACGAATTTCTTGACGCCATATTTTACACTTAAATCAGCGATAACTTTCGTTCCGTAGATGTTATTCTGCACGGCCTCACTGGGGTTATTCTCCATCATAGGCACGTGTTTGTAGGCAGCGGCATGGAATACATAGTCAGGTTTGAACTCGCGGAAAATCTGTTCCATTCGGTCCTCCTTGCAGATGCTTGTTACAACTGTTTCTGCTTCTACGCCAGGGAAATCCTTCTCCATCATGAGACGGATATCGTGTTCTGGTGTCTCGGCTTGGTCTATCAGCATCATCTTGGCTGGTTTGTAAATCGCTACTTGACGTACCATCTCAGAACCGATGCTACCTGCAGAACCTGTTATCAGTACACGCTTGCCTTTCAGTAGTTTGCCTACAGAGTCCATGTCAACCTTGATTTCCTGTCGTGGCAACAAGTCCTCAACGGAAACCTCCTTCAGTTGTATTCCCTTAAAATCATCTTCTGTAGGTTGTGAGCCGTCAGTAGGCAACTCCTTAGCCTGTTGCGCCATGAAAATCTTACAGCCAGCTTGTATTAGGGTATCCTGCATTTGCTGATTGTTGCGGAAATCATCGGCACGTGTAGATGATACCAGTACGGCTTCAATATGCTCTTTGGCAATAATAGCTTTCAAATCGTCATTCACGTTGTACACCTTCTTGCCCATCAGAAGCATGTGATTGGCTCGATTATCGTGCGAAATGAAACCTCTCAAAAGATATTTCTTCGGACGCTGTGAGTTAATGTTCTTGGCCAATCCGATACCGCCAGTAAGTGCACCATAAATCAATACTCTCATGGCTTTCTTGTCAGAGAACATCACATCGTAGAGGTTTTTTACCACCACGCGCTCAGCCCACATTGCCAGTGTGGCTACGACGAAAGTAACAACGGTCTCTGTTTTGTTTAGGCAGGCAATTAAGGGGACTCTGTCCTCCATTACCAGTGAATAAACCAAAGCAAGCGTTAATGAGAAAATACTGCCGTAAGCAACACGCATCAGGTCAACAAAACTGGAGTAACGCACGATACCTGAATAGGTGCGGAAGATTCTGAAACCTATTATAGCATACAGCATGTATATTAGCATGGTGTACAGTACATCAAAGCGTAATTCGAAAAGTACTGCCGTTTTCCTGAATGTCCAAAAGGTAAAGATACCCGACAAAAACACAATTATACTGTCGAGTATAAGTACACACCAATAAGGTAAAGTGTTCTTGGTGAAGTACCAGCTAATTATCTTGTTTAGCGGATTTACCATATAATATTATTCAATTTTCCAAGTGCAAAGGTAGTTATTTCTTTTGAATAATTGAAAATTTTTTTCTTTTTTTTCTCTTTTTGGCCATTATTCGTCCTCGTCCCAGCAATTATAGCCTTCGCGTGAAGCCGCCATAGATGCTGCATTACCTACTCTTGTGTCGTTTGTATCAAAGCTGGTGCAGATTATTGTGGCTGGGATAATATGGTGTATGTTAACCTTTGGAGATACGTATTTTTGTTTCATTGTATTTGTGGTGTTATTTTTTGAATTTTTTCTTACCGTTAAGAATTATCAGATTCGGGGTGTTAAGTGCTGCATCCAGTTTCCTTCCTAGAAGGTCATAACAACACTGATTTGTTGCGGTTTTTGTTCGGCTGACTGATGTTGTTTCGGCTGGCTCATCCCAGATGGCAACGCGTGCAGAATTTTTGCATGGTACGACGAAGTAGGCTCGCAGTCCGCCCAATCGGTCATGTCCAACTTCAGTGTCCGGTTGGTAAAGGTTGCCGTCTGTACCAAGGAACAGGTTTGTACCGTCAGTCTCCAAATTTACAGGGGAATAGTTGCCTACGAACTGATAACTGCCGTCAGAAATTGTTGAGGCTGGCGTGTCGCTGATAGTCACTCCTGTGAATGTAGGATTAACGACCCGTGTCGTCGTTTTTACAAGGAATGGTGTGCCAGCTTCTATCGTAGCATATTCTTCAATATTGTTGAAAGTAAAGATACCGGTAGATGTGTTGATGTGATCTAATGTGCGAAGTTCACATATTCCGCCCATTACTGTGTTCATCAGCGATTGTGTTACATCAAACGGTAGGCAGAGCGGGCACCATACGTTTGGTGTTATTGTTCGTGTCAAGGTTACGTCGCGCTCTTGTCCTGCATTCGCTACGATATATGTCGTGTTGTCTTGCGACTGGTCAAGTCCAGAAGGGATAGGGGTGAGCTTGACATCATCGAGGTGACTGTTCCTGCCAAAGATTGTTAATTCAGTTGTGTTTGTTAATCCCTTAATGATTATACTATGATTTCGCCATTCTCGTAGAGTACCAGATAAAGGCAATGTTTGAGAAGATTTTAGGTCGTCATTATTCGTTGAATTGAATGGGAGCATCTTCGCTTCTCCTGTTGCAGAGATTGATAGCGTATGTATTCCTGATGCTATTTGGGTAATTCGGAACGTTAGTAAAGCATCGCATTCGCTGTCAATATCTATGGTTGGCATTTTGTAGCTCCCACTATTGTCGAAAAAGATCTTGTTGTTTGCCAATTTGGTATTCGTAAACTCGACTCCAGTGTAATTGTCGCATAAAGAAGGATTAGCATCACTTCCATTATTATATGTAAATTCGTCAGGATTATCGTACTCCATATAGTTGAAAGATTCATAGAATATGGCATCTGCGATATCATAAACTTTTACTGTCTGCAAATAAAATTTTCCATAGGTGCTCTCAATCTTAATTCTTGTAGAAGGGGTACATCCTTTAATGAGAATTGATGATGGACGATAATATGTACCTTCTTTAACAGTATAATCAGAAGCACTTACACTCCCGTCACCGATGACCGATACTCTGAATGATGCGGCAATATTGTTAATACGTTCAGTCTTTATTAAAAGTATGACATTGCCGTAGGTGCCTAAAGATGGTGTAGTGACTGAGCCAGGAATGTATGGATTTGATCCAGAACCAATTTGCATGTAATTGTCATGAAAAGCATAGCAATTGTCAAAGTGCCAATCGTCAAAACCTTCTATGCCTTCCATGCTTGTATAATATCCTGTTCCCTCATATAATGAATGAAATACCTGTGATATTAATGTAGTCTGAGCACTGGTATTCATGGAATGTGCACAGAGGAATATCCCGCTTACCAATAAAATATATAAGCGGTGTGTGTTAGGGATTAGTTGCATACAGAGATTTGTTTAATATGTGTAATAGTTTATTCCTGCCCAAGCCGTGTCTGCTTTGATACAGAAAGAAGTCCCAATAGAATCATTCATCTCTTCTTCATTTTCTTTTTCATTGTCACTGGGATTGTTGGAAAAGAAATAGCCAGAGAAATCAGAAATCTCACGGTGTTTAATGGGAACTTTAAATTCCTTAGATGCTAACCTTTCTGGATTGTCTGCCCCACGTGGTGTCTTAAATGGCGTAACGGTTAAAATCAAAGTGTCACTATTCTCTCTCTTAAATGTATATAATTCAACTTCAAGTGGTTTCCCTTTTTGAGTTTCATCTATATCAAGATAAACGGTTTGTTCAGATTTTGTGGTTCCATAACCAGTTTTGGCATTTAATACAGCACTTCCACCTTCATAGTGAAATTGAATAGACTGGACCTCATCAGGTATGGTATCTTTAGTCCTAAAACGTATTAAAGAAGTTGCACGCTGTAATATAATTTCATGTTCTTCTTTTTCTTGTTTAACCACAATGTCACCATATGAATAGAAAACATCAGAGTAACCAGTGTTCTTATCAAACTTGATTTCCGTTGGACGTGGGCGAGAGGGATTTCCCTCTGCATTGTGGGCCAGTACAAGAACCTGATAGGTATCGGGTGTTAGTTGAACGCTGGCGGTGCCATAGTTACTATCTCCTTCATGTTGTACGATGTCCTTGATTTTCTTGTTGTCTTTGTAGATTTCGAACATCAATGTTTTCCAAGGAATATTACTTTCGTTTCCTCTGGTCATTTGAATGCGAAGCACAAGATTCGCATTCGTTGCATTTCCCTCTTTTGATTGGGAATTGTCATCCAATTCTACTGGTTTTTCGCATCCAGTTATGATTGTCAATAGAGCGAAAAGAAAAAAAATAAACTTTTTGGTAAACGTGCACTGCCGAGAGTTTTTTGACAATC
>Ga0265301_10005713_pt1 | contig 12135 bp, 7 predicted proteins | sample AusTroGonzalo_MG_2_FD_193488 | JGI IMG/M metagenome (GOLD analysis project Ga0265301, IMG submission 193488) | Bovine rumen microbial communities from tropical cattle in Woodstock, Queensland, Australia - Gonzalo_04 | ecosystem: Host-associated > Mammals > Digestive system > Stomach > Rumen ...
AACAGGGTTACCCAGGTCACGAATCTTGCTCAACTGCAATGATGATGTACCAGCAACATAAGAACCGATATCGTTGTTAGCACCTAAGGGAAGCATGGCATAGTATTCATCCGTATTGCTGCCATCCGCATTCTGACGATAGACGCTCATGTTTGGCGCAATCTTCTGGGCACGTCCCAGGATGTTATCATCATAGTTACGGTTGTTAGCCGTATAGGTGAGCGGGAAGGTGGTACTGAACTTGATACGGTCACTCACGAAATAGTCCAATGCCAGTTTCGTGGTGAAACGGTCCAAGGTCTGCTTGATGATAGTACCATTCTGATGGTCATAACCAGCAGATACACGGAAGTTAGCCTTCTCACCACCACCAGAGATAGTTACATAGTGATACTGGCTCCATGATGTCTGTGTGACCTCATCAACCCAGTCGGTATTGTTGTTCCAGTTCTCGAACTCTGCCCACGAGCGGTTGTAGTTAATCTCGTTGATGTTCGTGGTGGCAGAAGAGCTCTGCTGGGGGTTATAGTACATCTCCTTGAGCATCATGGTGTAGTCGTCACCATTCAGCAGGTTATAACCCTTAGGCTGCCAGCTGGCCTGCACACGGAGAGAATAGTCCACTCTAACAGCACCACGTGCACCACGTTTTGTGCGGATAGAGATAACACCGTTAGCACCGCGAGAACCCCAGATTGCCGTAGCAGCAGCGTCCTTCAGTACTTGGATATCCTCGATATCAGAGGGGTTCACAGAAAGCAGTGAGGCATAGGTCTCCTCGTTGGCATTCTGGAAGTCGAAGTTCTCGTCAGGATTATCGAAGATGTTATCATCCACCACAATCAGGGGGTTCGAGTTACCATTGATAGAGGTGACACCACGTAAGCGCATGGTGGTACCTGCACCGAGGTTACCAGAGTTAGAGATAATATCCAGACCGGCAATCTGACCCTGCAGGGCCTCATCGGCAGAGGTAAAGGCCAGACCTTCCACCTCGCTCATGTTAAATGTCTGTGCAGCCACAGAGACCTCCTTCTCAGGGATGGCCAGACCGCCTTGGTTGAACTTACGCTTGGCAGTGATGGTGACCTCCTTGATCTGTGTGGCATCCTGCAGCGTCACATTAAACTTCGTACGTGTGCCAATGGCGAGTGTCTGCGTCTTGTAACCCACATACGATATTCTCAACTTATTCTTTGCATTTTTTACGGTCATCGAGAAGTTACCGTTGAAATCGGTCTGGGCATTCGACACGATACGGTTGTTATTATCGATTTCCACCACGTTACACATCATGATGGGACCCATGGCATCGTTCACCGTACCCGAGATACGCAGCTGTTGTGCCTGTGCACCGAGGGCGAACCAGAAAATATTAAAAAATGCAAGTATTAAAATATTTCGTAGTCTCATAATCTTTCAGTTTTTAATTCTTCATTTTTAATATTCCAAAGTCACATCATAACGTTTGCAGTAATTCTCTTCAAACTGCTTGCGGTAGGCAGCAAGACGCTTCTTGGCGTTAGCACCCGTCCACATAGCGTCATAACGACGTGAAGCACCAGGAGCATGAGGATTCAGCGGTGTGCTGATCTGATGTACCACGGCAAACGAAGAATTGTTGATGACATGTGACTTCTTATTCAGTTCGTAGTCGCGTGCCATAATGTTCACATACTTTGTTGTACTGCTGGCATCAATGGTGATGGTCTGACCAGAGTTGTCTGTCACAGTCATCTGACCATTGGCACCACCGACGGTCAGTCTCTGACGGATACCAAGGGTATCGGTACAAGCGGTGGAATAGACACCGGCATCGATGACGTTGTCAGCATATACAGAGTTATCCTGGAAGTGATAACGGATAAAGTCGTTGATAGCTTCCACCATGGCCAGTGCCTTATCACGCTCGGCCTGAATCTCAGGACTGATGTTCTTGGCAGCCTTCTCCGTCTCGAACTGGTCCTTGATAGGCTCATAGATGGCCTTGATATCGCTCCACTTCGGCAAGCCCTGCGCATAAGCCTGTTGCATGGCTGTGTTATCAGGAGCATATACCGTGTAGTTATATGAGTTGAAGTAGTTGACGTTATCGGTCAGACCATTCTTATTTGCAAAGGTATGATAAGCCTCGTAACGGAACTTCTTCGTCACATCGTTCTTCTCAGCCAGACGGTCACTGGCAAAGGTCATCAGCTCATCCATGTCCAGGTCACTGCAGAGAGCCAGGAACTCAGAGAAACGGGCTGTCGTGGTGCTGTCCTCTTCGAGCACTGCCAATACAGAGCGCTGAGGAGCCTGGATGATATGGTCGATGGCATAGGCACTACCGTTTTTCTGGGGATAGGTCTGTGTGATGGTTGACACAGGCACGCTACCTTCAATCTGAGCGCCGCTCTTCACCACACCATTCTCGAACAGCACCTCTCCACCATGCTTGGTCTTATAGTACTTATTACCATTAGAACCCATCACCTCGCCATCGCCAAGGACAACGGTGTGATAGTTCAGGATATCCTTGAACTGAGAGGTGAAGGCAGAAGAAGTGACACGACCGATAGAGTCGCCAATCTCCCACTGTCCCTCAGCATTCTTCAAGCATTTCCATGCCGAGCAATATACAAAAGGCGTCTTGTCCTGATAGTAGAACTTCAGGGCACGAGGCTCATCATCCGACAGAGAAGAAGGATCGATGTAGAAACGCTCGAAAGCATCGTCTGTCGGGATAAAGAAGCCGTAGTTAGCACTCATGGCCAACAGGTAAGCATAGTAGTTCAGATTGAGTCCCAGAGGTGTGGTCTTCTTACCATCGTTGACTGCCACACGCATGATGCGCATGTTACTCTTCAGGGTAACAGGAGCAGAGACAGCCACCAGTGAAGGAGGTGCGAACATCTTGTTCAGCATGTAGATGACACCATTATTGGCAATCTTCACATTATAATTATTATTAGTACGGTCGAGCACATTCAGTGAGATACCCATGGGGTCGTTAGCCTCATCCATGACATTTCCGAACTTCGAAGGCACATTACCCACGAAAGAACGTTTCATGAGGTTATCAACCAACTGCTGTACGTTCAGCAAGGGGATAGAGTCGATATTCGCGGCCAGGTGCTCCTTGTCGTTCATCACGACACCACCTTCCTTGACACCAAATTCCTCCATGAGGAACTTACCCTCGCCATTGATGAAGAATTCTGCCAGGGCAGAGTCCGTAGGCGCAAACATACAAGCGATGTCACTGTAACGGTCTTCACCCGTGCCATTGTCGTAGTTGTTCCATCCCGGATCGTAAGACAGGCCATTATCCACCGTCACATTATTGGGGTCTTTCATCAACGAAGCACCCTGAGAATAGCCACTCAGGTAGCGCATCTGGAAGATACTGTCAATCTGTGGCAGGTTGTTGGTCTGTGCATAGTCATTATAGTTGCGGGTTGTACCAGCATCATAGTAGGGAGCTGAGAAGCGGTCGAGCATACGACTGAAGAGTGATGTCTCACTACTATTACGAAGCACCTGGGCCATGTTACCCGGGGGTACCAGCACATCCTCCATCTGGTGGATATAACCGTTCTTACAAGTGATATCAGCACTGATAATCTTATTACGGAAGATATAGGCAGAGTGCTCATCCGGGTCGTATTTGGTACCGGTGATGACTTCGAAGTCGCTGTCAGTGCCACGTGTGGTGATACCGTTCGTGGTCATCTGCTCTTCAGTGAAGTGCACCATCATAGGACGGGTATTGTCCATGACCAGATGAATACCGCGATTGTAATATTTTTTCCAATAGTCGTTGTTGATTGGCATCTCAGACTGATCTTTCAGATAGGTGATGGTGTCAAGGACCGTGGAACTGGTCAGGTGTTTCAAGGCCATACCAGGAACAATCGGTTCATCGGAAGTACCCGAGATATTTGACAACATCTCCACCAGCAAGGCATTGTCGAGCATAGAAGCATAAAGCAACTGCTTCTTCATGGCCACTGTCAGGTCATCGTATGACTTGACTCCCCACTGATTGTTAGCATAGAAGCGTTCGAAAGCCTCATCATTGGCCACGAACACAGTCTTAGAACCCGTTCTAGACAAGGTCTCTGCATAGCCCAAATCATCAATTAGCTTGAGGTAATTGTTGAAAGAACCTGTCAGAACAAGCTTGTCCGACTTTTGCAGGGATTCTGGATTCTGCAAGGCTTCATAGATACTACCTCCCAGCCATGAGGGGTAGTTACCCTCATCGTCTAGGTCGTAGTCGTCCTTACATGCTGTGAATCCCCCACAAATCATGGCAGCAGAAAACGCAATGCATATTTTCCTTGCCAAAGCATTAAAGCGGTTATTCATACATTTTTAAGTTATTAATTGTTTTTAAAATTATTGTCCCTCTCTACTTTACACGGCAAGGCAAGCCTCGCACGCGTACGTGTAATTTATGGTTTAGTTATAGGTTTGGTTACACCAATAGTAATTTGCAGGTGCAAAAATACAAAAAAAGTTTCAATATGCAACACTTTTTCTTAAAAAAAAATAATCGTAACAGGAAAAGACTTGAAAAGAATGACAGAACGGAGAAAACAAAAGTATGCTGTTTCCGCTTGGAAAACAGCACACCTTTATTAATTTTGTAAAGAATATTCCTATTATTTGAAGCAAGGAAGATCCTTGGCCTGCACCAGATATTCACCAATCTGGACCGCATTCAGGGCAGCACCCTTACGGATCTGGTCGCCAGAGAGCCAGAACGTCAGGCCATTCTCGTCAGAGAGGTCCTGGCGCACACGACCTACAAAGACATCGTCCTTGCCAGCGGTCTCCAGGGGCATGGGGTACTGCAGGTTGGCAGGATCATCAACCAAGGTACAGCCAGGAGCTGCTGCGATGGCCTTCTGTGCCTCTTCCACAGAGATAGGCTTCTCGGTCTCAATCCACACCGACTCTGAGTGAGAACGCAGTGAGCTGACACGGACACACATGGCAGAGCACTTGGCATCGGTATGCATGATCTTACGTGTCTCGTTGTACATCTTCATCTCCTCCTTGGTATAGCCATTAGGCTGGAACACATCAATCTGGGGAATCACGTTATAAGCCAGCTGGTGGGGGAACTTCTTGATGGTCTTCACCTCGCCAGTCTCAACAATCTCCTTATACTGCTGCTGCAGCTCTGCCATGGCGGCTGCACCGGCACCAGAGGCGCTCTGGTAGCTGCTGACATGGATGCGCTTGATATGAGAGATGTTCTCCAGGGGCTGGAGAACCACCACCATCATAATCGTGGTGCAGTTGGGGTTGGCAATGATACCACGGGGACGGCTCAAGGCATCCTCAGCATTACACTCAGGCACCACCAAGGGCACATCATCATCCATACGGAAAGCTGATGAGTTATCAATCATCACACAGCCGTACTTGGTGATATCCTCAGCAAACTCTTTCGATGTGCCGGCACCAGCAGAGGTGAAGGCGATATCGATATCCTTGAAGTCATCATTATGCTGCAAAAGTTTCACAGTGAGTTCCTTGCCACGGAAGGTATATTTGGTGCCTGCTGAACGCTCAGAGCCAAACAAAACCAGTTCATCCATCGGGAAATTTCTCTCGTCGAGCAGTCTCAGGAACTCCTGACCCACGGCACCGCTCGCGCCTACAATTGCTACTTTCATATCCTGTTTATTTAATTTTTGCGTGCAAAATTACAACTTTTCCGTCAATAATCTATCATTTTGGCAGAAAAATTTGGTTTTTGACCAAGGATTTGCAGATTTTTGAGTATCTTTGCAAACAAAATGCAAACACCAGACATCATAGAACCGCTGATAAAAGACCCCACACTCATTTTCTTCGTGGTGTTGCTCATCATACTCTTCGCACCTATTGTGATGAGTAAGTTGCGTATTCCGCATATCATCGGCATGGTGCTGGCAGGTGTACTCATTGGCGAGCATGGTCTGAACCTGCTGCAACGTGACATCTCTTTTGAGGTGTTCGGACAGGTAGGTCTTTACTATATCATGTTCCTGGCGGGTCTGGAGATGGACCTGGAGAGTATCAAGAAGAACTCGAAACGACTTGTTATCTTCGGACTGCTGACCTGTCTGGTACCGCTTATCCTTACCTATGTCATGTCCATCAGCATCCTGGGCTATACGTCAAGGGCCTCGTTCCTGCTGGGATGTATCATGGCTTCCAACACGCTGGTGGCCTACCCTATCATCGGGCGCTATGGTCTGCAACGTAACTCCAGCGTGATGCTCAGCGTAGGTTCTTCGATGCTCTCCCTGTTCATGGCACTTGTGATGTTGGCAGGACTGGTGGGCACCTTCAGTGAAGACAGTGGATGGCTGTTCTGGTTGCTCTTTGTGGTTAAGTTCGCAGCATTCTGTGCTGGCAGCATCCTATTGATTCCCCGACTGACACGTTATTTCCTGCGACGCTATAGTGACTCGGTGATGCAGTATATCTTCGTCATCGCCATCATGTTCCTGAGTGCGGCCCTGTCAGCCTATATCGGACTGGAGGGCATCTTTGGTGCATTCTTCTCCGGTCTTATATTAAATAGGTATATACCCCATGTCTCACCCTTGATGAACCGCACGGAGTTCATCGGTAATGCCATCTTCATTCCTTACTTCCTGATTGGCGTGGGAATGCTCATCAACCTGCGGTCGCTGACAGGTGGTGCAGAGATCTGGGGTATCGTACTGCTCATCGCCTTCTTCGGCACATTCGGTAAGGCACTCGCCGCGTATATCTCAGCCTTACTGTTCCGACTGACGAAAGCAGAGGCCCACATGATGTTTGGACTGACATCAGCACATGCTGCAGGTGCCATCGCCATGGTGATGGTTGGTCGCAGACTGCTGATGGATGACGGTACAACACTGGCCGATGATAATATGCTCAATGGTGTGGTCATCATGATCCTTGTCACCTGCGTCATCTCAACCCTGATGACAGAACGTGCCTCCCAGGAGATCGTGTTCAATGAGAAGGCGCTGCCAGGCATGAAGAAACCTCAGCAGGATGATGAGAAGATCATGGTGTGCGTGAAGTATCCTGAGATAGCACCGCAGCTGCTGGAGCTGGCACAGCTGACCAAGAACCAGAAGCTGAAGCGCGAGCTCGTGGCACTCAACGTGGTCTATGATGGAGAAAACAGTGCCAAGGACCGTGAGCAGGGCATACAGCTGCTGGAACTCCTGCAGCGTCAGGCCAGTGCCTCAGAGATACAGGTGCAGACACAGGTGCGTCTGGCCACCAATATTGCCAATGGTATCAAGCATGCCTTCCGTGAGAGTGGATGCTCAGAGATTGTGATGGGTATGCACGTACATACCGAGGTGACCAAGAAGTTCTGGGGAGAGTTCATCCAGAGCCTCTATAACGGACTGAACCGCCAGATACTGCTGATGCGTTTCACCCAGCCCCTGAGCACCTTACGCCGCATACAGGTTGCCATTCCCAGCAGAGCAGAGTTTGAGCCCGGCTTCAACCGCTGGCTGGAGCGTCTCTGTCGTTTTGCCGGTCAGCTGGACTGTCGTGTGCAGTTTCATGGGCGTGAGGAATCGCTTACGCTCATCAAGCAATATATCAACAACCAGCACCCCAATGTGCGGGCAGAATACACGTTCATGGCCCACTGGAACGAGCTGCCACGACTGGCCAGCCATATTGCCAATGATAATCTCCTGGTTGTCGTTACAGCCCGTAAAGGTACCATCAGCTATAAGACAGCACTCGACCGTCTGCCCGATGAGCTGACCAAGTATTTCTCGGGTACTAACCTGATGATTATATTCCCTGACCAGTATGGTAATACGAAGGAAGAGAAGATGAGCTTCACCGAAGCCCAGCACCATGAGGAGAACAGTATCTATGATACCCTACTCCGCTGGTTCCACAAAACCCATTAACATAAAGTCCAACAAGACCCATGATAAGAATAGAGAATATCACAAAGAGCTTCGGCTCACTGCAAGTGCTCAAGGGCATTGACCTTCACATCGACAAAGGTGAGGTGGTCAGCATTGTAGGTCCCAGCGGTGCAGGAAAGACCACCCTACTACAGATTATAGGCACACTCGACAAGCCCGATAGTGGCACCGTATGTGTTGACGCTATCGACACGAACACCCTGTCACAGAAGCGTCTGGCTGATTTCCGCAATAAACACCTGGGCTTTGTTTTCCAGTTTCATCAGCTGTTGCCAGAGTTCACTGCTATTGAGAATATCATGATACCAGCCTATATCGCCGGCACCTCCAGAAAGGCCGCCAAAGAACGTGCCACGGAGCTGTTGCAGTTTATGGGACTGACAGACCGTGCCAACCACAAGCCCAACGAGCTGAGTGGTGGTGAGAAGCAACGTGTTGCCGTGGCCCGTGCCTTGGTCAACAACCCTGCTGTTATCCTGGCTGATGAGCCCAGCGGTTCACTCGACACGAAGAACAAGGAAGAGCTGCATCGCCTGTTCTTCGACCTCCGTGACCGTTTTGGTCAGACCTTCGTCATTGTCACACATGATGAGCAACTGGCCACCATCACCGACCGCACCATCCACATGAGGGATGGTCTATTAGACCTTTCCATGGGTACCAGTCCTATCAAATCCACAGAACCATGATCAAACTCGGAGACTATAACACCCTGAAAGTCATCAGATATGCTGAACAGGGACTCTATTTAGAAGGTGACGAACAGAGTGGTGATATCCTGCTCCCTAAGCGTTATGTGCCACAGGGACTGTCTATCGGTCAGGCTATAGAGGTCTTCCTCTATCTAGACCAGGACGAGCGCCTCATTGCCACCACAGAACAGCCGCTGGCCAAGGTGGGAGCATTTGCCTGTCTGGAGGTGGCCTGGACAAACCAATATGGAGCGTTCCTGAAGTGGGGACTGATGAAAGACCTCTTCTGTCCCTTCCGTGAGCAGAAGCAGCGCATGGAGGTTGGCAAGCACTATGTGGTCTATGTGATGGAAGACACTGAGACCCACCGTCTGATGGCTACTGCCAAGGTGGAGAAGTACCTCAGCGTACCTACTGTTGAGGAACTGCCACAGCTCACCCATGGCACTACCGTGGACTGTCTTGTATGGCAGAAGACCGACCTGGGATTCAAGACCATCATCAACAACCGCTACCAGGGACAGATCTATGACAACCAGATATTCCAGTCTCTGCACAGCGGTGACCGTCTCTCGGCTTATGTGGACCATGTGCGTCAGGATGGAAAGATTGACCTCACACTGCAGCCTACAGGCCGTCAGCATACGCTGGACTTTGCAGAAGTCCTCTTACGTTATCTCTACGAAAACGATGGTCACTGTGACTTAGGCGACAAGAGTGATGCCACGCTTATCTATGACCGTTTCAAGGTGTCGAAGAAAGCATACAAGAAAGCCATCGGAGACTTATATCGCCGACGGCTTATCACTATCTCTGACGAGGGGATTGCTCTCGTCTGAGACTTTTCTATTAGAAGATTCTTCCTACCAAACGGACGGTAAGCTGCGGATAAACCGTAATCTTACTGAGGATATCGAGCACCTCGTCGCCATCGTTGCCGAGGTCTTTCTTCTCCAGTTTCTTCTCACCGTCGCTACCATTCAGATAAATCTCAGGCTTGCCCCAGAACTGCACACCAAAGTCAAAGTTACAGGTCAGGCGACTGTTCTTTGGCACCATACGGCCAACACCAATACCTACATAAGGACGAACCGCGTTCACCTTAATACTGGCATCCACATGACCATTCTCATCAGGAGCCAAGAAGTAGTCGCCCATCTCTACACCAATGCGAGGCAGTGAGCCACCATGAAGGGCTGCAAGAGCAGCAAGGTCAGCTGGCATAGGAGTTGCCTGCACATCCTTGTTCCAGTTTGCGATACCTATGAAATCGGCATTATCCTTGTTCTGCACCGTGATAATCTCTTTTTTACCGAAATATAGACCTGTAGTAACGCGGAATGCGTTCTTGAAAGGATGGATATCGAACAACAGATGACCTGCGCCCAAACCTGTCTTACCCTCAATCTTCACTTTGTTATTAGGAACAGCATAACGGGCAGGGACATCACTCTTCTTGAATGAAGACTCAAAACCAATATTCACATCAAAGTCCTTCGAAACAGAAGGGAAGATGTCCATACCACCACGAATGGTGAGATAATCGGTAATATCAGAACCTACATCGATGGTGATACCCGTGAGACCAAAACCAACGCCAACACCTACATGCTCGAAGATGTTGTTGCCATTCCATTCATTCCACTCCTGTGACTGTGCCTGCATGGAGGTAACACCCAGCAGCATGCAACCTAAGACCAATAATTTCTTCATAAGCTTAGTTTTTTAAGTTAATAATCGTTTCTGGGTGCAAATATAAGCAAAATAATCGAAACGACAAATAATTATAACAAAAAAAAGGAAGCATCGCTTCCTTTTCTTTATTCTTAAAACTCTGCTGACTTCGGTGTACGTGGGAAGGGAATGACGTCACGAATGTTCTGCATGCCTGTGACAAACAGGATGAGACGTTCGAAGCCCAAACCGAAACCGGCATGAGGACAAGAGCCCCAACGGCGGGTGTCGAGATACCACCACAAATGGGTCTTATCCATCTGACGACGATCTACCTCGCTCATCAGCTTTTCATAGCTCTCCTCACGGACAGAACCACCGATAATCTCACCAATCTGCGGGAACAGCACGTCAGTACCCTGCATGGTAGGACCAGGAGCCACAGCACCCTTGTAGCCTACGCTACCCTCGCCCTGCTCCTCGTTCTGCTTCATATAGAATGACTTAAAGGCACGGGGATAGTCGGTCATGATAACCGGCTTCTTGAAGTGCTCCTCTACGAGGTAGCGCTCATGCTCTGAAGCGAGGTCATCGCCCCAGTTACAGGGGAATTCAAATTTCTTACCGTTCTTGATAGCCTCCTGCAGGATATTGATACCCTCGGTATAAGGCAAGCGAACGAAGGTTTCCTTCAAGACACCTTCCAGACGTTCTATCAGCGTCTTGTCAATCATCTTATTGAGGAATGCAAGGTCATCCTTACAGTTGTCGAGGGCCCACTTCACACAGTACTTGATGAAGTCCTCTTCCAGATCCATCAGCTCTTCCTGGTCAATGAAGGCCACCTCGGGCTCTACCATCCAGAACTCAGCCAAGTGACGAGGGGTGTTAGAGTTCTCTGCACGGAATGTAGGACCAAAGGTATAGATGGCACCCAGGGCCGTAGCACCGAGCTCGCCCTCCAGCTGTCCACTAACGGTCAGCGAGGTCTGCTCACCAAAGAAATCATCATCATAGATAATCTTTCCATTCTCGTCTTTCTTCAGATCATAGAGGTTCTTCGTGGTCACCTGGAACATATTTCCAGCACCTTCACAGTCGCTAGCAGTAATCAGCGGTGTGTGGAAGTAATAGAAGCCATGCTCATGGAAATAGGTGTGAATAGCCATTGCCATGTTATGACGAATACGCATCACAGCACCAAAGGTATTGGTACGAAGACGCATATGCGCATTCTTACGCATGGCCTCAAAGCTCTGGCCCTTCTTCTGCATGGGATAGTCATTGCCACAGAGACCATAGATCTCCAATGATGTAGCCTGGATCTCGGAAGTCTGTCCAGCGCCCTGACTCTCTACCAAAGTACCCACAGCACTGATACAAGCACCAGTGGTGATATCCTTCAGCAGCTGTTCATCAAACTGAGTGGGGTCGACCACCACCTGAACGTTGTTGATGGTAGAGCCATCGTTCAGTGCAATAAAGTCTACGGCCTTTGAAGAGCGGTGCGTACGCACCCAGCCCTTCACGCAGACCTCTTTTCCATATTCCGTGCTTTTCAGCACATCAATTATCTTTGTTCGTTTCATTGTGAATTATCAATTGTCATTTACTCATAAGCTCCCATGCGCAGACGGTCAACCTCATCCTCGGTGAGGTAACGCCAGTCACCACGACGCAGGTTCTTCTTTGTAAGACCTGCAAACTGCACACGGTCCAGCTTCAGTACCTTATAGCCGAAGCTCTCGAAGATACGACGTACGATACGGTTTTTACCTGAGTGGATCTCAATGCCAACCTGTTTCTTGTCAACAGGATCAGCATAC
>Ga0265301_10005719_pt1 | contig 12129 bp, 10 predicted proteins | sample AusTroGonzalo_MG_2_FD_193488 | JGI IMG/M metagenome (GOLD analysis project Ga0265301, IMG submission 193488) | Bovine rumen microbial communities from tropical cattle in Woodstock, Queensland, Australia - Gonzalo_04 | ecosystem: Host-associated > Mammals > Digestive system > Stomach > Rumen ...
TGGGGCAAGATGACGGACATCAGCCAAGAAGACCTTGAAATCTTCCATCATTGCTAAATCTATATTTTTGAAAGTTAGAGAAAAATGACAATTCGTTTGCCTCTTGTATTTTTCAAAATCCACAAGTGCATCCCGTACATATCCATACTTCTTAAATGTTTGATATGTGATGAACTCGCCCTGTGGGTTCATCCGTTTGTTGGCTGTTGAACAAAAACGGTTTATGAATCCAAAAAAGGAGTTGTCTTCAGGTTGTGTTCTTCCTGTAGCCAAATCCATATAATGTTTGAACGAATGTTGAGTTGCTTCCTCATCCAAAGACAGCTTCTCAAAATAATCACGAGCAAAAGTCGCTATCTGATTCAATTTGTCATTCAAAACGGCAGAAGTGCTTTTTGCTTTGATTATTTGTCTCTTTGCATCCCATTCACGAGGGAACACCTTAATGTTTGTTGAATACCGATAACGTCGGCAATCAAGGTTGATAACCATAACGACAGAATACCTGCCGTCTTTGGTTTTGTTTCGGAGATTGTAGTTTACTTTCATTTTTCCTAATTACTTTGTAAACCAAAGAAACACAATATATTACAGAAAATCGGGGCAAGACATTTTATTCTGGGACATCGTGCCCTTTGCATAACCCTCTTTATATACACTTGTAAACCTTTCCCCACCATCAAAATAATCCACATCATTCCCTCTAACATATTGTGGGATAAGAGGAAATGGGTGGCTTGGAGAGGATTGCAGAGAAAGGTCGGGGAAATCAAGCAGAAAGCAGGCTTGACGGCAGCAAATTTCAGCCAAAAGGAAGTTGCAAAAGATGGCTCCAAATTGTGTGAATCTTTAGTATTAGAGGCGTTTGCAGCACTTTCCAAGACATAAAAAAAGAGGTTGGATTCCAATGGTTTCCGACCTCTTTTCCTGTTAGGGATTGAGCGGTAGACGGCACTTCTAACATTGCTCTCTTTCAGCACAATGCTGGATGTGTTGCCCTGATTGCTGCCCTCCAAAAGGCAACAGACGGCATTTCCGGCAAATGGGTTTGTGGTTCTGATGCTCATATTCTCCTGCCCTGATTCCTATTGGTTGTATTCCTTTGGTTGGGTTTATAATTATGCTATACTTTTCACCTTACGAAGGGTGTTGATTGCCGTGCCAGTGAGTTTGCTCACGTTTGCCAGACTGTAGCCTTTACGAAGCAACCGTAATTCTTCGGCGTATTGCTCTTTCATTTGCTGGTCGGTCTTACGATACCCTTTCTTCCTGCCCACCTTGCCACCATTGGCACGGTAGTGGTTGTATCCACTCTCCATCCGGCTTCTGATTAGACCACGTTCCATTGAGTTGAACTGTGCCAGGATGCCCAAAACCAATTGTGCTATCGGATTAGGGTTCCCGTCTGGTTGCAATGTTTCAAGTCCGTTCTGGTGGATATAGACCGAAACACCCTGCTCGGTCAGTTGCTCGATGACGGTCAGGAAGTCAACAGCCCTCCTCGATAGACGGCTGCATTCGTAAATCAACACCTTATCCACTTCGTTTTCCTGAACGTAGTCCAATAAGCCCGACAAGGCTTCCCGTTCCTCGACCTTCTTTGCACCACTGACCTTCTCGGAGAACTCCTTGACCACCTCATAGCCCATACGGGTTGCATATTCTCTTAATTCGTCCAATTGTCTTTGATAGTCTTGGGTGTTGGTGCTCACCCTGGCATAGATTACTACATTCATATCCGTTGTTTTTAATCCACGGCAAAGATAAGAAAAATATCCATAACTATCTAAGCTAAAGCAGTTTAACATAAAAAATATTTTTGATAGGAAATGCTGCCATCAAAAATGGGTCAAGTGAAGATTATTTTGATAGGAACACTATTTTGATACGTCGTCAATGCATTCGAAATCATTTGGGGATTTCTGAATGCAAGCCGAAGTGGGGTTAGGATTGGGATGAAGAATTGTATTGTGGCATTGCTGAAACTGGATGTCCAAGCACCCAAATCGAACAGGGTCGTCGAGGACTATCACCTTGAGCTATTCTTGTCTTCTGTTGAACAATAGGAAGTTAAGGTAGAAGTTTGGAGTGTTGCCTTCAAATCTTGAAAATAGGCAAATACTATGGGTAGAGAGACACTTATAGGTCTGATTTCACTTTCCATAAATATAGTGTTGATATCATATCATAGTAGAACTGGCGGGTTCATACAAAGAAAAGAATAATGAGGTTCATCGGGCAGAGCCGCCACTCTCCCGGTGAACTTTATTTTTTAACACTATGGACGATAATTGGAAAAGGTTTGCATCAGCCTTAAAAAACGAAATGATGTTCGAGAAGACAGACCCGAAGACAAAGCAGAGGTTTTGGTTCAGTTTGAAGTTCCAGCAGACGATGTACGAGAGTCCGAAGAAATACAGGAACGACTATGCCTTCAACACCGACGGCACCTGGCTCAAATTTCCTACGGAATACAGGACGAAGGACGGGAAGCCGAAGGCGTTGTTCTACCGCCACAAAAAGGATGTCGTGACGGAACTGGCGTTCTTCTGCCGCTTTCAGAAGCTGATTGGGGTGGAGAGCAAAGAGGAACTGGTATACCATATGGCTTGCTTCCTCGGTAATGTCGTGAAACTCTACAAGGCTGTTTTCCCCCCAACCGAAGAAAATGTGAAAATACTGACCCAGATTGCCGAGAGAATCCTGAAAACGGAATGCAGTGAGGACACATTGGAGAGGTTGAAAGACGACAGGAGGTACTGCATCGACCCCGAAAGACTGAAAAAGATAGACGAGTCAACAAGGAGTATGATGAGGAACAAAGGAACGAGATTTGCCAACTACTTGGAGATAAAGAGGAACTACGATGAATCCAAATCAAAGTCTAAAAACGCTATCCTCTGTGGGGTGAGCGAAGCAACAATTGCCCGATTCAGGAGGGACAGGGACAAAATCGAACAGGCATACAACACATACTACAAGACAGATGATTGAAAAAGAGTATGGTAGAAAGACACAGAAGAGTATGGTAGAAAGAGATAGGGAGGGTCCCTGGGCTGTGTCTTTCTACCATACTTTTTTTTATATGAAAGTGTGTCTTTCTACTATACTGCCTGTGTCATTCTAAACGATGAATAATATATTCATATTATTATATGTGAATATATTTATTCACCATATAATAAAGGAGTAAAAGGATTATAGAAAGGGTTATGGCGGTAGGATTCATAGGTGTATCACTTAAAGTAATTCAGGTAATAAGATAAACAAAGAACTTACTGATTCTTTGTTGGCTGACGCTAACGACACTCCCTACTCGCTCCGCTTACGTAGGGAGTGTGTTTAAGAGATGGGTAGGAGGGATGGTGGAGTATCCTTGTTTTTTGAGTTTCTTTGTTTAGGGGTTAGTAAAGCAACACCCTCACTAACCCTACTGGAAAACGACCGTGGAAAGTCCACGAAACCACTTATATAAAAATATATCTTATTTGAAATTGAAAAAAACTCTTTGGAAATCCAAAGACCTCTCCTTTTGTTATCTTTATATCAGTAAGACCTCTAAACGACTTTCTTACTAAAGAAAAACACAGTGTTTAATTTTAAATCTTATTTGTATCATGAATAAAAGAAAAAAACAAATGCTCGATAGAGTGAATGAATTGTTGGACACAAATTTTGAAACCCTTGACTGGGAGTGGATTTCAGAAAAGCAGAAATTGCCGGAGAACTTCATTCGTGAATTTAAGGACGAAGTCGTCTGGTGGAGGATATCGTCCAAGCAAAAATTGTCAGAAAACTTTATCCGTGAGTTCCAAAGAAAAGTTGATTGGAGATGGATTTCGTGCAAACAGAAATTATCAGAGGATTTCATTAGAGAGTTCAAGAGCAAAGTCGATTGGTCCGGCATTTCGGAAAAACAAAGGTTGTCGGAAAATTTCATCCGTGAGTTCAAGAGAAAAGTCCATTGGATGTGGATTTCGTGCAAACAGAAATTGTCAGAGGATTTCATTAGAGAGTTTAAGAGCAAAGTCGATTGGTCTGGCATTTCAGAAAAACAAAGATTGTCAGAGGATTTCATCAGAGAGTTTAAGGATAAGGTTGATTGGGCACGGATTTCAAAACATCAGAAGATGTCAGAAGATTTCATCCGAGAGTTCAAAAACAAGGTCACTTGGTCTGGCATTTCAGAAAAACAAAGGTTGTCAGAGGAATTTATCAGAGAATTTGCTGATAGGGTCGATTGGTGTGAAATTGCAGTCCGGCAGAATGTATCGATAGACTTCATCAGGGAGTTCGAGAACAAGATAAGTTGGTGGAAAATATCAGAGAAACGTGACTTGCCAAGAAACCTTATCCAGGGGTTCTCGGATAAGGTGGATTGGTATCGTATTTCAAAATCCCAAAGATTGTCAGAATACTTTATCCGTGAATTCAAGGATTACGTTGATTGGAAGGTGATTACTAATAAGTACAACCTGTCTGATGGTTTTATTCGTGAGTTCAAGGACTACGTTGATTGGAAAGAAATAACCTATAAGTATGAAATGTCTGATAACTTCATCCGTGAATTCAAGGGTTACGTTGATTGGATAGTGATAACACAAAAATACGAAATGACAGAAGATTTGATTCGTGAGTTTAGAGATTACGTAGATTGGGAAGGATTAACCTACAAGTACGAAATGTCCGAAGACTTCATTCGAGAGTTCAAGGACTACGTGGATTGGAAAGGTGTATCTTTTCATTACAAGTTTTCTGAAGACTTTATTAGGGAATTTGAAGACAAAGTTGATTGGAGGGGCGTTTCCTTCCACGAGGGGTTATCGGAGGACTTCATACGAGAGTATGTATTCAAGATTGACTTTGATTCGATATGGAACAAATACGAATATCCGTGGTAACACTTTTGCAGCAAAAACAGGAAGTATCACATTTTTCTTCCCCTTTGTAGTATTCTTTAATCCTGTCATTGAAAAACTTTTTGTATCTTTGCCGTGTTGTTCGCTCCGAAGTCCTGATGGACTGAAGACCGACAACAGGCATATATAAAAGGCGTTGATTCAACGTCTTATCTGCGGCTCTTGAGAATCTCGCAAATTCAAATCTACCGCACGGTAAGGCAATGTTCAATGTCCATTGGTTTGTGTATTAGTATTATTATACACAGCGTGGGCTTCGGCATTGCTTATCCTCGGTAGAAAGGCAATGCGAGAGCCTTCAAGAGCGGGATGAGCGATGAAACTCTGATTCCCGCGCTTTTTTTATGTGCCTTAAATGAGCTTTTTTTGTCCGCAATTGGGAGTCGGCGGAACGGAGATGCAATTAAACCACCGAGTATGAAAATCATACATAAACCGAATGCCACCGTAGGACAGATAGTGAAAGACCTGGAACAGATTGTGGCGAAGAACCCTACAATCTTCATAGATTATAGCAATATCGACGGCAATGATATGTACGTGGAAGGAGTAAAACTTCGCAAGGACATTGCCATATTGGAAACGACGGGTAGGGAGAATCGTGCGGCAACGGTGGAAGACCTTCTGGCGATGTTCCGCTTACTGGATTTATCGCTCGGCGTAGTGATACAAGAAGGTTGGGAAATGCTGAATTTAGAGCCAAACAAAGACGGCTCCATCTTCAAGTACGAAGACGAGGAGGATTTTTGTCTGTTTACGATGGATAGAGATGTGCGGCTACTCACCACCCAACAGATTGAAGCCGAATTGAAAAAGATTGACAAGGAAGGATTCCTCGATTACAAAGTGATGCCAGAGTTGTGGCACAGTGATAGTAATACGCTGACCGGACATCGTGTGAATTGTCTGCGGTTTGACTATGGCAAACTCATCCTGTGCTACGATGAAAGCGAGAAAAAGGACAGCATCACGGTAGGCGAGCTTTTGGAAGAGTTTCCTGATTGTGCCGAATTTATGGTGGAGATTAACGGAAAGTACTATACCCTTGAAGTGTATGAAAATGGGCGTTTCTACGGTTTCCCGCAGTTAGGTAAAGTGACACTTTTCTCAATCTACCTTGGCGATGTGGTGTATGACCCTAATGAGATATGGGAGTAATTTGAATCCATCTGACAGTAGCTGAACTACATGTACCATCGCATTTTCAGATTTTGTCTAATGGACTTCGCAGGGTCTGGAGATACGACAAGGAAAGAAAAAGAGCATAATTAGAAGTCCCATAAATTGTTTTTCTATGTCACAGTATTGTTTTAAATGCACAGTAAAAGATTCAGGGCATTTTTTGCCCAAAGGTTACACTTTTCAAGTGATACACTCACAACCATGCTTGGACGATGGTGCCGTTAATAGGCAGGCACAAGAAGAGTACAAAAGAATGAATGGTGGGAAAAGCCCTGGTGCAAGTATGTATAAGAGCATGTTTATTATCGAGCCCTCACGTTATTAAACTGTTATGTTATGTCAGAATTAAAGACAGGAGCAACGGTTCGTCTGGCCAACGGCAGAACCTGTAAAATCAAGAAAGAACTTGGCCGAGGTGGACAAGGTATCGTATATGCTGTTGATTACGGTGGAAAAGACCATGCTCTGAAATGGTACACGGCTCAAAGTATTATACGTTCTAAAGCTTTTTTCAAAAATCTTAGTAATAACGTGGACGCTGGTTCTCCGGCATCCAATTTCATTTGGCCTTTGGCTGTAGCAGAACCACAATTTGGAAGTTATGGGTATGTGATGGCTTTGCGTCCAAAAGGCTATGTGGAGATGGGGGAGTTTATCCTAAACCATGTTCAGTTTGTCAGTGTCAATGCCCAATTGAATGCTTGTCTGCAGGTTAGTACGGCCTTTCAGAAGTTACATATTCGTGGGTTGAGTTATCAGGATATGAACGATGGCAATTTTTTCATCAATCCCAAGACAGGTGATGTTTTGATATGTGACAATGATAATGTTGCTCCTGATGGTACAAATATGGGTATTCTGGGCAAAGCAGGTTACATGGCTCCAGAGATAGTGGAAGGTAAGACAATGCCGAACAAATACACAGATTACTTCTCGCTTGCGGTTTGTCTTTTCATACTTATTTACATGAATCGACCATTTGAGGGCCAATGGTATCTGAGTTGTCCTTGCGATAATAATCCTGAAATGGCCAAAAAGCTTAATGGTTTTTCATCTGTTTTTATCATGAATCCCACTGACACGAAAAACCGTCCTGTCAGAGGAGTTCATAACAATGTAATCAAACGATGGGGTATCTATCCTGCCTTGCTTGCCAATGCTTTTTGCAAGACTTTTAGCAAAGAAGCCATCAATGAGCCTACCCAAAGGCTTATGGACAAAGAATGGCACAACAACCTTCTCCAAGTCAGGTCCATGTTTGTGAAATGCCCAAATTGCGGAAAAGACACCTTTTTGGATGCCCAGCAGATGAACAAGCCTTGCGTGTGGTGCCAAAAACCAGCCACTTCTTTCAATGTGCTGAAAGTGGGTAGGTTTAGTATTCCTTTAGTGGAATGTCAAACCATCTTTGATTGTATGGTAACGGGACTTGCCGATTATAATCTCAAAGCGGGTGAAGTGATTGCAAAGAACGGGCAATTAGGCATTCTAAACACATCTGCCTATCCTTGGACTGTATTATTACCCGACAACAGCTCAAGGGTAGTTAACAGTGGAAATGGTATGCCTGTCCGTACTGGCTTAAAAATCAAATTCGGGAACCAAGGCGATATAGGAGAAATCTTCTGATTTGCAAATCAATCTATATTAATTTTATATCAACAATTAAATATCAAGAATTATGGCAAACAATCCTTTTGAAGTTGAGGCTATTCCACGCAGAGTGATGCCTCTAATTTTCATGGTTGACACCTCAGGAAGTATGGGTGGTGCAAAAATCGCAGCTCTTAATACCGCTGTTCGCGAATCTTTGAACGAAGTTGGTGAAATCTCAAAAAACAACAGTGATGCACAAATAAAAGTAGGCGCACTTGAGTTTTCGAGTGACACACAATGGATGTATCCTCAATTAGAGGATTCCGAATCATTTCAATGGCAAGACCTTCAAGCAGGTGGGCTGACATCATTTGGTGCTGCTCTTAATGAGTTGAATGACAAATTGTCAAAGTCTCACGGTTTTATGTCGGAACCTTCAGGTATGCGTGCTCCTGCGATTATCTTGTTGTCGGATGGAGAACCGACAGATGAGTACAAACACGCTCTTGAAAAAGTCAAAGGTAATCCTTGGTATAAAATAGCTGTAAAGGTTGCCATTGCTATTGGTGATGATGCCCAAAAGGATGTTTTGGCGGAATTTACTGGCAATATAGAATCTGTCATTACGGTACATAATGTTGACCAACTTAAAAAGATTATTCGTGTGGTCAGTGTAACATCGTCAATGGTGGCTTCTCAATCTTCTTCAGTGGGTGCCTCTCAAACGACAGATGGTATGACACCAGTTGTTGCTAATCCCAATGACCAAGTTGTTGATAGCATACAGGATACTATTAGTTCTGATTCAAGTCTTGCAGGTGTTGACCAAGGTGCATCAACATCCAATGCGGATACCGATGATTGGAGTAACTGGTAAAAAATAGTAAAGTGCATGTTATGGAAGCCAAACATGCACTTTTTTATCGTTGTTAATTGGATAATAAAAGGAAATTATGGATAATAAAAAGGGGATAGCATTTGCTATCAGCAAAGTGGGGGCAAGTCATCTTCCTAAAGGTGTGCCGTGTCAGGACTATTCACTTATAGTGAATGAAGCAAACATCCAAATGATTGTTGTTTGTGATGGACACGGAAGCAAAACATACGTCCGAAGTGATGTCGGTTCTCGTTTGGCTGCTGAAATCACAAAGGAAGTTCTGTTGGAAGCAGTGAGAGACACATCATCTGATTTGTTTTTGGGCAAAAGAGGGGCTGTTACTGCAAGGCCAGAGTTGGATGATACAATGTGGGGAGCCACCCCTAACAAACCCATTGAATCCATGACAGAGTCAGAACACATGAACTATGAACAAAATCAAGTGTTTTTCAAACAAGTAGAAGACATTCGCAAGCAGGATAAGTTTTTCAAGCAGTTATTTGAAAAAATTTATAGGCAATGGGTTGGAGCAATAAGAACGGACAGCGAAACACACCCTTTAACAGAAGCAGAAAAAACAGCACTGGGCAATCATCGGATTGAAAAAGCATACGGTAGCACTTTAATGGCATTTCTCAAGACACCATTCTATTGGTTCGCTTTCCAAATCGGAGACGGAAGGCTTATCACGGTGGACAGACATCTTGATATGACTCAACCTGTTCCATGGGATTGCAACTGTTTTCAAAACTATACGACTTCTTTGTGTAACACAAATCCAGTATGTTTGTTCCGCTATGCTTTTGATGGGACAGGGAACTTCCCGGCTGCCGTTTTTTGTTGTAGTGATGGTATAGAAGATTCCTATGGTGATTATGAACTCAAACCCGATAATCTCCATCGGTTCTATCGAGGTTTGCTTGACCAATTTGTGAAAGTCGGCGAGGAAACTACGTTGAAAAATATAGAAGACTTTCTTCCTGTATTAAGTGAAAAAGGAAGCCGGGATGATATGAGTTTGGCGGGTATTATCAATCTTGACACGTTGCAAGATGGATTGGAGGAGCAAGAGATTAGAGACAAGATTTCCGCTCTTGAATCTGAATTACAGAAATTGCAAAAGCAAAAAACAGAAGTTGAGGCACGTGTTGAAAGGGCATACGAAGTACAAAAAGAACTTTGGGAATCGAAATTAGTTGATAATCAAAAAGTCATATAGTTATGGAATTCGTTGACTGCGTGAAAGATATTGTCAATGAATTTGGCGCGAAAAAAGTCGCCGAAAGTTCTTTCATTGGACTTCTTAGTGACTTACGGGCATTTGACGACGAGCCTCGCTCTTCCAAAACTATTCTAAAGTTTTGGGAGAGTCGTGGTATGTTGGAAAAGATTTCTAACATTTCTGCCAAAGGTCGCCAATGGAAGAACGATGTGTCAGATATCATTCTCCAAACCGAGAAAGAAGGTTTCGATAGAGATGTGGTCTCAAACTTATTGCACAATTTACTGTTGGGTATGGGCATTGTCAAACCTGCATTAGATTGGAATAAAGAATTTCAAAGTGGACCCACCAGCGAGAAACGTACGGTGGCTAAACGTAAAGTCCAAAAGAAAGCCGGGTTCAAAACCAAGACGAAATCCAAACAAAATAATAATTCTAAAAGTAAAGAAATATGGTTTGTTCTTAAATGCTTTATCCCAGCATTACTTCTTTTTGTTATTTTTTTTGTTTTTGGGTATTGGGATTCTATAAAAGGTGGCGTGATATCGTCTATTGGCGGTCGGGTGCATAACGAAAACGTTCTGGATGTCCAAGGAGAGAACTTCACCGTGAATGGAGTCACGTTCAAAATGATAGCAGTAAAAGGCGGAAAATTTTGGATGGGTTCTGAGTCGGGAGGTGTAGATGAAAAGCCTCATCCAAGGACTGTAAGTGACTTTATGATTGGTGAAACCGAAGTGACCCAAGCGTTATGGGAAGCCGTGATGGAGGACAACCCATCGAAGTATAAAAGGGCAGAACGTCCTGTCAACAATGTTTCGTGGTATGACTGTCAAACCTTTATAAAGCGGCTGAACCAACTTACTGGCAAGAATTTCCGTCTTCCAACTGAAGCCGAATGGGAATATGCAGCAAGAGGTGGCCATAAGAGCAAAGGAATTTACACATTCTCAGGAAGCCAAAAAGCCACGGACGTTGCATGGTTTGGCTTTAGACCACATGAGGTGAAAAATAAGCTCCCAAACGAACTTGGGGTATATGATATGAGTGGCAACGTTGAGGAATGGTGCGAAGACCGATATAACTGGATAAACGGTGAAAAAGTATTGCGAGGGGGAAGCTATACGAACGGCGAACATAGTTGTTCTGTTTTCCATCGAGGCAGCGGGTTTCCTGACCGTAAAGAAAAAACCTACGGATTCCGCATAGTCCTTTCCGTAGAAACAATTGACGAGGAGGGAGAGGAAATTGGAACCAATGCCGTAATAGATATAGACGGTAATCGCTACAATACGGTGCAAATCGGAGACCAAGTGTGGATGGCAGAGAATTTGCGCACTACGAGATATGCTGATGGTACAGAAATAAGTATAGTAGAACAAGGCAACAGGTATAATAGCTGTATGCTGCCATACAGATATGCTCCTAATAAGAACGACATGAAAAACACAAACTCCGAGACCCATTATGGTTACCTTTACAACTGGTATGCAGTAATGCATGGTGAAAGCAGTAGCAAAACCAATCCCAGTGGAGTACAGGGTATTTGTCCTAACGGCTGGCATGTTCCAAGCAGAGCGGAATGGATTCAACTGGTAAACTATGTGAGTAGTAATAGTGAAAATTGCTGTGGTGGTGATACTACAAAAATTGGCAAGGCTTTGGCGGCCACAACGGGATGGAATAGTAGCACACATGATATTGAATGTTATGTGGGATATAACCAAACTACAAACAATACCACGGGTTTTTCGGCTCTTCCTGCTGGCTACCTTGAAGCCAGTGTGTACACCCTCTCCAGAGTCGCATTCAGAGGTTTCGGTGAAACTACCTCCTTTTGGAGTGCTTCAGAATGTGACGAGGTTGGTAGCATCCTTAAAGCTTACAAAATTCGACTTGACTACAACCTTGCCAACGTATTGACTGACAATACGTGTGAAAAGGCAAGTGGCTTTTCAGTCCGTTGTGTCCGTGATTAGACCAGTTTGTCCAAGTGCATTTTCCGACCTACCAACAAGAGTTCCGCAAGCAGCATACAAAAAAACAAAGGGTAAATTGAATTAAAAGAATATTACGAGTGCTTTAACGAATATGACAGCAGAGCCTTACGATGACAGAGCAAGAGGTGAAGGTATGGTTATGAAATACAGCCTTGACGAAAAGTTCAAACCCCGTGACCTGACTCCGGAGGAAAAGACTTTCTTGAACGCTTTGGTCAGCTATACAATGCCTTTGGACAAATCGCTGTTTTTCCAGATTGCCGACCTTCAACGGCACACCAAATTGGAGTTCAGTATGAATGGCGGTCGTTTTAAGAATTCCGCCCCCCCCGA
>Ga0265301_10005721_pt1 | contig 12127 bp, 16 predicted proteins | sample AusTroGonzalo_MG_2_FD_193488 | JGI IMG/M metagenome (GOLD analysis project Ga0265301, IMG submission 193488) | Bovine rumen microbial communities from tropical cattle in Woodstock, Queensland, Australia - Gonzalo_04 | ecosystem: Host-associated > Mammals > Digestive system > Stomach > Rumen ...
TGTTCTTTAATAGTTTTATTGTTGCGTTTAAAACTTGGTGCTTTATGACCGTATGCTTGTGGACGTGTAAATCCATTTCGCAAAAACTCAATTTCGCCAGCTCCCACGTCGGTATAGTTAAACTTATTAGCAATTTCACTTTGAATTTCTGGGATGGACGCATTTGGATTATTAAAAATCAAATCTGAAACGGCATCGAGAATTCCCAATTCATCAAGTTCATCGATTATTTGTTGATTAAACTTTTTATCACGTAGTTTGCGTGGATTATCAAGTGGTGGGGTCATATTTACTCCTAGTCGATATCTACACCAAGGATTCCAGCAATATCATCCCAGTCAACATCCTCGGCTGTTCTTCCTTCGCCATAAACATTAAGATTTTTCACTTTTTCATAACGATCTGGATATTTTTGCGCGAATTTGGATTTACTACCGAGTAATTTTTGTGTAATTGCGCCTTGGCCACCATTTATAGCTGCTTGTGGGTTTGTTAGTTTCAAAGGTGTTCTTTCAGCAATAATGCCTTCCGCTTGTTGCGCTGGGTTCTTATAAGTAACAAATGGTTTGCGTTTTCCATTGACATACCATTCCCCACCTTCTTGGGTTGGAACATAAAGGTATTTATAGTCAATATCCCAGTCATCATCATTGTCCCAAAAAACATCCTCGCTATCATCAAAACGAGAAGGGAATTTCTGTTTATCGGTTGTGTAAACATGCTTTGGATTTCTTATATCGTAGTCATCATCGGCATATAAGGATGAACGGTCACCTAGAGAGATTAATTCATCGACTGTTTTTGGGTCGAGAAATTTTCTCGAAAGTGCATCACCTAAATGCTCGGGATAACTATCGTAATGATTGTATATGGACTCCACGCGACCATCTGGTCGCAAGACTCCGATTCTTCCTCTTGTTGCCATAATTTAGAACCACTCCTTATTTTTATCTAACCATTCGAGAATTTTCTTATACCTTGGGTTAACGATGTCATTTCCGTATTTTTTAAAGAAATTATCCCAAGATTCGCGAGCGAAAGCATAGCCAGCTTTGTATGGATTAAAACCGTCGTGGATGTTGCCTTCTGGGTCAAATTTGTCGTTCCATTCATCAATAGCGTGTAATTTGTCGGCTTGTCCCCATTGTTCTTGAGGTCTATACCATCTTAAATAGCCATTAGGAGCATAATTTCCAAAGAAATCCCATGCCCAATCGGAATCGCTAGTTTTTGGTCTTCCACCTTCGTTCCATTTATTAAATTCGTCAAGATAACGCTTGTTCCATTCAAATGTATTATTAACCTTGTTTAGTTTATAGTTTTGATTAATAAGGTCACCGTATTCTTGTGGAGTAAGGTTTAGTTCGCCACGGACTGCATCGCCTAAATTATCAAATAAGGCAGAGTCGCCTTTCTTTTGTAATTCGTGATAATTGATTTTCCCACTTTTTAAACCATCGATAAATTCTTGAGCTGTAACGTCTGGGAATAAATAGGATTGATGGTCATCAAGGTCACGAATGGACCTGCGTGGTGATTGTGGTTGTTTATCGTTTAAAATTTGATTTGAAAGTTCAAGAGCTGATTTTGCCATAAATTACCATTCCCCTTTTCTATTGAAACCAAAAATATCAATGATGTTTTGGATTTGGTCGTCGCTTAATTCCTCAACGGCAATTGGGAATTTATCCGCTGGTGTTTTCGCAGCTCTATCGCGCCATACTTGGATGTCGGAGCGTTTTGGGCGGCCATAGTATGCCTCGCGAACTAAGTCGTCATAGCCAAACTCGTCATCTAACTCGGCAAGTGCGCTTTTTTCGTCATAGTTTTGGTCTCTATATTCTTTGACCCTTTGAGCGATTCTAGGTTTAATCCATTCACGATATTCATCATTAGTTGGATGTCTGCCTAATTGAGTTTTAAATTCATCGTATGTTTGTGGACTAAGTGGTTTTTGTAGGATTTGATCTGATAGTTCTAATGGATTTTTTGCCATACGTTTGCTCCTTTTATTTGCTTTGTTTTTTCACTTGTTTGGAGATTTTGCCTTTGACTTCATCGTATCGTTTTTGTTTTTTTGGGTCGAGTCTTTCGCCCTTTCCAAATTTATCAATCGCCTCATCACTGAGGTCTTTGTATTCTTTTTCTAATACAGAGTCGATGCTTTTATAAATTTTGTCGGCCATACGTTTGCTCCTTTAAATATTGATTCGATATTGATACCAGGCATAACCGTTGCGTTCACAGTATTCTTTATATCTAACAATTAGTATTTTAACACGATTTTCTATCTCGTGCGCAAGTTTTATTTGTCCCGCTTGTGATAAAAGTAACGCTTGAGTTTTGAGTTTGCGAATTTCTCGCTCCATTTCGCGTATTCGTTGCTCGATTGCGCGTTCCTTGGACACATCCTTGTCGGTGTATTGTTCCGGGCCATAAACCCCCGGTTTGTAAGGTATAAGTCGGTGACGGCAATTGAACCCACTAATAATATTGTTGTGATAGCCATACTTGTCGACTTGGTTCATGATATCTGGTAAAGAAAAAACCGGGTGGCCGTCTATGGTTGTGACTTGGAAGTTGCTCCCTTTCGCGTGTTCGTCTAGCGACATGAGTTTGCCTTGCCACTTTTGGCATCTTTTGGAGCAGTTTGGGTGGCTACTCGTCCAAGCATACTTTACCCCTTTAACGCGTAGGTCTTGGAGCATTTGCACTTGGTTTTCGTGCCTAACGTCTAACTCGGCCTTTTGCCATAAACTAATCGGCTTTTTGCCCGGTTCAAAAGTAGTGACCGGGTTCTCAGCTAGGTTTTCAATTGCCTTTTTGATTTCCTTTTGGTAGTTGACCACGTTTGGCGACCCTTTAGCTGCGCTCCATAGTTTTCTTTTATCGCTAACCAGATCAAGGAGTGCTTGGGGGTTGTCTACCTTTGGCGCACCCATACTAGGTGGCACGCTAACTAAAAGGTCGTTTTTGGCTACCTTATAGGCCACGAGTGGCTTTTTATAGTAGGCAAGGATGAATTGCTCGCTTTTGTGTTTTAGTCCCCTTAAATAGGCCGTTTTATCGTGGAGGTCTTTTGGAACTTGCGACACGGCCCACGCTATGACCCCATCGATTTTCAAACGTAGTGGAATGAGTGCATCACCAGATAAAAAAGCAGCCAAGATTAGGGTTTTAATCTTGGTTTCTGCCCTTTGAAATATTGGCATAAAGGTTGATTGGTATAAGTCGTTAGTTGCCATAATTTTACATTATTTTTCGGTTTTTTGTGATTTTTTCACGAATTTTTAGAAAATAGCGCATTTTTTATACATTATTTTTCATTTTTCGCATATTTTTTGTAACTGTAGTTTTTATACATTTTGTTACATCCATGGTGTATTTTTTTTACACTTGCCATGTATTTTCCTTACTTCATGAGATTTTTTCTCATAGACTATTGAATCGGACTAGTAGAGCCCTTTAAGTTTGCGCCACCGAGGTCGTCGTAGTCGTTACCAAAACCACCCTCTTTGTTCATTTCGCTTTGTTGGGCCAACATCATCATTGCTTGTTGTTGTTTGGCTTTTTGAACCTTCGCTTGGATAGTTTCCTCGTCTAGATCTGGGTTGATTTCACGGATGGCATCCTCGATATCGATAAGTCCCGCCTCGAGTTTTTTGAGGGTTCGGTCAAGGATACGGTCTTTATTAACGATGCTTGGACTAGCAAACTCGACTTCAAAGTCGGTGGAATAACCGAGGTAGTTGAGTGTAGTTTCTAGCAAGCGATTAATAGCTGTTTTGAAATTGGAGCGCACTTGGGTAATGAAGGCGACACTTATATCGTCTTCAGAGTCGATTTGTGTGGCCGTCATTTGAACAGCTCCTTGCGCTAGGAAGGATGAGAGGATTTTTGGAGACATGCCCCATTTGACTGCGATTCGTTTCAAACAGTTTTCTTGTATTGCTTGCCATTCTTGGGAGCGCAATTGGAATTGATTAACTAACACGGATTGTTTGTCTGGGTCAGTTCCGGGGACTAGTTCGTATTTATTCTCTACACCTTCGAGTGGGTTGTTAAATTGTGGAAGTATCGCACCGATGTTTTTTGAACCTTCAAATCTAGCACCATCGGATTTGAATTCGCCCGGTTCGGCTGGACTGCCTTGGATGACGTCTTCTGGAGCAACGGCCATATTTGGTGTAATATTTGGCATGCCCGCTACACCACCGAGTGATAAATTCTTTGGAACATAAACCGTGCCTTTGCCTAAATACATATCACGTATCGCGTAAGATTCGGCTAGTTCGTAGATTAAGAAGTCGTCGATAGCGGGAACGACTAAACCACGGCCCAAGTTGGACCCTGTAGGAATAGAAATGTCGCCATTGTCGTTGATGAGCATCTCAACACCGAGGTTTGGGAATCCTAAAAGTTGTGGTTCGTCAATTTTGATTAGCGCGTAGTCGTTCTTGATTAGTTTTCTAATTTCGATCGGGATTTCGGTCCAACCAATAGAGCTGCGCCCTTGGGAACTCGCCATCATATTGTTGAGGGAAGTAGCACTTGCGCGATAGACTTTATATTCTACCATAGCATCACGGTCGCCTTTTTTATGCACGGTCGTGTAAGTGCCGTCCGGGTTCTTTCTAACTTCTGGTTTGTAATAGTGATAAAAACGATGCTCGGCTAGGAAGTATTGATTGACGTTGTTTTCGTTGCGAGTATCGGTATAAGTCCTTAAAAGGAAGGTCGCATCTTGGACCTCGTGGCCCGCGTTAGCCAAACAAAAGCCATTATCAAAGCGCACGGCATCCCACCAAAGGGTATCATTTAACCTTCTATTGAGTTTCAAATAGGCCGTTCCAATGCCTAAGGCATAGGCGATGCCGTTTTTTACCGGGCGTTTGATATTGTTGTCCTCGGCCCATTTGCTAACTTTCTTTAAAGCTGCGAGTGCCTCGGCATTAGCATCGCCCTTGATTTTATAAACTAGTTTTTCGCCTACGATGGTCCTTGCGATGCCATTAATAAGCGAAGATGCGATTCTTGTTGAGATAATACCAGATCCACCCAATGAATAGCGGGAACATAGCCGTCGAGCCATTGGCATGCTGGTCTAACATAACGGTAGGCATAGTCTCTATAATAACCAGCGACTACAGCGCAAAACATGGACGAGTTCGCGTAGCTGTAAGAATCATTGACTGCGTTTGCGAGTCCGTTTTGAAATGCGCCAACACCTATATTTAAAACTTGAGCATCTACCACTTGAGTGTTTTTTTCGTCATTGTCAGCCATTGACTTGCCTCCTATATTTTTATTTTAGTTTTTTGTTTCTTTATTTGGAAGGACATCGCCAAGGGAGTCCTTTGTTTGCTTTGCGAGTTTGAATAAAACTGCATCGATAGACTTTGTGATATTTTCTACACCTAACTTATCAAGTAAGGTCAATAATAAACGCAAAATATCGACTAGACTTTTGTTTACAGCTCTCGTGGCCACTAATTGTTGGACACCAATTCTAAAGAGCATTTGATTGAAGTTTTCTGGACTCAATTTGCGAATGTCTGGTTCTTTTGCGCCAACCTCGAAGGTCTCGTTTTCAAACACGATTGGTTGGTTTGCCTCTTCGGCTGCTTTGAAAAACTCCTCGAGTTGTTCATCGGTCAAGTTATACTCCTTGCGAAGTTCATCGGCCATTTCTTTTTTTGCTTGGGCGATTTGTTCGTCCGTAATTGTTGTTTTTTCTTTTTCGTTTGCCATAAAAATAGTTTACTCCTTACGTTTAAGTATATCGCGAATCATTAGCGTTTGTCTATTCATCATTTTAGCGATATTAAAATATTGGATATTTTCTGCGTTTTTGAACCATGAAATGTCGGCATAAGTGAAAGCATCGCTTGTATCGTTTGGAACGGTTGGGTCATAATTGTCTTGTTTTTCGTTCCAAATCAACGACATTAACTGCTCGGCTAGTAGGTTAGTCTTATTACGAATAAACTTGTTTGTAGTGTAATTATGTATGCCCCCATAGTTGATAATAACGATATTATCGTTAAGAATAGAGGACTGCACCGTGGCCACCATTTGTGGAACATGGTCTTTTTTTACCGGGCCGACATCACATCTATCGCTTAAAAAGAAACGGCACTCGGCTATAAGGTCGGCTGCAGCGCTATCTATTCGCATCCAAATAGGAAGTTGTCTCGCTAGTGGGCGCATTCGGTGTTCGGTTAGCGTTCCCAAGTGGAACATCCCGGTTATAGTTTCAAACCAATATAGGAGTCGGTCTTGCACGAGTTGGTGGTAACCTAACGTTCCATCACGGCTTGGGTCGTGGTCAAATATAGGTCCAACGACTGCTTGGCCGTTGTTTAGTAATATCAAAGGGACGAAGGAAGTGTGGTCTCGGTTTACAGCTCCGTCACCACCTATAATCGCGCCTACAGGTCTTATATTGCTATTTGCTAATACATACTCCCACTCGCTTGGGGTTATACAGTAGCGTTCCTCTCTAAACATAGGATATACCGTGCCAAAACCCCCGGTCGTTTCGCCAAGATAGAACCACTTATAATACTCAAGGTCGAGTAGTTTGGTTTTTAATATTTCCTTCAGATCGTAGTCGTTGATGAAAGGTAGGATGTCCAAGTAAGTGACGTTCATTACTTTCCAATCCGGGTCATACTTTTTCTCTTCTATAAGTTTACTAAACCAATGGGTTTTTATCGCGTATGGGTTGCCGAGGATAAATACCTTGACTCCTTCGCCAAAACGACGACGAAGGGACGCGAGTGCTTGGTCCAAGTTTTCTTTATTTTTTAATTCTTGGGTTTCTTCCAAAATAACCACCTTGATTGGGTGCTTTGGTTTAAAGGATTTAGTTCTGGAGGTATTCGAGCCACCATAACCAATAAAGTATATTGTCCCGGCATCGCCTTTGCGCTCGATACGGAGTGGGCTTTTTTTCAATACGAATTGCTCGCTAATATTCTCGCCCAAATCATCGATTGCGCTTTTTATTTCGGCATAGGATGAGTCGGCTAATGAACCATAGCTGACACGAGCCACTACCACGTCGGTGTAGGGATACATTAGCTGTGTAATAGTGGAGATAACGGCCGTGTTTTTAGTTTTGCCACCAATACGGCCACCATAAAGCAAATAGTAAGGGTTGTCGCTTTCCATTATTTCTTTACAAAATAACGGCATTGTAACGGTTACCATTACGCGTCACCACCCTTTTTAAGGCCGTCCAGAACCTCGCGTTCTAATTCGATTAACCTTTCTCTAGAGGCATCAGTATTAGGGTCGACAAACTCGACACGGATTGGTTCGGTCGCAACGCGTGTGTTTTCGCTTTCCTTGGCTTTGTCGCTAGGTTTAGCAAATGCATCAGGGAGCGACCTTTCGAGCCACCACATCGCCCCGGAAGGGTTGATTTTTTTATCTTTGGTTGATTGTTGTATTTGTAGCAATTGACGAATAGCAAAGTCGGAGCGCAATCTATCGCACTCCTTAACTATCTCATAACATCTATCGGCAAACTTGCGAAACTTTGTGTTGTTTTTATATTGAAGGATGCCTTCCTCGGTTGGTTCAATGAAACCAGAAATCGCATCCCTGGTGTTGCCTTGGCTATTAGCTGCAAGTTCACGGACCACCGATAGCGACACACCACTTTTGGCTATATCTTCCAGATCGTGGATTTCTTGTCGATTTTTTACTTCCACGACAATAGAGGCGATGGCCACCCAATAGTAATAGTTAGTGGCACTTATCCCAGCTGACTTCAAAGCCAACGGCAAAGGTGCTCCCGCTTTAAGGGCGAGATACATTCGGTCGATTTGGTCTTGTTCTGCTTTTATTTCGAGTTTTTTTCTAGCCATCAGTTTCTTCTCACTTCTAATTTATTTTATAGCAGCTGCGCGATAAAAGGCAAAGAAAAACGCGAAGGGACTTGAAACCATCGCGCGTTTCATTTCACTAATTACGATTCAATAACTTAATTAGTAAGTAGGGGTTATTAGTCTTTTACTTTGGAGGAGTAATATTGACTTATATTATTTATATAACATACTTTATTACTTATAACAACATTTATTAACACACGAAGTAAAGAAAAAGTAGATGGAGGGTCATTTAGCGGAGTAAACGACAAAGCGAGAAAAGTCCATCTACCATTTAAAATTGTATCAAAAAATAAACCATTCACAACAAAAAATATAAAAAATATGTATAAAAAATCCTTTTTCTTTCTGTTTCAGATCAATTTTTACTAGCTGTGGCATCTTATATAAATGAAGTTTATATACAAATGGGGTTTATGGATAAATCTTTTATATATTTTTGAATGGAATAATAAATATTATTACATTCGTTTATTTCTTTTTATTTCTTTTTTGTTTTATTCCTTTTTATTCTTTTTTATTTAATTAAACATTAATTAGTCGTGATGCACACGCGATGATACGCGAGTAAAAAAGTCGAATCAGTAGTTGCATCTTTTTATTCCTTTGAGGTAAATTATAGATACCAAGGCAAAGGAGCGAGAAAATATGCCGAGAAATAATATGAGTAAAACAAGCGCGATTCAGCGCTATATTGAAACGCACCCAGAAATGCAAAAGACCAACGTATCTTTAGCACGTATGGAAGAATGCGCTTTTCGTTGTAACTGCACCACTTACGAGGTCATGATAGTTTTACACTTGGGGTCTTTAGCATGATGGTGGTTATATACAACGGTCGCCAATACGAGGTGACTTATACTAGATACGATGAGCATAAAAAATGCTTTGCTTACTATACCGGGGCCGGGGTATTCTATGACACCGACGATATAGAAACGCGATGGGTTACAAAGGAGGAGGAACAGCTATGAAGGAGTTTGATCTGGTCTATTGGAACGAGAAAAAGGGACGTTTTATTACACGTCACTTTAAAACGTTTAAGGCAGCTTACGAACACGCAGTTAACAAATTGAAATTGCGCGAGTTCGACATCCAAGGAACACGCTATTACAGGATTTATTCATAAGGAGGTATTATATGGCGATGATTCATACCGACTATCCATTCGGTTCGGTCAACCAGAATTTGGTGGTCTACATCATACCTCTAGACTCAAGAGGTCACTACCACTTGGTCGATAACAACGGCAATCGTTATCGCATTAGTGGATATACATACGATTACTTATTAGAAAGGGGAATTAGAATTTATGAAACTATTAAAAGCAGTAATCAAAAATTTTAGAAACGTCGTGGAGAGAGCAATCCTCCTCGACAAAACCTATGTCGTGGAAGGCGCAAACATGACAGGTAAAACAAACACCCTCAATGCTATCCATTGGGCATTCACAGGCACGACCATGGATGGTAGCAACGACAACCGTGCAAATTTCACCATTACCGACCCAGATGTGGTCGTTCCATCTATTTCGGTCAGACTTGAATTCGAGGGTTTCACTTTCGAGAGAAGATGCGACCTTGTGCTTGGTGTTCCAACCGTAAGCATTTATATTAACGATGTTCTATGCAAGACCGTGAAAAATGGCGAGGCACAGCTACATGCAAAATTAGGGTTAAGCGATATTATCCTAAAAGAACCAAAGGGGTTTGATATTGTTAAATTCTTATTAAATCCTTTATATTTTGAAACAGTAGCACCAAAATCGCTCCGTCAATTCTTTTATTTACTAGCCGACGTCAATTTCGATGAAATAGCTGAGAAACAAAGCAAGGCCGTGGTTGAGGTTTTAACTAGATATCCAAATCGCGACCCATACTTTTTGTTAGGTTCTATCGATACCGAGAAAAGGGCCCTTAAAAAGACCCTTGATGCTTGTAAAGTAGCGATTCCTTTGTTCCCAGAAATAAGCGGCAAGGCGCACGAGTTACAAACTAAAACCGAGAAAGAAATGAAAGAAGTCGAATCACGCGAGACACTTATTCAAAAGTATGCCTTGGCCGTATCAAAGCACATTAATGGCTATTACCAGAAAGCCATGAAAATGGGTGTTTGTATTTTAGAAAAGGGTGTGGATGAGGACGTATTCCTTGACGTTTGCTACCCAATCCTTCCAATTTCTAACTTACCATTTAGTCAAGGTTCTTATGCCGAGAAAACATGCATGGCCGTTGCCTTTGTATCCTTGGTCGCCAAGACTTACAACATCCCAACCCTTCCACTATTGGTAGACAATATGGAGTCGCTTGATTCTATTTCTAACCAATCGTTAAATGAATTTATAGAGCAAAACGATGCTCAGTATATAGGCGCAATGGTTCAATAAAGGAGGAAGATAAAATGAACGAAGTCGCAAAAGCAAAACCAAAGAGTCTCATGCAAGCCCAACGCGATTATGTTGGCGCAATTGGTAAAGGACTCGAATCCATCATTGGTAACATCGACAATTACCAAGCTGTGTGTGGATACAATATCCTCGCCCAGATCAACGTCCAATTAGCAAAGGACGGCCTAACCTTCACTTCCCCGGAAGTAGACAAGGAAACAATCAACAACGCGATTAAATACGTTATCGTATATCGCCTTAACACCGACAATAAAGAGGTGTTCACTATCGTTAGAAACGAGAAACGTGGCAAAAAGCCAAACGGCACTGATAATTGGGTGAAGGTTATCGAAGTCAAACCTCAATATAAAGGCCAATTAAAAATTCTCGCCACCTACGGAAGGAACGTCGCCAAGGTATATCCTGAATGGATAGTTAGAGAAGGTGACGATTTCAAATATCAAACCTTTAAAGGGGTCGAAGTAATCCCACCAGAATGGCAACCACATGGCACGGATGGTAAGGTCCGCTTGGTTGTTGTTCCTATTAAATACAAAGATGGCTTTATTGACTATCGTATAGCTGAGCGCGAATCCGTAGCCACCAATATTAAGGCCCAAATCAAACAATCGCTCATGGGTAAGTCAAACAAAGAGGAAGTCCTCGCCAAAATTACCGACATGACCCTCGAGCAATTACTAACCGACAAAACTATCGCACCACTTGTAAACGATACTTATACCGGGTTATCTAGCGAAGAGATGATTATTACTAAACTAGTATTAAATGCCGTCAAGCGCGTGCAAATCGATTATAGTAGCGCGCTCGCTAGAGAATTAAATGAGAAGACCTTTGATAATGCCGACGTGTATGTAAAGGGTCACAATGCCGAGGAAGTATTGGCCATGGCTAACGCGCCAATGCTAGACGTTAAAGAAGTCGAGTCGGTTGACGCTGCGCCAGAAGTAAAGGTCGACGACGAAGGTGTAGTTACCAAAGTCGCAAACGATATCAATTCACTATTTGACGACCCAAGCGAAGAAGACGCTTAATTAATAGGAGGGATGCGAAATGGAAGAACTAAAAATTATTTGTCTCGGATCTGGAAGTAGTGGGAATTGCTACTTACTAGGCAAAGGCGACGAGTATATTATGGTCGAGTGTGGTTTACCATTTAAAACTATCGTTTCAAAACTCGATGACTACGATATACAGCTAGACCAAATTAAGGCCCTTTGCGTTTCGCATGCCCATAAAGACCACGCGCTTTCTCTCTACGATTTCGAGGCACTAGGGGTAAAAACCTATGCTCCGTGGAGAGAGGGCGCAAACGCGCCAGAAAAGGCCAAACTTACCGATTGGATTAAGGTTCGCTCCTTCCCGGTGGTCCACGATGTTCCTTGCTACGGATTTATATTCCTTACTAGCGACAACGAGTCCTTGCTATTTGTTACGGACACGCGCTATATAGAATCTCAATATTTTAACTATAAATATAACTATATAATGCTCGAATGTAACCACGTCCGTAAGCAGCTGGAGGCCATTATGGATAAGGCACTATTAGAGGGGAACGAATCAAAAGTCTTTAAGTTCAAAAGACAAGCGAGTTATCATTTGTCCCTTGCCGGGGTAAAGAAAACACTCAAGGGCATGGACCTTACCAATACAAAGGCGATTATATTGCTCCACCTTTCGAGGGAGTGTTGTAACGACGATCTGATAAAAAAGGAAATTGCCTCTTGTTTCAATAAGCGAGTATTAGTGGCCAATAGAAATGGGGGACTTAACTAATGAAAAACTACACCATGTTTAACTATAACTTCTTATTTAACGACCATTT
>Ga0265301_10005722_pt1 | contig 12127 bp, 12 predicted proteins | sample AusTroGonzalo_MG_2_FD_193488 | JGI IMG/M metagenome (GOLD analysis project Ga0265301, IMG submission 193488) | Bovine rumen microbial communities from tropical cattle in Woodstock, Queensland, Australia - Gonzalo_04 | ecosystem: Host-associated > Mammals > Digestive system > Stomach > Rumen ...
GCTACGTTTCATTTTTTTATGCCTTTTTTTATTTGCCAGAGGTTAATAATACACACCTTTACTAACCTAACAATTACAATTTAATCTTTACGTCAACACCAGACGCCAAATCCAACTTCATCAAGGCATCAACTGTCTGAGGGGTTGGATTAACAATATCGACAACCGCTTTGTGATTACGGATTTCGAATTGCTCACGCGATTTTTTATCAACGTGTGGAGAACGATTGACAGTAAACTTTTGAATCAAAGTCGGCAAGCGAACAGGTCCTACGACATCTGCGCCAGTGCGCTTTGCAGTTTTGACTAATTCGTCAACCGATTCAATTAATACACGGTGATCAAACGCCGTCAATTTAATGCGAATTTTAGATGTTGGTACCATTTTGTTCGTTTCCTTTTTTGTTTTATTTATACCATGCAACAGCGGGGACAAAGTTTAACAAACTTTTCCCCGCTGTCAATTTTATTATTTGTTGATTTTTGATACAACACCTGCGCCTACTGTGCGTCCGCCTTCACGGATAGCAAAGCGACGGCCTTCGCTCATAGCAATCGGAGCAATCAATTGAACCGAAATACGAACGTTATCGCCTGGCAATACCATTTCTTTGCCTTCTGGCAATGTGATTGTACCTGTCACATCAGTTGTGCTGAAGTAGAACTGTGGACGATAGTTAGAGAAGAATGGAGTATGACGTCCGCCTTCTTCTTTTTGCAAGATGTACACTTCTGCTTCAAAGTCTGTATGTGGAGTGATGGAACCTGGTTTGCAGATAATCTGACCACGTTCAACTTCTTCTTTCTTGGTTCCACGTAACAACAAACCAACGTTATCACCGGCTTCACCTTGATCCAACAATTTGCGGAACATTTCGACGCCTGTAACTGTTGTTTTTTGTGTTGGACGCAAACCAACGATTTCGCATTCATCACCAACTTTGATGACACCGGCTTCGATACGACCTGTAACCACGGTACCACGACCTGTGATTGAAAATACGTCTTCGATTGGCATCAAGAAAGGTTTATCAACTGGACGTTCTGGCATTGGGATGTATTCATCGCAAGCTTTCAACAAAGCATCGATGGATTCTTTGCCCAAACCATCTTGTTTTTCTTCCAATGCGGAAATAGCAGAACCACGGATGATTGGTGCATTGTCGCCGTCAAAGTCATTAGCAGACAACAATTCACGAATTTCCATTTCAACCAATTCCAACAATTCAGGATCGTTTGCCAAATCGCATTTGTTCAAATAAACGACGATTTTTGGAATACCGACCTGACGTGCCAACAAAATGTGTTCACGTGTTTGTGGCATTGGACCATCTGTTGCAGCCACAACCAAAATAGCACCGTCCATTTGCGCAGCACCGGTAATCATGTTTTTAACATAGTCGGCGTGGCCTGGGCAGTCAACGTGAGCATAATGACGATGTTCTGTTTCGTATTCAACGTGAGCAGTGTTAATCGTTATACCACGTGCTTTTTCTTCTGGTGCATTATCGATTTGGTCAACACCTTTTTGAGCGTCAATACCAACACCATAATAGTGAACGATAGCAGCAGTCAAAGTTGTTTTACCGTGGTCAACGTGACCAATGGTACCAATATTGACGTGTGGCTTGGTTCTTACATATTTTTCTTTTGCCATAATTTTTCTCCTTAAGGCTCTTTTTTGTTAAACTGACTCTTGAAATCTGAGTTTCGATCCCTATCATAACCCAGAAATCAAAAATCGCAATCTTTTTTTACTTTGTCATCTTTTTTATGACTTCATCGGCAACATTTTGCGGCACTTCGTCATAGTGCGACAATTCCATATACGGATTTGCACGTCCCTGGGACAAAGAGCGCAGGGTTTTCACGTAACCGAACAAGTTTGCCAATGGCACGTACGCAGAAATCAATTGATTACCGAATTGTGTTTCGATTCCATTGATTTGACCACGACGACTGTTCAAGTCACCGATAATGTCACCGACGTATTCTTCCGGTGTATTAACCGAAAGCTTCATAATCGGTTCCAATAATTTTGGCGATGCTTTCTTCATCGCTTCGCGGAAGCAAGCACGCGCCGCAATTTCAAAGCACAAAACATTAGAGTCAACTTCGTGATATTTACCATCAACCAATGTCGCTTTGAAATCCACAGTCGGATAGCCAATCAAAACACCTGTTTGTTGTGCTATCTTTAACCCCTTTTCAACGCCAGGGATGTATTCTTTTGGAATAGCACCACCGACAATCTTGTTTTCGAACTCATATCCCTTGCCTGGTTCTAATGGTTCAAATTCAATTTTAACCTGGGCGTATTGACCCGAACCACCGGACTGTTTTTTATGAGTATATTCTTCGGTAACTGGTTTGCGGAATGTTTCACGATATGCAATACGTGGTTCACCGACATTAACATCAACCTTGAATTCACGCAACAAACGATCCACCAAAATTTCCAAGTGCAATTCACCAACACCGGACAAAATTGTTTGACCCGATTCTTCGTCCACAGAAACACGGAACGAAGGATCTTCTTTTGCCAATGCCTGTAATCCCAAAGACATTTTTTCAATATCTGCCTTGGTCTTTGGTTCAACAGCAATAGAAATAACCGGTTCTGGGACATGGATGCTTTCCAAAATAATTGGATTTGCTTCATCACACAGTGTATCCCCAGTAATCGTTTCCTTCATACCAACCAAAGTGATAATATCACCAGCGGACGCTTCTTTAATTTCTTCACGGGTATTTGCATGCATCAACAACATACGACCCACGCGTTCACGTTTATCACGATTGGAATTATAGATGTACGATCCAGATTGCAATTTACCAGAATAAATACGGATAAACATCAAATTACCCACAAATGGATCATTTGCAACCTTGAACGCCAGCGCACTGAACGGTTCTTTTGCATCAGCATGACGTTCGGCCGGTGTTTCACCATCCATTTTTGTACCTTTAATTGCAGGAATATCCAAAGGTGATGGCAAATAATCAACAATCGCATCCAATAAAGGTTGCACACCTTTATTTTTAAATGCCGTTCCGCACAACACTGGAACAAAGTTTTGCGCAATCACACCCTTGCGGATTAATTTTTTAATTGTGTCATGGTCTGGCACTTTGCCTTCCATATATTCTTCCATAACTTTATCATCCAAAGTCACGGCTTCTTCGACCAATTTATCATGTAATTCTTGGGCTTTGGCCTTCAAATCTTCTGGAATTTCAATAGTTTTCGGATGTGATCCGGTTTCGTCTTCCCAAATCAAACCCTTCATTTCCAAAACATCAACAACGCCACGGAATTCGGCTTCTTGACCAATTGGGAAATTCAACACCAATGGATTTGCACCCAAACGTTCACGAATCATATCAACACAGCGGAAGAAATTCGCGCCAGTTCTGTCCATTTTATTAATAAAGCAAATACGTGGAACATTATAACGATCCGCCTGACGCCACACTGTTTCTGTTTGTGGTTGCACACCCGACACAGATTCAAACACAGCAACCGCACCGTCCAAAACACGCAAAGAACGTTCTACTTCCATTGTAAAGTCCACGTGTCCCGGCGTATCAATCAAATTAATACGATGATCACGCCAAAAGCAAGTTGTCGCCGCAGACGTAATTGTAATACCGCGTTCTTGTTCTTGAACCATCCAGTCCATAGTGGCGGCACCATCGTGCACTTCACCAATTTTATATGTTTTACCTGTATAGAACAAAATACGTTCAGACGTTGTAGTTTTACCAGCGTCAATATGCGCCATAATTCCTATATTACGGTACATATGCAAAGGAGCGGTTTTTCCAACAGACATAATCTTTCCTTTTCTTTTATATTACCAACGGAAATGAGCAAACGCCTTGTTGGCCTCTGCCATTTTATGTGTATCAATTTTTTTCTTGAATGCGCCACCATTACCATTTAACGCATCACGCAATTCGGCAAACAGACGTTCCTGCATAGAACGTTCACCACGTTTACGAGCAAACATAACCAACCAACGCAGCGCCAATGTTTGTTGACGTTCTGGACGAACCTCGACTGGGACTTGGTATGTTGCACCACCAACACGACGACCTTTAACCTCGACCGATGGTTTCAACGCATCAACGGCTTCTAAAAACATGGCCAATTCATCTTTACCATCTTTGGCCAAAGTTTTCAATTTATCCAATGCACCATAAACAATGTTTTCAGCAACTTCTTTTTTGCCGTCCCACATAACGACATTGATACATTTCGCAACAACCAGATTATTATATTTAGAATCTGGCAAAATTTCACGCTTTGTTGCAGCTTTACGTCTTGACATATTTTTTCCTTTTTATTTCTTCACCCGTTTCCGGATTACTCACCTGAAAAATACTTTCAGATGTTATTTTTTACTTTTTGCCCCATATAAAGAGCGACCTTGTTTTCTCGATTCGACACCCTTGGTATCCAAAACACCACGGATAATATGATATTTCACACCAGGCAAGTCCTTTACACGACCACCACGAATCATAACCACGCTGTGTTCTTGCAAATTATGTCCTTCACCAGGAATATATGCTGTAACCTCACGTCCATTTGCCAATTTCACACGGGCAACTTTACGTTGAGCAGAGTTAGGTTTCTTTGGGGTTGTGGTGTACACACGTGTGCAAACGCCACGTTTTTGCGGACTTTCCATCATATCAGGCGCGGTACTTTTGACCACTTTTCTTTTACGAGGTTTCCGAATCAGTTGATTTACTGTTGGCATTCAAAATCTCTTTGTTTTTACTTTACTTTTTGTTACACAAAACACCCTACCTCAGACTTATTCCAAATCGCATGCGACCGGTTATAAATCTGCCAAAGGTGCCGTTTTCTGTGTTTTTTACTCTCCTTATTTACACGGAAAGCAGAATTAGTATAAACTCTAAGTTTCAAATTGTCAAGAAAAAATCTGGAAAAATCCGCCAATTTTGCGGTTGCGCAAAACTTTTTCCCCGGGTTCCCGCGCAACACAAAACAAAACACAAAAAAACAACTCTAAAATCAATATGTTTCAATAATACACCCAAATAAAAATCCGGCCATACGACCGGATTTGATTTTTAGCCCTATTTAATTTAGAAATCGATACCAAATTTAGCACCCAATCCAAATCCATCACGGAATTCCCAATCACCCTTGTTAATTCTACGTGTATGATCTACGTCTTTGGTTAAATAAACACCAACAAATTTGGTTGCATCGATGTTATAATTCGCACCAAACGTCAATTCCCACGCACCCATTACTTCATTGTAATGATCCATCAATTTGGTATATTCAGCACCCGATACTAAATTCCAATTCTTGTTCAACACCAACTGGGCATCAACACCCGCACGCAACGTATGTGTTCCTTTTATATTGGCATTATCCCAATTGAAAGATTCCGTATTCGCATAATCCATCAACACATGACCGGCAACAGTATAATCCGATGCCACATATCCACCACGAACACCCACCGTCCAAGTATACCGAGTCAGGTCTTTATTCAAGAAACGGCCATGGAAGAATTTATCACCACCACTGCCCCAAACTGGGCCAACCGCATAGCCACCAATGGCCTCCAACTTCCAATTTGTGTCATTCAACATACGGAAAGCCATATTCAATCCCATTTTATCCCATCCGGCGCGTTTGAACCAATCAGATTGAGACAAATCGGCCGCAACTTCTACTGATAATCTATCTGTAATTCCGTAACCAAAGTTTTCAGAAACACCCGTTCCATCAACACCGCGAGTTTCTGTTTCCAATGCTGTCACACTGTAAAAATGTCCCTTTTGTGGCATATATAATGGATTTCCGTCAATAACATTAGCAGCATTAGCGCCCGACACAGCAAAAACAGCAATTAAAGAAGATAAAGCTAATTTTTTCATAATCAATCCTTTCCTTTATAATTGGTTAGTCTGAAACAGGAATACCATCGTCCTGTCACTATTAATTTTACTATGCCTAAAATCCTAGTGTCAAAAAAAAGATAATTTGATTTTTTGCCGTTTTCATGCTATAATACGCCCTGTCGTTTTCGACTTTTTTACCGACACCCAAAAGCCCCAGAAATTCAATTGTTTTATTAAAAATTTTAACGATTATTTATATATTTGGAAAACCAACCTTGTCGAATGCAAGGATATTATTTTTTCATTTTTTTTATCTCGCGCCAGTCAGCACGATTTTTCACATGATCTTCATAAGAATTAGAAAATTTATGTCCACCATTGCCGTCCGCCACAAAATACAGGTAATTTGTATCCGCCGGATGCAACACAGCCCGTATCGCCGCGGCCCCAACATTCGCGATTGGCCCCGGTGGCAACCCCTTATTACGATACGTATTATACGGACTATCCAATTTCAGATGCCCCGTCAACAACGGTTCACCCTGCATATCACCCAAACCATCTGTTAAAACATACACAACCGTCGGATCGGCCTGCAACCGCATACCCGCACGCAAACGGTTCAGATACACACTGGCCACAATTGGCATTTCCGAAGCATACGGCGTTTCTTTTTGCACAATAGACGCCAAAGTCACAACATCGTTCCAACTGGCCAACGGTTTCGGTTTTGCCCGCGTTTCCATTTTCGCACGAACAGAATCCATTTTGCGACGTGCCAAATCCAAAACCGCCAATCGCATCGTGCCACGCGCAACTTTATAAGTATCTGGGAAAATATCACCATCACGAATATTACACACCGGTGCCATAGCCCCCGCCGCACAATCAACACTCCCAGATAACGCACCATCATTTGCCAATAATATTTTAATTTGCTTAATCGTCATACCTTCGGGAATCATAATCTTGGTCGTTGCAACATCACCATTTGCCAACATACGTGCGATTCGCCATGCCGACGCCCCACGCGGAATTTCATATTGTCCAACCTGAATCCGACCACCATTAGCACGCACCGCCAACTTGAACGAAGACACAGAATCCACCAAATCATGCTTTTTCAACACATTTGCAACATCCGTCACCGTCGCCCCAGACGATACCGTTATCAACACAGGCTTTCGCGTAGCATAACCAAACAACATAAACGCCAATATCAATGCCACCAACGCAAAAATGATGACACCGACATGCTTTTTTATCATACGCTTGAAAAATTTTTTAACAATCTTTGCCATGACACTGATTATCACAAAAATAAAATTCATTGTCAAAGAGTTAAAACATTTCGCACATTAACCTGGTTCAATAAATTTTGTGCAGACAAAAATAAATTCGTTGGCAACCTATCCAAATCAAACCATAACCACCCGGCGCATTTATTATGTTCCATCAACTTTGGTTTTGCCCGAACACCCGTTACAACATAATGCAACGTTATATAATGCTTATCTGGGAAAACATCATTTGTCACACAAATTTGCCGAAATTGATTTGCACTAACAACAATTCCTGTTTCTTCCTCTAACTCGCGCGCGGCACATTTTTGCAATTCTTCACCAAACTCTAATTTTCCCCCCGGTGGCGCCCATGTTCCAAAACCATGTTGCGACAATCTTTGCCCCAATAATAATTGACCTTTTGGATTAAAAACCCAACACCCAACACCAACACGAACCATTTTATTTTCAGACATCTAAACACCCTTCTTATCATAATATTCTTTGATTTTATCCGTATAATATTTCACATCAATTTTTTGGACCTTGTTCTTAAACTGCTGAATTTTATGTTTATAGTTATTTACATTTATAACATGTGAACGATTTTTAATAAAATCCAACTCCAACGTATTAATCGCATCCGTATGATGAGTCAAATCTTTATACGTATCAATATCGAAAACAAAACCTTCATCATACAACCAATATATGTGTGCATTACTATAATTTTGACTTTGTTCGATTAAATATTCATACGGGCGCATTCTGCAATCAAAATTATTAAAATCATATGCCCAATACAAACCACTGTACGGTGGAATAATTACATGAAATTCTGTATCTGTATTTGCAAACAAAGGTACAATTTCCGTATCAATTGTTTGCTTATAATTTTCATTAGCCATATCACAATGCGAATTATTTTCTAATAACATCCGGAATACATCTTGGATTTGTCCATCATCTTTTTCAGCCTTTATCCAATTATCAAACCCACCAAAACGACGCGTATAATATTCCCCGTTTATCCATGCCGCCGGACGATTATAAACATCTGTTTGTTCCAATCGACAATGCTTTCCCAAAAAAACACATGTCATTGCATTAGATTTGAAATAAACCTTCCATTTTGTATCAAAATCATTTTCATATAATTTTGGTTCAAACGTAGATTCTATATGCCGCGGATTAAAAGAATGATCATCCAAAGACACAATAACATTATTTATTTTGTGATTTTGCAAAGCCCAGTTTATAACCATAAACCTTTCATAAGATCTTTGTCCGCCAAACGATAAATTTATCCATTTGCCACCCAACCTTTCATTGGCTTCATACGCAGAAGTATTTTCCAACATCGACGAACCCAAAATAAAATTATCAAAATCCATATATTTGACCAATCCGTAATCTTGCACACGCATATCCGTATATATTTTATCTTTATTCCATAATTTTTTATGGAATATCATAAATGGATCAGACACATAAATCACAGCAACCATAACGACAATAATCGCACAAAATATTTTTATAAAATCAAAAAACGCGTTTTTATAATACATCACCCTGCCCCTCAGAAATTAAAATATATAAATTCACTGTACGGGATAACAATCATTTTAACAAGTATCGCAACCGCCAACACGGCCAACACACACCCCCACCAAAATGCAGACTTTTTATTTGTTATTTTTACACGCTTTACAATTTCCACAGAATTTGGCAAAACCAAACACCCAATAATTAAAGCAATCAATACCGCCAAAGCCCCAGATGTTCCACTGCCGAACGCTTTCAGATTTGGCGCACCAAATACAGCGCCACAATCAAACATAGACATCAATACTTTTTTAGCGTCCGCAAAACTATTTGCACGGAAAAATACCCACGCAATATTTACAAAATTAAATGTAATAAACCAAGCCAACCACTTTTTCATTTGCAAATTTGTTTTACGCCACAACCGCCACACAACATTTGCCAACCCGTGCAACGCGCCCCATATAACAAAAGTCCACGCCGCACCATGCCATAATCCACCAATTAAAAACACCATAAACACGTTTGCCAATGCACGCGAATACCCGCGTCGATTTCCACCCAACGGTATGTATAAATAATCGCGTAAAAATCGCGACAATGTTATATGCCAACGCCGCCAGAAATCTTGAATATTTAATGCCTTGTACGGACTATTAAAGTTTATTGGCAAATCGATATTAAACATTTTTGCCAAACCCATTGCCATATCGCAATACCCGCTGAAATCAAAATAAATTTGTACAGTATAAGACAACGATACAAACCACGCCTGTACCACCGTCAAACTTTGCATTGTGTCAAAACCCATCGTGGCAAAAGTCGCGAACCAATCGGCGATAATAACTTTCTTGAATAATCCCATTAAAAACAGAAATATACCAAAAAACAAATGACGATAATTTTTCACCCAATTTCTTATTCTTGCAAATTGCGGTATGGTTTCGTGATGCGCCACAATTGGCCCCGCAATCAATTGGGGGAAAAATGTCACAAACAAAGAATAATTCAATAAATTATATCCACGGGTTAAACCTTTATAACTATCGACCAAATATGCAATTTGTTGAAATGTAAAAAATGATATCGCCAACGGCAACGCAATATTTTTCGCCGATATCGCAAACCCACCAATTGCATTTAAATTATCAATAAAGAAATTTGTGTACTTAAAATACCCCAACAATAAAACATTAACCAATATACCAAAAATCAATAATAATTTTTTATGCGCACTGTGCGTATTGGTCAACACCGTGCCAACAACAAAATTAAACGCCATAGACACCAAAATCAAAGGCAAATAAGACACATTCCAATACGAATAAAAAAATAACGATGCAATTACTAACCAAATCCGGGCCCCAATTCCCATACGATGACTGCACAACCAAAAATAGCCAATCAACGTTATTGGTAAAAAGAAAAATATAAAAGGAATAGAGTTAAATAACATTACAATCCTATCCGTCGTTCACGCCATAAAAGCGTATAGATAACAAACAGAAAAATCAACATTTTTTTGGCACAACTATTGACAAAAACAACTATTTGTATTACAATAACCCCACAATGAACAATGAATTATATCTTTCTTTCAAAATAACAAATTGGTGCAATTTGCATTGCGCCCACTGTTGCGAACGCAGCAATAAACACAACGAACCAAAATTTTTATCATTGGAAAAATTGGATAAATATTTATCAGAATCCAAAACCATGTCAATTATTCCAAACCAATTGATAAGTTTCGGTGGCGGCGAAGCGTTGGCCCCGTATATGATTGGCAACCCCACATATATTCCTTTCGCTTTGGATTTGGCATACTCTTATGGTTATATTCCAACAATAAAAACAAATGGCACATGGGGCGACAACAATGTATTACGTGTTAAAATTTTATCCGACATCGCATCACGTGCTCACAAATACGGGAAACTAATCACACTAGATATTTCAGTCGATGAATTTCACAACAACGAAAGCGGTGTTATGAAAATAATCATCAATACACTTACAAACTTTGATTTGTGTTATGCGATTCGCATTTGTTTGGTTGGTTTTAACACCCCCGCATCTGCCAACGCATTAAATTCATTACAACAAAAATTACAAACCCAAGGATTCGAAATAGACAAAACATATGCTGACGATTGGATGATATGTGCACCAAATCAATCTTGTGGCGTATATATGTGCAACGATTATGCTGCACCAATTTATAACATTGGTCGCGCAAAGCAAACCAAAACATACACATCAACCGACAATCCAAACGGCAACGATGGCGCAGATTGCCTGCAACTGGATAATAACGATTATGCAATTCTAAATTATACATATCGCGAACCAATTAAAAACCGTCCATTGAACACAGTATTGGAATCATTAACACAACACAAAAACCAAAGATAAAAAACACCGCCAAAAATGGCGGTTTAATTTTTGGTCGGAGTAACAGGATTCGAACCTACGACCTCTACGTCCCGAACGTAGCGCTCTACCAGACTGAGCTATACTCCGTATATGTGCACCTATATTAGCAATATAAAATCAAAACTCAAATATTATTTTTGTTTTTCTTGCACCAATGCATTATAAACCTTTTTCGCGGCAATTTTTCTGATACGCTCCACCGGTGTACGTCTAAAAAAATTTTTTGCCCATATTGATGGATGACAACCAACCATATTATACGCATCACCCCCACAGACCGTATCCCAATAAACCGTTCCATATATCGGATCATTTTCATCATATTGCAACAATGAACATGATGGTCGCAATTTTTCACAATACAACTCTATATTACGAAATACACACGCCGAACAATTACCAAATAAACTGCCCGTTGGGATTGCAATAACCTTTTCACAAAATGTCGCAGAACGTAGTATATGGTGTCTGTCTTTCTTTATAATTGGCGCCATTACTTAACCCGTTTGAATATCACCGAAGCGTTCGTTCCGCCAAACCCAAAAGAATTACTTAATGCGGCATCAACCGTACGCTTTTGCGCAACATTCGGAACCAGGTTGAAATCCCCAACTTCAGGAATAGGATTTTCCAAATTGATTGTCGGTGGCACAATATTATCACGAATAGCCAACACACTAAATATCGCCTCTATCGCACCGGCCGCTCCCAACAAATGTCCCGTCATAGATTTTGTAGACGACATACACGTATGTCCATCACCAAACAATTCACGCACCGCGGCCAATTCGCCAACATCCCCCAATCCTGTGGACGTTCCATGCGCATTAATATAATCGATATCACCCGGTTTCATACCAGCATCACGCAAAGCAATCTTCATCGCGCGCGCGCCACCAATCCCATTTGGTGCCGGCGCCGTTATATGATACGCATCCGCCGTCATACCGAATCCGGCAACTTCGGCATAA
>Ga0265301_10005725_pt1 | contig 12124 bp, 9 predicted proteins | sample AusTroGonzalo_MG_2_FD_193488 | JGI IMG/M metagenome (GOLD analysis project Ga0265301, IMG submission 193488) | Bovine rumen microbial communities from tropical cattle in Woodstock, Queensland, Australia - Gonzalo_04 | ecosystem: Host-associated > Mammals > Digestive system > Stomach > Rumen ...
ATGTTGTCCCATGCAGCCTGTGAAAGGCCGGAACCGTTGTCCGGGTCGCTCGGGATGCAGAACTCACGGAACTCCAATGTCTCGTCGCCCTTGCCGTTGCCGCCGTTGACCCCGTTGACGTCCCCTGCATCCTGCGGCTGTTCGGTTCCGTCCGCCGGTGCGCCGCCCATGTCACCACCGCCAAGGCCCCCGCCCATGTCGCCGCCGGCATTGCCGCCGGGAAGGCTGAAGTCCTCGGCACTGAAGTCCTCGGCTTCGAACTGGGCTTCCGCCTGGTTGCAGATGTCGAGGAGCTTGTTGAGCTTCCAGTCGACCGCCTCGTAGCGGGTGATGTTGTTGGTGTCACCCGCGGCGAGTCCCAGGGTGTCGTTGAAGTTGTCGCCCGGCATCTTGACCATGCCCACGCCGTTCATCATGTTGTTGCGTTCCTCGTCGGAAACCTTGGTGATGAGGTTGCGTGCTGTCTGGCGGATTGACTGGGCGAAGTTGCCCTTGAACTGGTCTGACTCGAGAGGCACGGTGTACAGTGTGCTGTTGCCGTCATCAAGGGCCAGCTCGACGCTGATGTTGCCCTTGGTGTTCGGGTACCTGAGGTTCATGGTGACCGGCTCGCCGTCGCACACGAACTCGCCGTTGATTGACGTCTTGTCCATGTCCATCCCGCTGAGGTTGAGACGCATCGGGGAATAGGAAGTGGACGACGTGGACTCCGCCATAATCTTCACGGCGATGTCTTTCAGGCTAAGGTAGTTCTTCTTCTGGAGGAGACTCTTGTTCTCGTATGTGCGGTGGTCCCAGTCCTGCTTGGTCTGGTCGCCGACCGGGCCGAGCGTACCCTTCATCATCTTGACGGAGGTAGTGCGGGCCGGCTTCACCGGTCCGCTCTGGGTCTTCGTATATTCGAAAGCCTTAGTAAAGTCTTTCAGGGAGATGCCGTTACTCACTGGGAACCTCGTAATTCGATTTCCCAGTAGTTTATATAGTTATTCGACCAGGCTCTCGTGGTTGATTTCGCCGCCGTCGCTTTCCAGTGCCGCTACGTACAGGGTAATCGGGTCGGCCGGGTCGGCCCCGGCGATGGACGAGAACGCCTTCGCGGTCATCTTGTCGCGCTTGTCGGTCTTGATGTGCCTAATCTCCATCTCGTAGTCGGTGTCGATTCCCTTGAGGATGTTGAAGTACATGGCGGGAATCTTGCGGAACTTGTCGTGGGAGCTGGCGTAGGCCGCGTCGATGTTGGCTGCCGAGCCCATCCTGGTGCAGTTCCTCGGGATGGTGTTGGTAATCTGCTGGCCGGTGCGCCCCTTCATGTAGATGTTGACCTTGCTGTGGGTCAGCACCACGGAAACGAACTGGCATCCCGGAACCATCTTCAGCTCGTCGCACATGGTCTTGAGCTCGTTCCTGTCGAGCGCCACGGTCGCCAGGCAGTTCATCGGGTCCTTGTCGCGTTCCAGCGGCGAGTGTCTCGCCTTCTGGTCGAACCTGGTCGGGTCAGCGCAGACGGTGCGGGCCACCTTGGTGGCCGTCTCCGCGTCGCCGTTCATGAACTTCACCATCGGGTAGACGTGCCCGTTCGTGAGGGTCTCGTCCAGCACGCTAACGGAAGCCCCGGCCGTTCCCGGGAAGCCAACCAGCTCGCAGAAACGGATGAACTCCATCAGGGAAGCGACGCACACCTCGTTGCCGCCGAAGTCCAGGTCGTGGGGGCCGGCGGATATGTGCAGGAAGGTCGCCGTAGTCGGGACGGTGATTCTGCACCTGCCGTTGGCCTTGAAGAAAACGGTGGCCTTAGACTTGCTCACCATCGTGAGTTTCTTGAGCAACGCGAAGAACTGCGGGCTCATCGTGATTATCTGTGGTTCCATAGGTCATTATCCTCGGAGGCGCTCGATTGGCCTCTCTACAAAGTTAGCAATTCTTTCGATTCCCAGGTTCATCTCCGGCGTGTTCGGGCGCACGAAATACTCCAGGCTGGACCAGCTCTCGATAGGCACCTGCATCATCGGTATGGAGAACTTCCGGCAGATGCCGGACATCACCGGGCCGAGCAGACCTCGCTGGTCGCCGAGCTGCTGGAAGAAGCCGATGTATTCCAGTTCCTGTATGTACTCGCCGCGGATGGCGACGAACGGGCCGTCCATCACGGCCACCGGGTGCGACCCGAACGACCCGGAAATGCCCTCTACCCTCCGGCGTTCACCGGTAATCTCGCTGTACATCCCGTACGTCCCGTATGACACCGGGCACCTGTCCCAGGAGCCGTCCGGCATCAGGTACCCGTACCCGAACGGGGCGACCGCGCCGATTCCCTCGGGGACTTCGGCAAGTGCCCTGTGGAAGGTAGGGTCGGTGATTATCGAGGTTGCCGACACGAGGACGAACCAAGCGGGTGTCAGGCGTACGTCCTGCGCCCTGTAGGTCTTGAGCGCGTTCGCTATCGCCCTGGCGAACGACGGCGGTATCTGCCGCTTGCCGAACGACGCTCCCCCGCTGGTGCGGAACAGGCACTCGTCCTTCGAGTTCGGGTACTCGTCGTACTTGCCGCGCATCCCGGTGGAGCTGAACACGATTGTGACTATGGGGCGTTCCTCGGCGAAGCGGAGCATGTCATTCCTGCTCGGCCTGCTCTGCCTGGTGGCGGGACCCCCTGTGAGGACGTTGCGTATGGCGTTCAGCCTGGCGGACTCGGCCTCCACCTTCCTCAGGGCCTCGTTCCTCCTGCGTGCCGACTCCTCCTTCCCGGCCTTCATGGACGCGGCGATTGCCGCCTCCATCTGCTCGATTGGTGTGGAGAACACGACCGGCGGGGTGGCCAGCTGCGTGATGCTAGACAGCTTCTTCTTTGACAGCGACAGGTGGCGGATGCGCGTAATCTTCACTTCTACGCCGGAGGCGACTACCCTCTCGACGTCCTCCTTCAGCCACCCCTTTGGCGGAACGGACGTCTTTCCCGTCGGCGGCGCTATCTTGTCCTTCGAGAGCACCCGCCGGCACTTCCCGGCTATGAAATCGTCCACCCAGCGCTCGCTCTTGAGGAACTTGTACTTGATTGCACGCCGCGTATAGTAGGTGAGGCCGTCACAGTAGTATGTCCTGGCGTTTATCTTGTCCAGGGCGTCGTCCAGCTCGCTCCTCCTGTAGCAGAACTGGCAGGCCCCGGTGCCTACCGGGTTCTCCGCGAGCTTTACCAGGCCGAGCATCCTGAGGTTGGCGAAGTGCCCGTCGGATATGCCCATGTAGATGGCAGCGACGCTTGACGTCAGGTAGTCGGGCAGCGGGGTGCGCCTGAACCGCCTGTACGTTCCGTTCCGCAGGTACTTCAGCAGCGATGTCTTGCTGTACCTGTACGGGTCGCCGCGCTTCCTAGGCTCATACGAAATCTTTCCCTCGCGGGTGTTCCTTCTGAGCGTGTACTTGTTGACGTCGAGCAGAACGGCAGCGACCGCGCGCCTTATCGGCATGGTTATGTTGCTGACGATGTACTCGGGAAGCCATTCCCGGTAGAACCTGTCGATGTCCTTGCGGTAGACCGCGCCATGCCCGGTTACCGGGGATATGTGCGTCCGGAGCTTCCCGGAGCGTTCGTACATGGTGAACTGCTCCGGCTTCATCCCCATCTCCACCATGGCCTCGGCCTTGGTGAACTCGTGCATCGGGTGCAGGTTGTCCGGCGGGGTCAGCCGGAACTTCGCTATGGCGTCCATTGCGGCAGTGTACTTGAACAGCTTCTTGCCGGACTCGTCGTACCTGAACGGTATGTCGTCGAACACACCGCTCGACTTGAGCTTCGGGGTGGGCACGTTGAGGTATCTCGACAGCCACAGGTAGCCGACAAATTCCGGAGCCTTGTTCCTGTTCTTGTAGGCGGTCTTGAGTATGGCTGGCATTAGAAGAACACCTCCGGTTTCCTGGAGTTCTTCTGCTCCTTGAACTTCCTGATTCCCTCGAACCTCTTCTTGGCGGCTTCCTTCTTCATGTTGCCGTACTTCAGGGCAAACAGTATTCCCGCGGCTTCCGGGTTCCTTACCCTGGCCTCGATTGCATCACGGCGGACGAAGCCTTCCTCGTCGACCGGGAGTTCGCCTGTCATCACGGCACCGTTGATGTCCTTGCTCTTGATACCTTCCCAGGTAAACCACTTGTATCCCAGCTCGCAGGTCCTTGCGCGGGCCTCCTGGCCTTTCTCGTCATTGTCCCAAAGTACGACGACCTTGTCCTTGTTCTCCAGGAGTCTAGGATTTTGCGAGATTATCTCGTTGAAGTGCTGGATACCGCCAATTGCTATCGCGTTATGGACAAAGGTAGAGTCTATCGTACCTTCCAGGATATAGATTGGCTCGTCGTAGTTGATAAAGTCTATGTTGTACGCGGTGCGCTTAACTCCGGTAAAGTTCCTGTAACGCAGGGGGTTCGCCTGGTCTATGGCCCTCGCGTCGAACTGCCCCCACTTGCCGCCGAAGTGGTAGAACGGGATGATAATTCGGTTATGATATTCATTCCCAGTCGGATGGCCCTTGGCATCAAGGACATAGTTGCCGTTTGCATCGCGGTTTAGAAACTGGTCGCCCTGCAGGCAGACAAACCAATCGGAGTACACTTCCTCGCGTATGCGCCTTTGCTTACAAAGGTTAAGCCCGGCAATAGCAAGCGGGTGGTTTGACAGTATGGGGATTATCTCTCCTTCCTTGAACGGAAGCGACGCGTCGGTAGGCCTGGGGGCGACCGGCAACGGTGAAGAGTCATCACGGTGTCCACGGTTCGGGCCGAAGGCGTTGAAGAGCAGGCGACGATATGCGTCCTCGTCATGCTGGTGTAGCCATTTCGCGAATGGCATCATCGGGGTACACTTGTAGCATACGAACTGCCACGTGTCCGTGTAGATATACGCCTTCTTCTTGTTTGGCCGATTGAAATCACCGCATTCGGGATTGGGACACACGAAATTGTAGTAGTTCGGATTGGTGTCGTCCAGAGCAAACTCCGGGGCACCAAACTGCTCCCTAATCGCGCTGTCGTAGACAGCAGCGGGTATGTCGTCGTAACTAATTGCCATAAGTCATACGCAAATATAGCAATTTATTCGTCCATATACAAACGACTCCGCCCGTTTCCGGACGGAGTCGCATCGATGGAACAATCTAGATTCTATGGCTAGAACGGCAACGAATCGTCGTCATCCGTTTCAACGATAGGCACCGGACCTGCCGCTGGCACACCGGGCATTCCCACCTGCACACCCGGGTTCAGCGGGGGAGCTGCGGGAGGCACGTATGTCTGCTGCACCGGGGCTGCCGCCGGGGCTGCCTGGACTGCCGGTGCTGCCGGTGCTGCCGGAGCAGCCTGCGGAAACACAGCCTGCTGAGGCTGGACACCCATGGCCTGGTAGCCGGGGTTCATTGCAGGAGCTGCGGGAGCAGCCGGTTGAACCGGGGCCATCATCTGTGCCGGGGTCTGCGCATATGCCGGTGTTGCCGGGGTCTGCGGGACAGGCATAGGTGCCTGGGCGTTGGTCGAGAGGACCTGAGTCTGCACCGGTGTAGCCGGGGCCTGACCCATGAACGCGGCGGCGTTGTTGTTGGTGGTAATCTTGGCGTTGCTGGGGACCTGCGGGATAGCGTTCTGAGCGCCGGCGTATGCGCCTGTCTGGAACGGCTGTGCCGCATAGCCAGGGGCCATTGCCGGAGCCGCTGCGGCCATTGCAGGAGCGGCCGCCTGATGTGCGCCGTAGCCGCCACGGTTGCCGGACATTGCGCGCTGCTGTGCGAGCTCGTTGGCTTCCTTCCAGAAATTCTGGAGGTCTTCGATGGCCTGCTGCGGCGTCGGGATGTCCTCGAACACGAAGTTGAGGTCGTAGCACTGGTCGAGGATGGCGAGGGTCGACTGTTCGTCGAACACCGCTACCGGCTGCTGGGTGGCCGGGTCAACCACGGTCTTGGAGAAGAGCGGGCTGGGGGCCTTGAGGAACGCGCTTCCCTTGTAGGTGGGTGCGCCCTTGCGGCGGCCGTTGCCGAATGACTTCTCGGCATCCCATGTTCCGACGAGGTGGTAGTCGTAGCCGGACATCGGGTCATACGGGACGAAGGCGTCGCCGGTATCGACGTTGATGCCGTTGCCGGTATTGCCCTGGGCAGCCTTGGTCTGCTGCTCGATGAGCTTGTCCACCGGGTCCTGGAAGGCGGCGTGCTGGTACTTGGAATGTGCCCAGACCTTGACCTGCCCGTTGAGTTCCGGGTGGTTCACGTCCTGGCGGATGAGGAAGTTGCCGTACCATTCCTCTTCGGGAAGCTGCTGGAGATAGACCTTCAGGCTATCCTTGGTTGCGCCCGGCTGTTCCTTGGCGGCACCGTAACGGCCCCATACGTCTTCGCAGTATGGGCAGTTACGCACGCCAGGCACGTTCTTGCAGCACTTGAAAACTCTTGTAAGTCCGCTCGCTGTATCGCGGAGGCGGTGAATTTGAACCATGACGTACGGATATGCGCCCATGTCCCTGCCTCGCGGGAGTGCGCGGAGGAGCGCTTCGTACTTCGTATTGTCCTTCGTCACGCGAGGACGCCAGATTCGCGGGTCTGTCTGCTTCCCGCCTTGGGTCGCGGCCGCCGGCTGCGATGCCGGGACGGTCACCATGAGCATACCCCCATTGGGTACTTGTGTGTTTTCCATAGGATACTTCCTTATGATTTGTTTGTTGTTAACCGGCTAAAACGGCCGGGGGCCAGGTAATGCATGCGGGGCCACCGGCTCGTTCTCAAATATAGCATTTATTTTTGACAGCTAAGTGTCATTTCCGGGCTTTTCCTCGGACGTTTCCGATTTTTTACATTCTTCTGACTTGAGGTGCGGGATTGCCATCCTCGGCCCAGTATCGTGTCCGAGCAGCTGCAGCTTCTCCGCCTTCTCGAGGGAGGCCTCGACAAGCTGGTCGAAGTCGTCCGGCACGGAGTAGTCCTCCACCTCCGAGAATTCCTTCTCGAGTTCGGCGGCGCATTCAGACAGGATGTCCTCGAACGCCCACCCGAGGCACTTCTGCGTGGTGTTGTCGATGACGCACGCCTCCACGAAGCGGCGGGAAATCTCGTCGTGGCTGAGGGCCTCCTCGGTGACGTTCGGGTTGTACTCGTCGTCGACGTGCATGACGCCCTCGTGCTTCTCGTCCTTGACGGTGAGAATCTTCTCGGCTTCCTTGTCGTCCATGTAGTTGGACTCGGTAACTTCCTCGGACTCGCGCTCGAATTCCGGGGCACGCATCATGTAGTCCTTGCCGAGAAGCGGGTTGTCCCGTTCCTCGCGCAGCTTGGTAATCCACTTGTTGTACGCCTCCGTCTTCACCAGCTGGCTATGTGCGGACTGGTCGAAGTTGGCGTTGACAATCAGGGCGGACGTCGCCTCGATTTCCTTCTCGCGGCCGGCGAACTTCTTCTCGTACTCCTCGTTCTCCTGCCGCAGCACGTTTCCGTATTCGGGGAACTTAAATGCCGCCATTGTTGCCCATCTCCTGCATAATCTGGTCAATCTGGTCCATGTTGATGTCCATCTCGTCGAAATTCGGCTCGACCGAATCGACGTCCTCTACCACCTTCCTTACCTTCCCCTCGCCGAGGCACAGCGGGCATTCCTCGCCGTCGACCTCGCCGGTGCCGTGGCATTCCGGGCAGGTCACTATGTCGCCCTCGTCGCGCCTGTCGTCCGACAGCTTGACCGGGTGCTTCGCCACGTAGTCCAGCTCGGCGTCGCTGATGCGGATTCCCTTCTCCTCGGCGACCTTCTGCTTGATGTCGTTCTCGAGGATGAGGTTGAACTTTATCGGGTCAACCAGGTGCGCCAGGGTCATCAGGATGTCGAACATGCCGAACCCCGGCACGTCATACTCGTTGCCGTGCCTGTCCGTTCGGTGTACCGTCCTGGCATATTTCTTGTATGCGTTCCACAGGGCGAGGTTGACCTTGTCCTTCGCCTTCTTGAGGTATGCGTCGGGCATCGACAGGGTGATACAGATGTCCCCCGGGAACCTCTGGGTCATAAGGAACTGGTTAATCTCGTTGGCGATGTCCTCGTTCCCGAACTTGCCCTGGTTCTCCTTGCCGGTGGGCCCCATGTCGTCGGCGCGGTTGATGCCGTCGGTTTCCTGGGGGTCGCCGGCGTAGCCTTCTTCGGCTTCGTCAAAATCTGGATTGTAGCTCATAATCTCGTTCCGGTATTTCTTCCGGTTCGAAACTATTTCTTTTTCTGCGCTTTTTTCTTGCGGACCGGCTTCTTGCGGAGCTTGAGAGCCTCCAGGTCGACCGGCCAATCAGTCATCCTGACCAGGGAATAGTCCACCAGTGCCCGCGTATCGTACTGTTTCTTGGGAGTATGGTAGGTGAGCATGGCCAGGATATCCTTAGGCAGGCTGTCCGGCCCCAGGATGTCGTGCTTTATGTGGTTACGGAGAATCTCGCACATCCAGAAGGCGTCGCATAGGTCCGCGTGGGGGCTCTCGTACTGTTTCGGGAACTGGTCGAATTCCGGATAATAAAACTGCGGATAGACGGCCCGCATCGCCTCGCACATGGCAATCTTGCCGGCATCGCCGTCACCTGTTGCGAAATGCTTAATCTGGCCGATACCGTACGTGATGATTCCCTTGCCCTGCAGGTAGAAGTGCCTGCGGTACACCCCGCAGAACTCGCCAATCTGGAAAATCGAGTTGCTGTTCCCCTCGTTGGCCTTCTCGTAAGCATAGTCCTCGAAGGAAACGTACTTGACATCCTCCATGTCGCGCTCGAGTATCTTGATGGCACGCTCCTGCCTCACGAGCATGGGAACCTTATCATAGTCGGTACCGCTACACATGATGTGGACGTGCTCGGTTTCAAGGACTGCGTTCAGATGGGGCTGATACCCGTAGAACTGGATATCCTTGATGTCGAACGTCTCGTCGTCAAGGTCCATTATGACCTTGCCGGACGAGTTCATCGATGGGTCTATCCCGGCTATCTTCATGGCATCCCCTAGACGTAGTCGCCGACGCTTTCCATCTCTACCGCGGCGTCTTCCTTAGGGAGTTCCGGGTTAGCACCTGGGAGAGCCTGGGCTTCCTGGGGCTTACCTATGGCACGCTTCGGGGCATTCTTGCCGCCGCCACGCTGCGGGGAGTTCACCTGCGGCTCGACTTCTGCCATTGCGGTGTTATAAGCATTGACCTCGTCCTTGGTCGGGGAGAACCAGCGCATCTGCTTGAAGTCGCACCTGGTAAGGAACATGACGAGAGCAGGTCCGAGACGGGACTTCAGGATGTAGTGGCAGAAGATGCCCATGGAACGGGACACGTCGTTCGCCGTAAGGGAAATCATCAGGTCGGCAGTTTCCGCATAACCCGAGGACCCTTCGACGGACTCGATACCGGCTTCCACGTTATGGTAACCGCTACGGTTGAACTGGACTGCGGAAAGACATGCGAAGTTTCGCTCGATGGCGATGTCGCGGAGCTGTTCCGCCTTCATGACGCCGTCATTGTACATCGAGCTCTCGCTCACGCGCCCGCGGGTGGCTGGCTTCATGATGCCGATGTAGTCTACCACGAGAAGGTCGAGCTTGCCGTGCGCAATCTCGAACGAGTCGATGACCGCCTCGATTTCCACCGGGGTGGTCGTGGTCTTCATATAACGGACCTGGAGCTGTCCGGGACGTGCACCGACACTGCGGGCAGCCTGAACGGAAGCGTCAATCTTCTGCCTTACAATATCTCCGGTAAGATGGAGAACGTCATAGAAATCAGTAGCGCAGATATTGGCCGCCAGACGCTGCCAGACGTAGTCCTCGGCAAGTTCGAGCGTGATGTACAGGACGTTGAACCCGTTCATGTAGGCATAGGCCGCCTCGCTACAGAGCGTGAGGGACTTACCGATATTCGGCTGACCAACGAACAGGGTCAATGTCTTACGGTAATAACCGCCGCCAGCCATGATGCCGTTTGCATCCGGGCGTCCGGTGTAGTAGCGGATTTCGTTGATTCCCGACGGGATACACTGCTTCTGCTCGCGCAACTTTGCCAAGGCAAGGTCGGCGTCGGTGTACATGTTGATGCCGAGGTCGGTATGCAGGCTGAAGTTTACCGCCGACTGCAGGCGTGGAATCAGGTCCCTGATGCCGTCTACGCGCTTGTCGTGGATGGACTCGGCAGCGGTAACAAGGATTTCTTCCGACAGGCGTTCCTTGAAGAACGATTCAAGCATCAGGATTACATAGTCCTGGTGCATAGTCTGGATAGGCGTGTTGTAGATGAACATCAGCTTATCCCTGGCCTGGATGGCGTAGTCATTCGCACCCATGCCAGTAATAAGTTCTTGCGCAGTCGGAATCCTTCCGTGCTTCGATTCGAACTTACGGATAATCTCAACGATACTTCTGTTGTTCTGGTCCTGGAACAACTCGGGTCTCAGGGTGTCACGCAGCTTCGGACCTACCGACGAATCCTGAAAGAATACTCTGATTACAAGGTCTTCCCTAGTAAGCGCAACCACCTGCTGTTGCGGCTGCAGATATGCCGGCTGTAATGACGGCGACGCCTCGTACTGCTGAGGCATCATCTGCTGTTGCATCATTGGAGCAACTGCAGTCTGCATTAGTTCTGCTGACTGCTGTGCCACAAACTGCGGCTGCGGATACGTCGGGGATTGAATGTTTTCCATAGGCTTACAATCCACTTATTTATCAATTGCAAATATAGCAAAAAGTGACCGGGACACCCCGGCCACTTCGTATATATTTTCGATACCGTGTCGACTATGACTCGGCGTCGAGGTCCTTCTCGGCATCGAGGCCAAGGGCCTCCGCCTGCTGGGCAGCCTTCTTGATGAGCTTGCTGTTGACTTCGGCATCGGCCGTGTCGAGCAGGGATTCGTCGACCTTGGACAGTTCGTCCTCGGTAGCGGCCTCGGTATTCTCGTCGCCGAACACACCGAGCTTCTGGTTCTTGTACCTGGCCTTGACATACTCGTTGATGGGGTCAAGGATTGTACCGATGTACTGGGCCGTATGGAGCCTCGGTTCCGGGGCGACGAGCCACTGGTCCCTCGGCTTGTTCGGGTCACAGATAACCCACTTGTTGCCGAGGAAGGTCTTGCCGTTAATCTTCGGGAGTTCGAGGCCAGGCCAATCCTTCTGGTTGGTGTACTTCTGGATGAGGCCGGCTTCCTGGGCCCATACATGCAAGCCATAGTAGCGGCTGAGGCCGTTCTTGTAGCTGAGATACAGCCTGGTACCGAAACCTTCATGAACCATGCGGTTCTTGATGTTGCCGACCTGGATGAAGATACCCTGTACTTCCTTCTTCTTGTCGTCCTTGGAAGAGCCGACGTTCACGCGTTCAAGCAGCTTGTACACGGACAGGATAACGGACGCGGAATACTTGGCACCTTCACCGCCGGCAACCTTCTTCGGGTCGCTATGGGTAGCTGCAGCATTCGGGTCGATGTACATGTGGTTAGTCACGTACATCGGGCAGCCGAGTTCACCCATACGGAATGTGATGTCGCGGTACATGGCGGCGAGCTTCTTGGCCTTGGTAAGGTCAGTCTTGTCCTCGCCGGCAATCACGTCGTTTACAGCCTTGTTGGTGGAAAGCATACCCTGGGAGTCCAGCACGAAGGCGAGCTTGTGCGGGTTGATGAGGGTCTTGTTTTCCTTCATGTAGTCTTCGAGCTGCTTCAGGATGGTAGAGATACCGTGATGGCACTGTTCCACCGTATGGAAGTGCAGAACCTTGAACTGCTTTTCCGGGAAGTCCGCATAGAACTTGAGGTCTTCCTTGGTGGTCTCGTTCTCGGTATCGATGTAGTAGATGAAGTACTGGTCCGCGAACAGGGGCGGACAGAAGTTGTACTTGCCAATCAGGGACTTGCCGGAACCGTACAGGCCGGCAGCCTGGATTACCTTGTTCTTCGGGAAACCGCCGTAGCAGTCTCCGCAGATTACCGCGTTGAGCGCGTAGCTCCCCGAGTCGGCGAACCCGTATGTCGGGCGGTCGACACCGGCGTCGACGAACGGGTCCGTGGTCGTGACCGTGTCGAAGAATGCCCACGGGTTTACGGCAAGGGCGTCAGCCCCCTTTTTCTTAGTAGCCATATCACTATCCTCTCAT
>Ga0265301_10005731_pt1 | contig 12117 bp, 15 predicted proteins | sample AusTroGonzalo_MG_2_FD_193488 | JGI IMG/M metagenome (GOLD analysis project Ga0265301, IMG submission 193488) | Bovine rumen microbial communities from tropical cattle in Woodstock, Queensland, Australia - Gonzalo_04 | ecosystem: Host-associated > Mammals > Digestive system > Stomach > Rumen ...
TCAAGCACCATCGCCTCATTCGCATTCCTGAATGCAGACATCCATCTCGGTGGGCCTATCCACATAAGGTGGGGAACCACCACCAATAGACAGTCCTTGCAGGTCGCTGCTCATACGGCGATGGCGATAGATACGAATACAGATCTGCTGCTGGCCAATCAATACTATACGCTTGCTGGACCCTGTACCGAGATGAATCTCCTTGAAGTCGCGGCCCAAGCAATGTGCGATACCGTTTGTGGAAGGGAGCTGCTGTCCGGTGTCGCTTCCAGCAAAGGAGTCCGTATGGACATGGTCTCCGGAATGGAGGCCAGAATGATGGGAGAGGCATCCATGGCATCCTGCGGCATCGATGTGCATGATGCGAACCAGATTCTCGATAGGATAGTCTCATGGTATGAGAAGTTCTACTTCAAGATCCCGCCGGCAAAGAAATTCCAGGAATGCTACAACGTGGATGAGATCACTCCAACCGAAGAGTACATGGCCGTTTACGACAGCTCTCTCGACACACTGTCCAACTGCGGTATCGATTTCTGATTCTTCGAATTCAGCAAGTATCATTCCGAATGGTAGTAAATTATGATGGATAGGTCATCCGACATCGTATCCTATTATCTATTATGCGCTCCATTACACCAACTATGTAGGCGTAGACGAGCTGCTTCCAATTCGGTTCTAACGGTCTAGTCGACCTTGTAAAGAACAATTTGTGAATGATGGTCTCAGTCTATATGCTCTATGTCGAATATATAAAGAAAGCACAATTTTTGCGAAACACTTTTATATCAAAATAAACTCTCATCTCACGTTGGAGGGCGCTCCGGCGAGCAAACGGGTCTCTAAAACCTGTAAGCGGGGTTCGACCCCCCGGCCTTTCGCCATTTACGGTAGATATCATGGGTGTAAAGTTCACTGATTCTCAGATCCAACATCTGATGGAATACGGAGACATTGATTGGTCAGAGAAAGAGTTCGATGATGCGGCAGCTAGGGACAAAGAATTCTCCTCTCAATTCTCCAAACTGAAGTCGGCCAACGACAAGGGTCTGAAGGCACTGGTTGCAGACCCTCACAACGACCTCACCGATCTGGAGAACAGAATCAGGGAGAAGCTGAAGGCAAGGGGATTCATCGAGGTGCACACACCCATTTTCGTTTCCAAGGCAGCATTGGCCAAGATGACGATCACAGAGGATCACCCATTGTTCAAACAGGTCTTCTGGATCGATGATAAGAGGGCTCTCAGGCCTATGCACGCCATGAACCTGTACAGGGTCATGAGGGAATTGAGGGACCACACAGACGGGCCCGTCAAAATATTCGAGATCGGATCCTGCTTCAGGAAGGAGTCAAAGAGCTCCACCCACCTTGAGGAGTTCACTATGCTGAACCTCGTAGAGATGGGACCCGACGGAGATGCCATGGAGCATCTGAAGATGTACATCGACGACATCATGAGCGCAGTAGGCGTGGAATACACGACCTCTAGAGAGGAATCCGACGTCTACGTCGAGACCCTGGATGTCGAGATCAACGGTACAGAGGTGGCATCTGGAGCAATCGGCCCTCACAGGCTCGATGCAGCACACGACGTCCACGAGGCCTGGGCCGGCATCGGTTTCGGATTGGAGCGTCTGCTCATGCTGAAGAATGGTAAGAGCAACGCCAAGAAGACAGGAAAGAGTATCACATACCTCAACGGATACAAACTGGATTGATTCAAATGATAGCGGACACCATCGCCAAGGCAGAGAAGCAGGGCAAGCTCACAGTCGAAGAGATATTCCAACTGATGTCCATTAAGGACAAGTCCGATCTGGAGGAACTATATGCCGCGGCCAGGAGGGTCCGTAATAAGGAGTTCGGAAAGAAGATATTCACATACGGATTCGTCTACTTCTCCACCTATTGCAAGAACAACTGTACATTCTGCTACTACAGGACCTCCAATGCTGGTATCGACCGTTACAGGAAGAGCAAGGAGGAGATCGTCCAGCTCTCAGCAAGCCTTCAGGATGCCGGAATCAATCTCTCGGATCTCACGATGGGAGAGGATCCCCAGATGTACAAGGACGGGTTCAAGAACCTTCTCGAGATCATATCCGCGGTACATGACGAGGTCGGAATCAACATCATGGCCTCGCCCGGAGCACTCCCTCAGGATATGTTCGCGAAGGTCAGGGATGCAGGTGCCGATTGGTATGCCTGCTATCAGGAGACATACAACAGGGAACTGTTCAAGTCGCTCAGGCTCAACCAGAGCTATGATGACCGCAGGAACCAGAAGATCTGGGCCATGGAGGCCGGCCTCCTCGCAGAGGACGGTATGATGATTGGCCTCGGAGAGACTGTAAGGGACAGGGCGGAGACCATCGCGGAGATGAGCTCCCTCGGATGCGGCCAGGTTAGGGCGATGACATTTGTCCCGCAGGTCGGAACGCCCATGCAGGACTTCACACCTTATGATTCAACAGAGGAGCTGAAGGCAATCGCCATCATGAGACTCCTCAACCAGGATAAGCTCATCCCGTGCAGCCTCGATGTCGAGGGAATCGCCGGACTGAAGACCAGGATCAATGCCGGAGCCAATGTCGTAACGTCAATCGTTCCTCCAAGCCAGCATCTCGCAGGCGTTGCGCAGCACGAACTGGACATCGAGAACGGTAACCGTTCGGTGGAGCACGTCTTCGAGATGCTCGAGGACATGGGTCATCACCACGCTTCTTCTGCGGAGTACAGGAACTTCCTGAACGAGCACAGGCCCAAGAGGGTGGCCTGATGCGGATCGCCATCGTCGGAGGCGCCCTGCAGGGTATGGAGGCAGTCCTCTTAGCGAAGGCGGCTGGATATGAGACGGTAGTTCTGGATAGGAAGAAATGGGCTCCTGCCATGTCGCTATGCGACGAACCGGTGAACCTAGACCCTGTAAAGGATCCCGAGGAAGCGCTGAAGGTCTTCCAATCCTGCGATGCTGTGATCCCCGCTTGCGAGGAGATGGATCTCCTCAAGACCCTGGATTCGATGAAGGGAAAGATGGATGCTCCTCTTCTCTTCGACCTAGCATCCTACAACATTTCAAGCTCGAAGAACAAATCAAATGAGGTAATGGCATCGGTCGGTGTCCCTCTTCCTCAGCCATGGCCTGCTTGCGGTTTCCCCGCGATAGTGAAACCTGCTTCCCAGAGCGGCAGTATTGGAGTCACGGTCGCACATAACGAAGCGGATATGGACAGAGGATTGGAGTTCATCAAGAGCATCAACGACGAGCCTGTGATACAGGAGTTCGTGCACGGAAAGAGCGTCTCTATCGAGGTCATAGGGAACGGTATGACTGCCAAATCCTACGTCACCACCGAAGTTTGTCTGGATTCCAATTATGATTGCAAGATGGTCCGCTGTAATCCCAATATAATGTCAAAGGATGACTGCGACCTCTTCGCCAAGATAGGAAAGGATGTCGCAGAGGCCATCGGCTTAGGAGCGTTGATGGATGTTGAGGCGATCCTCACCCCCAAAGGCCTTAGGGTATTGGAGATCGATGCACGCATCCCCAGCCAGACGCCGGCGGCCATCGAGGCAGCGACAGGAGTCAATCTCCTCGAGGAGCTGGTCACAACCGCTCTTGGCAAACCCAAGAACAGGACAGCTTCGAGCGGATGCTCAATCTATCGCCACGTATACCTGAAAGATGGCAAGCTGCGCTCGAGCGGAGAGAAGGAGTTCGGACATGTTCAGAACCCTAGGTTCGCTCCAGGATTGTTCGGTTCAGACAATTCCATCACAGACTATGCTCCTGGAAAGGAAGAGTGGCATGCCACCCTGATCTCCAAGGGCAGGACAGAGGAAGAGGCCGACGAGAGGGCCGCCTCCTGCATTTCAAAGATTCTCGACGAATGTTCAATTGATGAGTTCCTGGACGGAACTCCGGAGATGATCTGATGACAAGACTTACACCCGATCTAATCGAGGGGGTACCTGACGATACCCTGGACCTGGATTCTAAACTGATGAAAATGTGCGGTAAGACCGTCAAGCAGCTTGCTCTCGAAGGAGCGGGGGTCGACCACGATGTCGATTTCTCAGAATTCAGGGTAGCTGTGATCCCCATCACATCCGGTATGGGTGTCATCGGCGGATTCTCCCAGTCCGTGAACGCCATCGTTAAGAGACTTGGAATGCAGAGCTATGTCACCGAGGGAACCGATGTCAACGGATTCGACCAGGCGGTCAGGGATCATGTCGACATGATCATGATGGCCGACGATGCGAAGTTCGTCGCCTACAACGTCCACACCGCAGGCACCACCAACAACTCCTGGGGAACAGCTATGGGATACTCTGTAGCCCTTAAGAACGCAGCCGGCGGAGTCGAGGGAAAGGATGTGTTGGTCATCGGAGCAGGACTCGTCGGAACAGAAGCCGTTCAGATCCTCAAAAACTGGGGCGCAAATGTCTCGGTCACTGATATCAAGTTCGAGAAGGCAAGAACATTGCAGGCGAAGTATGGTGTGAATGCCCTTCTGGATGTCGAATCTGCATTGGCTTCTCACAAGTACATTCTGAATGCCGCACCCGCGATCTTCCCTGGAAGGCTTATCATGGAAGGGGCGGTCGTCTCCACCCCCGGAGTACCTCACTATTTCGATGAGGAGGCCAGGAGCAAGGCTAAGGCGATCATCCACGATCCATTGGAGATCGGTACCGCCATGATGGCGGTCAACAGTGCGCTGTTCTCGATGGACAAGTAAGACTCGCACGAGACGGTGTAGGGATGAGCCTGATAGGTCTAGCATGGGTTGTGTTCGGAGGATTCCTTGAACCCATGTGGGTGATAGGGCTCAAGAAGTACAGCGAGAAGCATTCATTCTTCTGGATACTCTTCACGGTCTTCTTCATGTATCTGAGCCCGATGACAATCGCCTTTGCAATGGGCGACGGTATGCCGTTGGGCATAGCATACTCCATCTGGACTGGTCTTGGCGCAGTATTCTCGGTAATCGTCGGATATTTCCTGTTCAAGGACAACCTGGACCGTCTAAAGATATTGTTCATAATCATGATCATAGCCGGTGTTGCCGGCCTTGAGGTCTCAACGGTGATAGGATGAACAAGCTTTGGCTGTACATCTTCATCGGAGGTTTGTTCGAGACCGCATGGGCGACCACCATGAGCTTCTCCAACACCTTCTCTGATCCGTTCTGGACCATCGTGACGATAGCTATCCTGCCCATAAGCGTCATCTTCCTCTACAAAGCGCTAGACGGAGGCCTTCCCACCGGTCCATCATACGCTGTCTGGGTAGGAATAGGTGCTATCGGAGCAGTCATAGTCAGCATAGTAATGGGGGATGTCCCGAATCTGATGGGATTCTTCTTCCTAGCGGTACTGATCGGCGGAATCATCGGGCTTAATCTGGTATCCGAGTGAGTTCCGTCCCCTTTTTATACCTTTAATATTAGTACGCCCGCGAGGAAAGAATGACACTCAGACTAGGAGTTCCGAACAAGGGAAGGCTTAACGAGAGGACCATCGAGCTTCTCACCAGGTCAGGAATCGACCTCGGAGAGGACATCGGTAGGAGACTCTATATCAAAGCCAAGAACCAGGATATCGAGGTTATCTTCGTCAGGGCACAGGATGTGCCTGTATTCGTGGCGGAGGGAGCAATCGATATGGGAATAACGGGAATCGACGAGACTGCCGAGTCAGGCAGGGATCTCGACAAGATTCTAGACCTTCAGTTCGGATACTGTCATTTAGCCGTCGCTGTTCCGGAGGCTTCGGGCATCACCGATGCGGCTCAGATCCCAGAAGGCAGCAGGATCGCCACATCCTTCCCCAATCTTACGAAGCAGTACTTCGACAAGATGGGCAAGAAGGTGGAAGTGATCACAGTCACCGGTGCTTGCGAAATCATGCCCTACATGGGAGTTTCCGATTTCATCGCCGATCTCGTATCTACAGGTTCCACTCTGAAGACCAACAGGCTCAGAGAGGTCGGCAACATCATAGAATCACAGGCAGTAGTCATAACATCCAAGAAGGCAATGGCCAGTAAGGGTCAGGCAATCCAGGATGTAGTCGATTCCTTCCAGAGCATCATCATCGCCGAGAACAAGAAGTACATCATGGCAGACATCCCCAGGGACAAGCTGGCCGAGGTCGAGAAGATCATCCCCGGAATCGGAGGGCCCACCGTCCTGGAGATCGCAGGTAACAAGGATTACCTCGCGGTACATGCCGTCATCGATGGAAGCAAGGTCTTCACGACGATCAATGAGCTGAAGAGGCTCGGAGCTAAGGGAATCCTGACGACCCCCATCGAGAGACTGGTGAACTGAGATGGACCGCAGCATAATGAGGTCCACCACCAGGGACTTCGTGAAGTATTACAATCCCAAGCTCAACGGTGAGCTGAGGCTGGATACGAACACTAACGTTCTGGGATCCAATCCTGCGGCCGAGAAGTATCTGAAGGAGCACACATGGGATCTCAACGGTTATCCCAACACATACTCTGATGGACTCAGGGGCGCACTGGCTGAGCTGTACGGTCTGGAGACTGACAACATCATTGCCGGGAACGGTTCAGACGAGATGCTCGATGTCATCTACAAGACCTTCATGGACCTAGGGGAAAACTCAGTAGTCCCTGTACCCTCGTACACGCTGTACGACTACTTCGTCAAGCTCAACGGTGGTAAGGCGATAGAGGTCGATCTCACCGAGGACTTCCAGTTGGATGTCGATGCGATAGTTAAGCAGGATGCGAAGATCGTCATAATGCCGTCGCCCAACAACCCGACCGGTAACTGCTTCAGGCCCAAGGACATCGAAGAGGTTCTGTCAAGATTCAACGGAATAGTCGTCGTAGACGAGGCATATGCGGAGTACTCCGACAATCCGTTCGTAACAAGGGTTGAGGAGTTCGACAACTTGGTCGTTCTCAGGACCCTTTCCAAGGCCTATGCAATGGCCGCACTGCGTGTAGGATACGCCGTTACGAACAAAAAGCTGGCCGACATGATGATCTGCGTCAAGATCCCCTATTCGCTCAACATGGTGAGCGAGGGTGCGGCAATTGCTGCTGTGAAGGATCAGGACTTCGTAAGGCGCAGCGTAGAGATGGTCAGGGAACAGCGTCCCAAACTGGATGCAGGCCTCAGGAAACTTGGCTTCGAGACATTCCCCTCTGATTCCAACTTCATACTCGCTAGATCGCCCATTGACCACAAGGTTCTAGTCGACGGTCTCAAAGAGCGCGGAGTGCTCATCCGCGACTTCGGTGCAAAGCGCAGGACCGAGAACTGCGTCAGGACGACCGTAGGCACTGCGGAGGACAACGCTCTGCTCCTGGAGAAGGCCGAAGAGGTGATCTCCGGATGTCGCTGAACATCTCCATCACGGACTACGGCGTAGGCAATCTGTACTCCATACGCAGGTCCCTTGAGAACTGCGGAGCCAATGTGAAGGTCATCGATAACATGACCGAACTCAGGGATGCTGAATGCATAGTTTTCCCCGGAGTCGGCGCATTCGATAAGACAATGGAGAAGCTCCTTCCGATGAAGGAGGAGATCCTTGACATGCTCAAGAGCGGGATCCCTGCTCTCGGGATTTGCATTGGAACACAGATCCTTTTCGAAGGCAGTGAGGAGGGCTCCTCTCCCGGTATCGGATTGTTCAAGGGCAGAGTGGAGAAGCTTCAATGCGAAGTGATCCCGCACATGGGCTGGAATCAGGTCGTGACAGACGATCCATTATTGAATGGAGTGCCCGACAACAACTTCTACTTCGTTCATTCGTTCTACGGGAACCCTAAGGAGGACGGAATCACATTGGGAACAACCCAATATGAGGATTTCACATTCCAATCGTTCTTCAGGAAGTACAACACCTATGGAACGCAGTTCCATCCCGAGAAAAGCAGCTCTTCGGGCAGGAAGGTTCTTCAGAACTTCATCACCTTCGCGGAGGGATTGGTCTGAGGATCATCCCTGCAGTCGATGTGCTCGATCATCAGGTCGTGCAGCTGGTGGGAGGCAAGCCCGGAAGCCAGCAGATAGTCATGCCTGACCCGATGAAGGTCGCTCAGATGTGGGTCGACAAAGGTGCTAACTACCTTCACCTGGTCGATCTCGACGGTGCCTTTGGCAAGGAGAACAACTTGAAGGTCTTCAAACAGATCACGAAAGAGATTGGCGTACCCACAGAGATCGGTGGAGGCATAAAGGATGTCGACACCATAGACGACCTCATCTCCGCAGGCGTGGACAGGATCATAGTCGGCACCAAGGCCGTCAAGGAGCCTGATTGGCTCGCAGAGATGGCCGACCGCCATCCTGGAAGGATCGTTCTGTCCATGGATACCAAAGAAGGTAAGATCGCCATCAAAGGCTGGCAGGAATCCGCTCAGATTTCCATAGAGGAGATGTTCGATAGGATCAGGGATCTTCCGTTGGCCGCAGTCCTCAACACGAACGTGGATGTGGAAGGTCAGAAGAAGGGAATCGATGCGGAGAAGGCCAAGGACTTCATCTCCCGCTGTCCCTGCAAAGTCATCGCTTCTGGAGGCGTCACATCCCTCGAGGATGCAGAGATTCTTTCGGCTGCTGGAGCAGAGGGAGCGGTAGTAGGTCTTGCACTGTACACCGATGTCATCAAACCATGGGAATGGAAGGCACCCTGGATAACATGAGCTTTTGAGCGAGGGCTTATAATCTTGTAAAGATTGGTTGACTTCGAGGAGTTGAAAACCCCCGTGAAAGTTCCGTGCGAGATGATTGTTACCTATGTGCTGCCAGTAGGAAAAGGGGCCCTTGCCAAGGAACTTGTCATTCAATATGGATTGACTCAAGTTGAGGTCGCACGTCTTTTTGGAGTCACCAGTGCTGCGATCTCGCAATACATCAAGGGAACGAGGGGAGGCAACGACCTGATCGACAAGACCGCATACAAAGATGATTTCTATGAATTCATCTCTAACAGTGCTCGCGAGATCATGGAAGGTATGCAGGTCTCCGAAGCTCTCTGCAAGCTTTGCGAGTTCGCTAAGGAATCGGGATTGCTGAAGGCACTGTATGTGTACGAAGGCTACTCTCCTGAAAGACTAACCTTCCTCGAAACTCACAAAGTACAATTCATAGCTAAGAGTGAATGAGATGAGTTCCGATTACGAAAACTACTCCTTAGTCGTTGGGCGTTTCCAGCCGCTGCACAGGGGACACATGGACGTCATCCGCAAATGCGCCGATGAGTCCGAGCATCTTACTATCGGTATCGGTAGTGCGCAGTATTCTCACACGCCTGACAACCCTTTCACCGCCGGTGAGAGGTACATGATGATCAACAAGTCCCTTAGGAACGAGGGTATCGACAACTACAGCATAGTCCCCATCGAGGACCTGAACAGATACCCTGTCTGGGTGGCGCATGTGGTCTCCTTGGTGCCTCCGTTCAGGAGAGTCTATTCCAACAATCCACTCACGAAACGTCTCTTCCAGGAATCAGGTTTCGAGGTCAGGAATTCGCCCCTGTACAACAGGGAGGTTTTCTCAGGAACCGAGATCAGGCGCAGGATCATCAACGATGAGGAATGGCGCTCGTTGGTCCCTGAACCGGTGGCCGATATCATCGATGACATCGATGGAGTTAACAGGATCAAGCAGATTAGCAGCGGTGTTAAGGATGCCCCGCTCTGAAGTGACCGAACTCATCGATTCTCTGAGGTCCAAAGGACTCAGGATGTCTGCTGCCGAATCTTGTACCGGAGGAATGATCGGCTGTATGCTCACCTCCGTTCCAGGTTCTTCGGATGTATTCCTCGGAAGCGCAGTAACATATTCCAACGATGCGAAGGAGAGCATCCTCGGTGTGACGCACCAGACCCTTCTTGATCACGGAGCGGTTAGCGAGGAGACCGCAAGAGAGATGGCGCTCGGTTCCATCAAAGCATATGGTAGCGATGTCGCTGTCGCGGTCACAGGCATTGCGGGCCCAGGAGGAGCAACTCCTGAGAAGCCTGTAGGGCTCGTGTACATAGCCGTAGCCGATGGGCCCAGGGTCATAGTCACCAGGAACGTGTTCAAAGGCGACAGGCAATCTGTGAGGGAACAGACAGCACTGGACGCAATCAGGTTGCTGAAGGAAATGGCTGAGGGAAAGCTATGAGGTTCGAGAGGCAGTTACCGATCTTCGGAGAGGATGGGCAGCAGAGGATAATGTCCGCCGTCGTGGGAATCATCGGCTGCGGAGGACTCGGAGTCAACGTGATCACTCAACTCGTTTCCGCCGGAGTTTCACATTTCATACTATGCGACCATCAGTCACCGGAACTCTCCAATCTGAACCGCCAGTTCATCTACTCTGCATCGGATTACAGGCCTAAATCGGTGATATCCGCAGAATGGATCCTTGCCCTCAATCCCAGTGCAGAGGTCCAATCTAACGCAGAGCCTTTGACCGAGCTCAACGGAGATCTCTTCAAGGGATGTGATATCCTTGTAGATTGTCTGGACAATTTCGAATCCAGGATGATCCTCTCAGATCTAGCTGAGAAGATGGGTGTCCCTCTGATTCATGGAGGGATCAGCGGCTACAATGGACAGATCGCTGTGGTCGTCCCTGGAAAGACAAAGAGCCTCAGGGACATGATAGGCACGATGAAGAGTCCAGAGGGTGCAATCCCTTCTGTTGGCGCCGCAGTTTCTATCATCGCATCGATGGAGGCCTTGGAGGTCCTGAAGATCATCTCTGGACAGGGCACCTCGAACGAAGGCAAGCTCATAACCATCGATATGGGGAATTGGACAACGGAATCGGTGCAATTCTGAGCCATCCTCGGCCACCAATCCAGGGTGCATCACAATTATCCTTCTAACCTTCTCTAAAATGTTATTTATCGCTAGGGGATTAACATGGGCATGGAGCACATAATGACCGGAAAGGTCAAGGAAGTCTACAAGGTGGATGACGACACTTTGGAGTTCGCCTACACCAACAACATCTCAGTTTTCGACAAGATCATACCCTCGCAGATTCCTCACAAGGGAGAGACCCTGTGCAGGACCGCAAAGTACTGGTTCACACTCCTCACAAAGGAAGGCATCAACAACCACTACATCAGTGAGCCCTCCCCCGACAGAATGAGGGTGAAGAGGGTCGACATCATCAGGGATTACAGCAAGATCAACGGCAGCACAACGAACTACCTGATCCCTCTGGAGGTCATCTGCAGGTACTATGCAGCTGGTTCCCTTATGGACAGGATCAAGTCCGGAAAGGTCAAGCCCGAGGATCTCGGATTCCCCGCGGATCACGTCGTCAAGGAAGGAGAGAAGCTTCCCAAACCGTTCATTGAGTGCACCACCAAGCTGGAGGCCCACGACGAGAACCTCACAGATGAGGAGGCCAAGAAGATGGCCGGACTCTCCGATGCAGAGTTCGAGGAGATCAAGCAGACCGTGCTCAAGATCGATTCCATCATCGACAGGGAGTGCAGCAAGAGAGGACTCATACACTGCGACGGAAAGAAGGAGTTCGCATTCGACAAGAACAGGAAGCTGATGGTCATCGACACATTCGGTACTCTGGACGAGGACCGCTGGTGGGATGCTGACGAGTTCGCAAAGGGAAAGATCGTACAACTCTCAAAAGAGTTCGTCCGTCAGTACTACCGCGAGACTGGATACCACAAGGCACTCTACGACGCACGCGAGAAGGGAGAGCCTGAACCCGACATCCCCGCGCTTCCTCAGGAGATCGTCGACCGCGTGAGCAAGCTCTACGTCGACATGTTCGAGAGGATCACTGGCGAGAAGTTCTGATCAGAACAGATCGACCAAAACCAATTTCTCTCCCAGGGGGCAATCGAGGTCGCCGTCCACCTTCTGGACGATGTACTTCTCCCCCGGGACTTTACCAATAGGGTGGCAGATTCCGTAATGCTCGCATGACAGGTTCTTGCATTCGGAACCCTTGTATGTGATCTTACTGCCCTCCATGGCCTGCCTCTTCCCAACGGAAGCCCTGGTGCAGACTTTCTCCACTTCGACAGCGGTCACTGAATCGCCGTCGAACTCATGGCATTCGTGCTCCTGGAGTCTGACCTCGGTG
>Ga0265301_10005733_pt1 | contig 12114 bp, 9 predicted proteins | sample AusTroGonzalo_MG_2_FD_193488 | JGI IMG/M metagenome (GOLD analysis project Ga0265301, IMG submission 193488) | Bovine rumen microbial communities from tropical cattle in Woodstock, Queensland, Australia - Gonzalo_04 | ecosystem: Host-associated > Mammals > Digestive system > Stomach > Rumen ...
TCCTCCCCTTCGCCATCGTGGTGGGCCTCCTGTTCCACCGCTACCTGGTCCAGGTGCGGAACCTGACCCCGTACCTGATCTTCACCATCCTGCTGCTCAACGACGTGGCGGTGGACATGAAGAAACTCCGGGTGACGAAACTGCACCTGTGGCTGCTGCTGTTCCAGGCCGTCGTGAGCCTGGGCAGCTACTTCCTGTGCAAGGCCTTCGGCGCCGGCGAGATCGTGGCCCAGGGCGTGCTGGTGGGCGTGCTCTGCCCCGTTGCGGCCGCCTCTGTGGTGATTGCGACCATGCTGGGCGCCAACCGCGAGACGGTGACCACCTATACCATCGTGGGCAACCTGATGGTGGCCCTCGTGGCACCCATCTACTTCTCCTTCATCGGGACCCTGCAGGAGCTCCCCTTCCTGCAGTCGGTTTGGCTGATCTTCCGGCGCGTGGCTCCTACCATCGCCCTCCCCTTCTTCGTGGCGCTGGCCCTGCAACGCTTCGCCCCGCGCGTCAATGCCTTCCTTTGCCGCTACAAGAGCCTCTCTTTCTACCTCTGGGCCATGGCCCTGACCATCACGCTGGGCCAGACCATCGACTTCATGTTCCTTCACGGCAAGGAAGAAATGGACAGCATCCTGATCATGGGTGCCGCCTCCATCCTGTTCTGCATCATCCAGTTTGCCTTCGGAAAATGGATTGGTGGCAAATACGGCGACCGCATGGCAGGCGGGCAGATGCTCGGCCAGAAGAACAGCGCCATGGGCATCTGGATCGCCAACACGTATCTCCTGCCCCTGGCGGCCGTATTCCCGGCCCTGTATTCCATCTGGCAGAACCTGTTCAACAGCTGGCAGCTCTGGCGGAAAGAACACCGCAGCTAGCGTTACGGTACGATGATGTGGATCTGCTGGCCCGTGAGTTCCACGGTGACCGGCAGCCTGCCCGGAATCTCGCCGTCCGACTCGAAGCGGTCGGGCGTGCCGAGCGGCGTGACCGTCATGCGGCGGAAGCGACGCGAGAGGATGCCGGGCTGGACAGCGAAATTGCCGGAAAGAGCGCGCGCCATCAGCACGGTTGCCCGCGCGCGGCTGACGGCCGGCATCACGGACAGTTCCAGCTGCCCATCGTCCCATGCGCCGCCTGCTTCGTTCTGGTGGACGCCGCCACCCCGGTAGATGCCGTTCCCAATGACAGCGGAGAACAGCCGACCCTTGAAAAAGACTTCCCCGTCGCACACGATCTCCACGGGATCGCGTTTCTTGACGAGGATGGGATACGGCGTCATGACCTTGTAGAGCAAGCCGCCCCGGTATCCCCGCTTCTTGAGTTTGTTCGTATAATAACAGATGTCGGCATCCAGGCCGATGCCGCCGACGTTGGCCATGCAATACGTACCGTTCTCAAAAGTCAGCCGGACTACATCCTCCCGGGCGGTATGCCCTGCCAGGATGCACTGGACGGCAGCGGACATATCGGCCGGAATCCCGGCCGTCCGGATCCAGTCGTTGCCGGTGCCCACGGGCACCACGGCCAGCGTAAAGTCACCCATGTCGGCCTTTTCTGCATCGCACCAGCGCAGCAGTCCCGTCATCAGCTCGTGAATGGTGCCGTCACCGCCGACAGAGATCAGCTTCCGGAAACCCTCCGCCGCTGCCGCACGGGCCAGTTCGACGGAATGGCCGGGATAATCCGAGAGCCTGCATTCGACCGACAGTCCCCCTTCCGACAATTGTCGCACACAATCCTTCCAGTTCCCTTTCCTCGACGAGGAAGCGGAAGCGGGGTTGACGATCATGAGCCAGTCTTTCATCGATAATGGTTTAGGTTTCAGGTATTAAGATGCTTCAGAGCGCCGCAGCGTAATCAGGTCTATCTTTGGACAGCCGCTCAGCCGGAAGGCGAACGCACTGCCCAGGCCCTCAGACACATAGAGCATCCGCCCCTTTTCGGTATAAAGGCCCACGGATTCAGGCAGATGCCAGTGCGAGGGCTTCCGCCCCGCCAGCTTGAAACGCAGACCGTGCGTATGGCCGGAAAGGGTCAGGTCCACGTCGCTTTGCGGGAGAACCTCCGCACGCCAATGAGACGGGTCGTGCGAGAGCAATATCTTGAAGATGCCCGCCTGCAGGCCTTCGAGCGCCTTGCGCAAGTCGCCACCCATCTTGTTGAAAAAGGGATTGGCCGACACGTTGTCCACCCCCACGAGGGCAAGGGCATCGCCGCCTTTTTCCAGCACGACGTGCTCATTGAGCAGGACCCGCCAGCCCAGCTGCCGCTCAAAGGCCAGCAAGCGTTCCACAGCCGCTTCGCGCGCCTCCCCTTTCAGACAACCGTATACCAGAAAGTCGTGGTTGCCCCGGATGGAGAACACGCCCAGCGGCGCAGCCAGTTGCGCGAGGACATCCCGATAAGAATCGGCTTCCGCGGGATCGAAATTCACCAGGTCGCCCGTGAAGACAATCAAGTCGGGCGCGAGTTCCTGCACGCGGTCCACGACCCGCCGTACATATGGGGCTTTCTGGCCGAACGAGCCCAGATGCAGGTCGGACAGGTGACAGAGTGTCAATCCGTCGAAGGCCGGCGGCAGCGTCGGGAACGCGAGTTCCATGCGATTGACAAGCACGTGCCGGCTCGACCCGAAGATCATGCCCAGAAAAACGAGCAGCACCGCCACGGCTACGCCGAGGCCCAGGCCGACCGTATGTGGGGTGGGTCCTCCTTTCGAAGCGCTGCAAAGCACCACCAGCGAAAAGAGGAACTTGGGCAGTTCCAGCAGGAAGCTCACATACGAGAAGGCCCGCACTGAATCGGTGTAGCGCACGCCGGTGCCAATAAACACCAAGCAAAGGAGCGCCACCAGCGAAGGCAGGCACAGCAACGCCTTCCACCCCGCCGCCAGGTCGGGAAAAGCCACCAGCAGCAGGTACAGGTCCGGCAGGACGCTGAATATCAGGAAGAGCGTGACAAAAGTCCGAAACTTCATCGCCAATAGCTCGTGAAAATCCAGGACAAGATACATATTTTTCGACGAAATGACAAAATTCCGTATCTTTGTAAGATATGAGACACATCACGCTGATTACGGGCGGATCCCGGTCCGGAAAGAGTTCCTTCGCCGAAAAGCGGGCGCTGGGACTGTCCGGCACACCGGTCTACCTGGCCACGGCCCGCATCTGGGACGAGGAGTTCCGTGAACGGGTGCGGCGGCATCAAGAACGCCGCGGACCGCAGTGGACCAACATCGAGGAAGAGAAATACCTGAGCCGGCACGACCTGACGGGCCGCGTCGTGGTGGTGGACTGCCTCACGCTCTGGTGCACCAATTTCTTCTTCGACGCCGGCAGCGACGTGGACCGCGCCCTGGCCGAGGCCAAGGCAGAATTCGACCGCCTTACGGCACAGGATGCCACGTTCCTCTTTGTCACCAACGAGATCGGGATGGGCGGAACTTCCGACAATGAAATCCAGCGCAAGTTCACCGACCTGCAAGGCTGGATGAACCAGTATGCCGCCGGAAAGGCCGACGAAGTCATCCTGATGGTATGCGGTATCCCCATGAAAATCAAAGGATAAAATGGAATTCCATATCTCACGTCCCGACCCGGCCCTCCACCCTGCCCTCCAGGAAAAGATCGATAACCTCACCAAGCCCAAGGGCTCGCTCGGGCGGCTCGAGGAGCTGGCGCTGCAGGTGGGCCTGATACAGCAGACCCTCACGCCGGAACTGCGGCATCCGCAGAACATCGTCTTTGCGGCAGACCACGGCATCGTGGAAGAGGGCGTGAGCGTCGCCCCGAAAGAGGTGACCTGGCAGCAGGTGTGCCACTTCACGCATCCGCACGGGACGGGCGGCGTCAATTTCCTCTGCCGCCAGCACGGTTTCACTTTGAAAGTGGTGGATGCGGGCGTGGACTACGATCTGCCGAAGGACCGCGGCATCATCGACCTGAAAGTCGCGCGCGGCACGTGCAATTTCCTGCACGGCCCCGCGATGACGGAAGCCCAGTACGAGCAGTGCCTCGCGGGCGGCGCACAGGTCGTGCGACAGTGCTTTGAAGAAGGCAGCAACGTACTGAGTTTCGGCGAGATGGGCATCGGCAACACCTCCCCCTCATCCGTTTGGATGGCGTATTTCACGGGCCTTCCGCTGGCGGAATGCGTGGGTGCCGGCAGCGGACTTGACAGCGCGGGCATCCGGCACAAATACGAAGTGCTGCGGCAAGCCATGGAAAACTATGCAGGTGACGGCTCGCCGCGCGACCTGATCCGCTGGTTCGGCGGCTTCGAGATGGTGATGGCCGTCGGCGCAATGCTGCAAGCTGCCGCGCTCCGCATGGTCATCCTCGTGGACGGCTTTATCATGACCAACTGCATGCTGGCCGCCTCGAAGCTTTATCCGGAGGTGCTGGATTACGCGATATTCGGGCACTGCGGCGACGAATCGGGGCACCGGAAGGTGCTCGATATGCTGGGCGCCAAGCCGTTGCTGAGCCTGGGCCTGCGCCTGGGCGAAGGTACGGGCGCCATCTGTGCCTACCCCATCCTCGACTCCGCCGTCCGCATGATCAACCAGATGGACACCTTCTCGGGCGCCGACATCACCAAATATTTCTGACCCATGAGACTGCTGGCTGCACTGACTTTCTTTACCCGATTGCCTTTCTGGCGGGTCCGCACGATTCCCGCCGATGCATTCAAGCGCGTGGTTCCGTTGTGGCCCCTTGCGGGCTGGCTCACGGGGTTCATCATGGCACTGGTGCTCTGGCTCTGCAGCCACGTGATGCCGCTGGCCCTGGCCTGGATCGTGGCGCTGGCTTCCCGTCTGCTGCTGACGGGCTGCCTGCACGAAGACGGGCTGGCCGACTTCATCGACGGCTTCGGCGGCGGCACGTCCCGCGAACGCACGCTGGTCATCATGAAGGACTCGCACATCGGCACCTACGGGGTCATCGGGCTGATCGTCTATTTTGCTGCGATGTTGCAACTGCCTGCCGTCATCTCCCGCGACACGCTCATCCTCGCGATCCTCTGCGGCGACTGCTGGAGCAAATGCTGCGCCGCCCAGCTCATCAACCTGCTGCCCTATGCGCGCACCGAGGAGACGGCCAAGAACAAGACCGTCTACGACCGGATGACGCTGCCCGAACTGCTGCTCTGCTTCTTTTTCGGCCTGGCGCCCGCTTTTGCGATGACTTTTGCACTGGGCTGGATGCCAGCCTCTTTCCTCTGGCTGCTGCTGGTTCCTTTGTGCGTGATGCTGCTGCTTTCACTCCTGATGCGCCGCAAGATCCAGGGCTACACCGGCGACTGCTGCGGCGCCACGTTCCTGCTCTGCGAGCTGGCGTTCTATCTGTCGATACTCATCGCTTATCCTTTCTGGTGCTGATATGGAAGTCATTCTCATCCGCCACACGGCCGTGGACGTGCCGATGGGCATCTGCTATGGACAGACCGACGTCCCTTTGAAAGATACCTTCGAACAAGAGGCGGCTGTCACGAAGGCGACGCTGGAGGCGTACGGCCCGGTCGACCACGCCTACACCAGTCCTCTCTCCCGCTGCACCCGGCTGGCTGCCTACTGCGGCTATCCTGACGCGGAGCGCGATCCGCGCATCATGGAGATCAATTTCGGCGACTGGGAGATGCAACCCTTCGACGACATCTCCGACGCGCGGCTGCAGGATTGGTTCGCCGACCACATCCACACGCAAGTTACTGGCGGCGAATCCTTCATGGAGCAGTACGAGCGGGTTTCGCACTTCCTCGATGACTTGCGCAAGCAGCCCTGGCGGCGCGTTGCCGTCTTCGCCCACGGCGGCGTCCTGGTCGCCGCCCAGGTCTACGCCGGCCTCGTCACCATTGAAGAGGCCTTCGCCGCCCTCACGCCTTACGGCGGGGTTATCCGTATCGAACTTCAGCCTTGCGGGAACAAATAACCCCTAATTTGCTCCCAAACCAGCGTTATTCATCCATCGGGGAGCAAAATAGGCCTAAATTGCTCCCGTTCACTCAAAAAAACGACCGTCTTCGTCGAGTAGAAGGATCGTGAGAGATGCCCGGTCGGAGCCGGGCATGACGGGATGGTCGAAGCCGGGCATGGCGGAAGGAAAGATGGGAGCACAGGTAGCGTAGCAGCGATGCAGGAGGGCGGAGAAGAAGCGGGGAGCGTCTTCTTTCGGAAGTCCTTTCCAGAGTTCCCGGGCCAACGTCAGCCGATCGATGGCTTCGGCGGTGGCGGGCGAGCAGCCAGCTTCACGAGCAACTTCCTTCAGAAATGCTTTGTTCATCACCACGCTTTTACTGTGGGTGTCCAGATGGCCTTCGGCGAGTTTGACGGCTTTGCCGAGCATGATGCCCATCACGACCTTCGGCACTCGCAATTCGGCCGCGATTTTCAGGGTTTCCCCGATGAAATTGCCGTAATGGACGAACGCCTGCGGGGGCAGCTCCGGAAATCTCTCCTTCAGGTAGGCCTCGCTCTTGGCGCCGGAATTGATGACCAGCATCGGTGCACCGACGGCGATGGCCACTTCGATCTCCTTCCGGATGGCCTCCACGAAGGCTTCGTTCGAGAAGGGCCGCACGATGCCGGAAGTGCCGATGATGGAAATGCCATCCACGATGCCCAGCTTCGGGTTGAACGTGCGCTGCGCCAGCTCACGGCCGCCTGGTACCGAAATCGTGACGTCGAGGCCGCCGTCGTAGAGCGCCGACAGGTTCCGTTCCATCATCTGTCGCGGCACGCGGTTGATGGCCGGCCCGCCGATCGGCAACCCCAGCCCCGGCAGCGTCACCCGTCCCACGCCTTCGCCCTGCAGGAAATGAATCCCCGGCTCGTCGCTGAACGACACCGTCGCCACAATCTCGCGGCCATTCGTCACATCCGGATCGTCCCCCGCGTCCTTGATAACAACCGCCGTTGCAGAATCCCGATGTTGCATCGGCGTTCCAGCGCGCGGCAGAACCTTTTCGGCCTCGTCGAGGGCGCCTGGGGCCGAAAGAACCTGCCGCTCCACCAGGCCAGCACACGCCGACGCAACATCGGGATTCTGCAACGAGACGGGCAAAGCGAGCGTCTCACCATCGGGGAACAACACATCGACTGTCTCCCCTACCGCTTTGCCCAATAACGCCAATAGGGCGGCTTTAGCGGCAGCTGTGGCGCAGGCGCCGGTCGTGAAGCCGCTGCGTAAATGGAAGAAGCCCGGTACCAGGCGTTCAATGGCCTTGCGAAGGCCGTGCTCGCCCGTAACGATCTCGAAACCTGTCGGCAGCGGCGGACGCCGGACGACATAGATCGGGATGCCGGCGGCCTGCGCCGCCGCCACCTTCAGCGAAAAGCCGCCCGACTCACCACTCTCCTTCGTCAGGATGGCCTGCGGATGCAAGCGCTCGATCAGCGACGCTTCATCGTCTTCTTCGAAATAGACCAGCCGATCCTTCGGAAAGCCCTGGCTTTCGGCTTTCTCCAGCGACTCCTCGCGCCGCAGGATGCGGAACCAACAGTCGTGCTGCGTCCAGTAAGGACGCAACTTGCCGATGGTCTGGACACCCGTCAGGGCCAGCAGGCGGGAGATGCCGGTCCCCTCCAGCTTTGATATCGCATCATCGTAGCTTTCGCACCAGATAATCCCTTCCTGCTCATCCACATAGCTTCTCTCGACACGGACGACGGGAAGGTCGAGGGATTCGGCGACGGAGGCGACCGTGCGATGGAGCTCGGTGGCGAAGGGGTGCGCGGCATCGACCAGGAGACGGATGCCATGATTGGTGCAGAATGCGGCCATGGCGGCTTCATCAAGGGCACCAGAGATGTGCGTACCATGCTTGCACTCAATCTGCTGCAGGTCGCCGCGGGTCGAGTACCAGTACGGCGACCCCGCCGCGTCGGCTACGCGGACTGCGAGCCGCCCTTCCGTCGTGCCACCGAGGATGAGTATCATTTCCGGAAGAGGTGCTTGAATTCGTGGGCGTAAAGCCGCGAAAGACCTTCGCGGTTGCCAATAGCCTCACCTACCACCAATAAAGTAGTGAGCGTCAGATTGTTATCGCGAACGATCTTCGCCAAATCCTTGAGTTGGCCGCGATAGATGCGTTCCTCTTTCCAAGTGAGTTTGTAGCAGGCAGCCACGGGCGTCTCGGGCGGATAGGCCTGCAGCAACTCGGCCTGCACCTCCTCCACGATGGCGGCGCTGAGGTAAATGCACATGGTGCTCTGTGACTGGGCGAGCTTGTGCAGTTGCTCCCGCTCAGGCATGGGCGTGCGCCCTTCCCCACGGGTCAGGATGATGGTCTGCACCTTCTCGGGGATGGTGAACTGCGAGCGGAGCGCGGCGGCGGCTGCCTGGAAGGCCGAGATGCCGGGCGTGATGTGGTAGTGCATACCATAGCGGTCAAAGAAGGCCATCTGTTCCTGGATGGCACCGTAGATGCAGGGGTCGCCGGTATGCAGCCGGACCACCAGCAAGCCCTTGTCATAGAATTCCTTCATCAGCGCAAATTGCTCTTCCAGGTCCATGGAGGCGGAACTGCGGACGGTGCAGCCGGGCTTGGCGTAGTGTGTCAGTTCGACGGGCACCAGGCTGCCGGCGTAGAGGATCAGGTCGGCCTGCTCGAGGAAGCGTTTGCCGCGCACCGACACGAGTTCCGGGTCGCCGGGGCCGGCGCCCACGATCTCGATGTGGCCGGCGCGGAGCGTGGCGGATTCCTGGGCCAGTGCAAACGTGAAGTCGTTGCCTTCGGTTACTTTGCCTTTCTGTTTCTCGATCCAGAGGGGGCCGCCGTGGGCGGAGGCCAGGGCGGCAGCTTCGGCGACGCCGGCGCTGCCGGTAGCGGCGAGCGCCTTCTCAGATGGATTCGGTACGTCAATGGTGGCCAGGGTTTCGGCGGGATAGATTTCTGCGCAGGCCTGCGGCCAGCGGGCAAGCAGGGCTTGCAGCAGGGGTTCGTCTTTCTTGAGTTCGACCGTTCCGACGGTGGCGATGGATTTCGGTGAGAATCCGGCTTCCTGCAGTTTAGCTTCGATGGTTTCGGGGATACCGGTGGGGTCGCACTGCTTACGGCAGCCGAATCCCAAATGCAGTACGGGCGGACGGAATACCAGTGTCGGAAGGCTGGCGGGTATTTCGGGCAGGGTGCGCGGGGTGACGGCGATGAGCAGGCCGAAGTCCTTGTGGTTCAGGTCTTCGCGGCGATAGAAGATCTGCACGTGTTCGGGCCTGGTTCGTTCGAGGGCTTCTGTGCCGGAGTCACGGATTTCCAACAGGAGGGCTGTGGGTTGTTTCTGGACGAAGGCGAAGATGGCCTGGTTCATTTGGGCGGGAGTCGCTTCGGTCTGCCAGCCGTATTGGCGGGCCAGGGTATCGAGGGGCCAGAGGTTTTCGTTGTCGCTCTGGGTGGTCACGATGGCTTGGGCGCCGATTGTATCGGCGATATGGCGGGCGAGGTCGTTGGCGCCGCCGACGTGGCCGGATACAACTGGAATGACGTATTTGCCGGTGCTGTCGATGCAAACGACGGCGGGGTCGTTGTATTTATTCTTGAGGGCTGGCGCAACGCTTCGGACGCAAATACCGAGTGCGCCGATGAAGATGACGGCCTCGAATTCCTGCCAATGTTCCTTCAGGAACGGTACATACGGTCCAATGTCTTTTTTCGTGTAAATCCGGACATCGCTCCGCTCCGTTGGAGAACCGCTTGCGCTTCGCTCCGCAGGCCTTCCCTGAGGCGATTTTGGTCTTGCGGTCGTGACAAGTCCCGACCCGCAAGACGCAAAATCTCCACCAGGCTCACGCACGGCCTGCTCCGCTACGCTACGAGCTACTTTATTCGCTAATGATACGGAAGATTCGGAGACTACTATGATGGCGATCTGGCTCATTCGGCTTTGAGGATGGTAATGGGATTGAACTGGTCGATGGCGACGTGCATCGTGCCGGTGATGCGGCGGCCGAGGGTGGCGATGGTTTCCTTGAAGAGGGTTTGGGTCTGGTCGGTGACGGCGTTGATGACGATGACGCCGCCGGGGAGCAATACCTGGTCGATGCGGCGGAGCATTTCGGGAAGGTGACCGCCGTGGCCGCCGATGAAGATGGCGTCGGGGGCCGGAAGGCTGGAGAGGTCGGTTTCGAGGAAATCGCCGATGTGGACGTCGATGCCGGGAGCACCGAATTTACGGGCGTTGCGGGCAATCAGGTCGCGGCCGGCTTCGCGGATTTCGAAGGAAGTTACTTTCAGGTGGGGAAACTGCAGGCGGGCTTCGATGGAGATGGAGCCGGTGCAGAAGCCGATGTCCCAGAAGGAAGTGCGGCGGGCCAGGTCCAACTGGCTGAGGGTCAGCAGGCGGATGGGCATCTTGGTGATCATGTTCACGCGGCCGTCGAGCAGCGCAAAGTCGCTTTCGGGCAGGCCGAAGGGATGGGTTCGCAAAGCCGTCCGCTCCAGGATTAGGCAGTTAGGGAAGGCGAAGTCTGCTTCGGAGGCTTCAGTCAGCGACAGGGTACGGACACGCTCCGAGTCCCTGTTGCCCAGGCACTCCCCTACGGTCATCCGGTAGTTGTCGTAGCCGTAGTCGAGCATGCGGCGGGCGATCATCGCCGGCGTCTTCTGGCGGTCGGTCAGGGCGCCGATGAGGCGTTCACCGGTGATCAGCGCAGCGTCGAAGGCGTCCCAGGGGCGGCCGGTGAGGGATACGGTGCGCATGTCGGCGTAGGGCAGTTGCATGCGGTGGGCCAGCAGTTGCAGGGAGTTGAACGACGGGAAGACCGTGATGTCTGCCTCGGGCAATTCCCGTTTCAAGGTGTTAGCGAAGCCAAAGAAGAGTGGATCGCCGGAAGCGAAGACCACCACTTCAGGATGACCTTCATACTGTTGGAACACCGCTTCGAGCGGTACCGTAATGTCAATCCAATGGGCGCCGTCGGGCAGCAGCGGAGCCACGATTTCGTGGTGGCGCTTACCGCCCGAGAACACGCGGCCGGCGGCGATGGCCGCTTGGACTTCCGGCGGGAACCAGACCGCGCGGTCGTCAGTCATGCCTATGACGATGAACCGTTGCCTAGACATCGCGACCGGGTTTTAACTGCTCCGCATCGTTGAAGCAGAGGATGGAATTCACCAACGTGGCCGCCAGGTTGCTGCCGCCTTTCCGACCCTCAACAATCACTTTAGGTATTTCACGGAAAGGCTTGACCATGTGCTTACTTTCCTTTACATGAACAAAGCCGACCGGGGCCGCAATGATGCCCGACGGCGTGGCTTTTCCGCGGCGGATCTGCACGCAGAGTTCCATCAGCGCGGTGGGTGCATTGCCGAACACATAGAGGGCGTCGGGGTGCTCTTCGACGGCCAGCCGGATGCCGGCCATGGTACGGGTAATCCCCTTCTCCGCCGCCATCGCCGCCACCCGAGGATTGGAAAGATAGCATTTTACTTCCACGCCCAGCCGCTCCAATGCCCCCTTGCGGATGCCTGCCGCCGCCATCGTCACATCCGTCACGATGGTCTTGATGCGGCCTTCGGCTAAGCCCGCATATAGTTTCTCCACAGCGCCGTCGTCGACAAGCAGGATGTTCTCCATGTCGAAATCGGCCGTGGTATGGATGGCGTGCAGCAGCGGCCATTTGCGACCCAGCGGGATGTCGGGGTGGCGCAGCTCTTTTTCGATGGTACGGAAACTCTCGATCATGATCTCCTGCCCCACTCCCTTTGCACCTTCATCGCGGTCTTCGCGGTAATAGCCGCGCGGCGTGATGAACTTGCCTTCAAAGCTGTAGGACTGCGAGTTGCCGATGAGCACCACGGTAAACATATCTACCTGCTCCGGATCAAAGGCTCCCAGCGTCGTCAGCGTCACCTGCTGGTCGTCGCGACCGGCCTGACGCACGAAACCCAACGCCGTGGCGGGGTCGCGGTGCTGCAGGAAGATCTCCTGCAGGCGGTAGAGCTGCCAGTAGCGTCCGTTGCTCTTGGGGTTGTAGACGGCCGTAACGAAGTCAGCCACGGCGGCGGCGCGGATGCGGCGCTCAATCTTTTCCCAAGGCGTCATCAGATCGGAGAGCGAAATGATGCACAGGTCGTGGCCGATGGGCGCACCGAGCAGTGAGGCGGCTTTTTGGAAGGCGC
>Ga0265301_10005735_pt1 | contig 12113 bp, 10 predicted proteins | sample AusTroGonzalo_MG_2_FD_193488 | JGI IMG/M metagenome (GOLD analysis project Ga0265301, IMG submission 193488) | Bovine rumen microbial communities from tropical cattle in Woodstock, Queensland, Australia - Gonzalo_04 | ecosystem: Host-associated > Mammals > Digestive system > Stomach > Rumen ...
GCAGCGAGCGCATGTAGCACGATATGGTGTTCAGACCTACATTGTTCTGCTGCAGCCATCGCTGATAGCCCTCCATCAGGTTGGCATTTACGGAACGCAGGGTAACGGACACTCCCGCGTAGCTCAGGAAGGACCTCTTAGCTGTCCTGTAGTTGTCTGTGGTGCTTTTACTGCGTGAATGCTCCAGATTCTGGATGACAGCGTCGAGTATGCGCTCCAGTCTGTTCTTCTCTCTGAAAAAGGGTAAAAAAGCGATTCTCATGACTATTTAGTTTAAGGGGTTAATAATCTATGCACAAAGGTAGCAATCATTTTTTTTAATCTCAATAAAAAGGGCAAAAAACCACCTCTTGGGCAGAGGTGGAAAAACAGAGAGAAAAGAGAGTAGTTACAAACCTTAATTAGAGAGATTTTAATACCATTATTAATATTAATTTAATCACCTTAATTAGAAAAAAACGAAAAAGAAACAGAAAGAAAAAAAGTACAATCATTTTTGAAAGAAACTAAACTGTTTTATTAACCCTTTTATTTTTATTTTAAACATTATGGACATGAAAAAGAAAAGTTATGAAGCACCAGAAGTTCTAGTGGTGCAATTAACCCAGTGTGCGATGCTTGCCAACTCCGGAGGAGATGAGATAGATCGCGTTCGCGAAAGAAATCCTTATGATGATATGAACGAATGGTAAAACGTTGCGAAGATTATTTAAACACTTACCTGAACAACACAATGAAACATCAAAATTATTATTTTGCTCTTCTACTCTGTGCATCAGCTTTAGCGAGTTGCTCCACGGATGTGGAAGATGAGTTTCCTGCTGAGGCTCAGCCAGGGCAGGAATGGAAAGCGGTGGCTTTGGCCACAAGAGACAGTATTGAGGTAGGGGATGCCGATGAGAGTTCTACCCGTGCTTTGTTCTATGGTGGCAATAGTCGTAGATTCTATACACTTTGGGACCAGGGCGACCAAGTGACTGTCTATAAGAACAATGTCTCTGTAGGTACAATGAAACCGACCACCTACGGAACTCTTACTGCTACTTTGCAGGGAACGCTGACCGGAAACTTTGCTGTGAATGATGTCCTGGATGTCTATCTGCCGTCGGCAGCCATGGATTTTACAGGCCAGAAAGGTACTATTTATGACCTTTCCTCGCATTTCTCGTTCCAGCATGCCACAGCAACTGTGCAGGAGGCTGCCAATCAGATTCTGTCGTTGAGTGACGTAAATCCCAGTCATCGTCAGGAATACTTGCGTTTTGTCTTGATGAACGAGGATGGTTCAGAACGTCTGCATCCCACCCGGCTTGAACTCCATGCCATCAGTGGCGGTCATATTGTAGAGTCCATGGCAGAGGATGGAACTATTACCCCATGTGATATGTTGGCTATAACACCTACAGCAGAAGATGGCGAATATCCTGAGCAGCTCTTTGTTGCATTGCTTAATGATGACGATACGGAGGTTACTTACCGCCTGAAAGCCGAAGTGGGTGCGGATATTTATGTAGGTCCTATTAGTACTCAGAGCGCATTTAAGAGTAATTCGAGAAGTTATCTTGGACAGCTTTCACGTATTCGCCGTAACATGCTCCTGACTTCTCCCGCAAGCGGATTGACCATCGAGGATATTCAAGACTACACGTTCACAGGCTACGCTATTACACCAGTTGCCGGTGATGTAATTGTAAAGGATGGCGAGGACGTGCTAACACTGAATACCGACTACAGCTATGCTGGCAGCAACAATGTGAATGTGGGTGAGGCTACCCTTACCGTTACCGGTCTGGCAATGAGCGGCGCAAGGGCAGAGACCAAGTATCTGGGCGACAAGACTAAGTCTTTTACCATTGTAAAGGCTACGCCTGTTATTGAGGTATCGACAGACAAGATGTCGCTGGTGAACCACGAAGGCGGTACCACCTCTCAGACTCGTGCCGTAACACGCGTGTTCATAGACAATGATGGCAATGGCGAATGGAGCAATGGTGACTTCGATATAACAGATGCGGTTACCATTAATTATGAGTCAGCCAATACCGGCGTCTGCACCGTTACAAATGCAGGTCTGGTAACAGCCGTAGGCCCTGGTGTGGACGTTACCATAACCATTACCGTGGCTGAGACTGGCAACTGGACTGCGCAGACCGCAACCTTCCTGGTAGACGTACAGGGCGAGGTTCGCAACGGAAACCAGGTAGGCCCATGGGGTGATGGCGGCACAACGACCGACGATACCCATACGGGCTACTAATAACAATAACAAACTAAAATAGACAATACCATAACAAAACAAAAAATTGAATTATTATGAAGTACTCAAAATTCTTTTTTGCGGCAGGTCTGCTGGCCCTTGCCACAGCCTGCACCAATGATACAGAGGATGTAGAGAATAGCGCCAAGTTGCCTATACGCCTGTCATATACAACCCTTCAGGCCGTTGATACACGTGCCACTGCCAGTCAGAATTTGAACGAGGATTTTATAGAAAGCGGTAAGGATGTAAAAGTGGCAATAGCTACTGTAACAAACTCTTCAAGTTACACTCAATATATCTTCACTACAGGTGCCAGCGGTGTGCTGAATATTCCAGCAGAGAATCCTCCCTATTATCCGCTTGACGGAACTAACATCAATATCCGCGCCATCTATCCTGCAGATGCAGCCAATGGTTCACATACCGTTCTGGCCGACCAGAGTTCAGATGATAACTATGCTGCCAGTGACCTGATGTTAGCCACACCGGTGAACAATAAGGCCAAGACGGCAGAAGCCGTTGCACTGACATTTGCGCATAAGATGGCAAAGATTAAGGTAGATGTTACTCCCGGAACTGCTGTTAAGCAGATTAACAGCATTACGCTGAAGCAGGTTAAACCTACAGTGAATCTTGACTTTTTGGCTGGTACCGTTGACGCTGCTTCCGGAGATGCTACGGATATTATCATTGCAAAGGAAGAGGCTACTGACGGAAAGAAGATCCAGGGTGCAGCTGTATTCCCTGCCCAGACCCTTACGGGTGCGTTGCTGGAGATTGGTGTAACTATGGCTGACAATAGCACTGGTACTGCCACCTATACAGTTGATAGCAAGGCTTTTGCTGCCAACAATGTCTATACGCTGGACATCACTGTTAACGGTCCCGAGGTTAATGCCTCTACCGCTATCACCAATTGGGCAGATAATGGCTCTGTAACTGTTTTCCCATCAAAGAGCCTTCAGTTTAGCTATGGTGGTACTTTCTTCAATATGATATACGTTCAGGGCGGTGACTACAATACTCTTGGCGGTGTGAATGTTACCGGTACACTTACCGATTACTTTATAGGTGAGACAGAGGTGAACAACCTGCTATGGCACCACATAATGGGTTCATGGTCTTCAGCTGGTCTTAATTTTGACAAATCTATGTATCCTGCATGTGATGTTTCCTGGAACGCTATCTGTGGAGAGAATGGTTTCCTTGCCAAGCTGAACGAGAAGTTGTCTTCTCAGCTGCCAGCAGGTATGAGCTTCAAGCTGCCCACAGAAGCACAGTGGGAGTATGCTGCCCGTGATGGAGGAAAGTCTAATAATCCCTATGCCGGAGCAGCCAATGAAGGTTCTCTGCAATATTATGCATGGTATACCACCAATGGCGGTGGTGCCTTACATCCCGTAGCTAGCTTGGCTCCCAATGGCCTTGGCCTGTATGACATGAACGGTAATCTCTGGGAGGCCTGTCAGGACTGGTCTGCTGATATTCCAGAAAATGCCGATCTGGGTATAGACTTCGTAAATGACACACAGGGCAACAGCACTCAACGCGTGAACCGTGGTGGAAGCGTTTACAACAATGCCAGTAGCTGCACTGTTTCGAATCGCGGCGGCAACCCGTCTGGAGAGGGATTCGGTTGGCTTGGCTTCCGTCTTGTCCTTCAGTAATCGTTATCTAACCTAAATAATATGAGGGTGCGCCAGAAAAAGGTGCACCCTCATATAACTCGCTCTTTAAACAATGTTTGAAGAACTTAACGCTCGGAAGAGTTTATGCAAGCATGACTCTTCACTCGCTAAATCGTTCTTTAATTTATTGAAACAGATATTTTTCTTGGAAAATCGGCGTGATTTCAAAAAAATATATACCTTTGCATGTAGAAACAGAAAAAAGGAACGCTATGACAGCAGTTATTGAAAGAACACCGAGAAGTGTTACTGTGCGAATGAGCACGCGACGCTGGAATAAGATGTTGGAATTGGAGCAGACTTATAAGTTAGCTCGTACCATTAAGCGTAGTATGAAGCAGGTTGAGTCTGAGCCAAGTATGACTCCAGAAGAAGCTATCGAAGCACTCAGGGCATTATGAGAATCAAAATGTCAGAGGACTTCAGGGCCTCATACAAGCAACTGAAAAAACGCCACAAGTCTTTAGAGGGTGACTTTGAACGGTTGCTTGCATCTTTGTTAAAAGACCCTTTTCAGGGAGTTGAACTTACTGGTGGCGCGCGTAAAATACGTATGGCCATCACGTCCAAAGGTCGTGGTAAGAGTGGGGGCGCACGCGTCATTATTCGTGTCCGTATTATTAATGACGAGTTGCAGTTTCTATATATATACGATAAGGCCGATATGGGGAACATCAACGACTCCTATCTTCGTGATTTGCTGAAGCGTATGGAATAATAATCTTTTTTTTCTGGAAAATATCTGCCGAGATTCTGAAAAGAGTCCCGGCGTTTTGCATATATAAACGGTAAGGCATAACCGATTTCAACAGCCAATAACCCTTAACCCTTAAAAAAGTATTACCATGTTTTGTATAAGTTCATTATTTATAATGGAGAGCTGCACTGCCAGCAAGGGCATTGTGGCACAGAGGAAGCAGGAAAGACCTGCCACCTCACTAAGAGAGAGAAAGAACGATAACTATTGTAGTAATAAAATATAAGAGTTTATGAAGATGAACAAAAACAAGTATCTGATATCTGCCCGCGCAGTAGCGATGGCCATCGCCAGCTGCTTGCCACGGATTACACCCCAATGGGGTAGTGACGGTAGTAGAAACTCCCGAAAAAGTCTGGCAGCCACTTTCCTGGCGCTTTTCTGCATGCTGGTGATAGCTTCCTGCTCTGACAAAAGCGAAAGTCTGACACCGGAGCCGGGATCGGTTGATGAGTTGAAGAGTGATATTATAGGCACATGGGTGAACTCCGTGGATGGAGATAGCAGCACCTACTGTGCCTACGGAATCTATGCCGACGGGCGTTTTGAGTACTACACAGCTGAGTCGCCTGCCCGCGCTGGCGAAAAGGTACATGTAGACAGTATCAGCGGTGCTTGGAAGCCATTGCAGGATATTCCCAACAGGTGGGATCCCGAGGCAACCGAAATGCTGCGGGGTATAGAAGTTACCTTCGATGCTGAGTTGGAAACCATATTGGGTGGGAACCTTGTAGATACGCTCGTTGTGGAGAAAGATGAGGAAGGTGGCATCCTACTGATGTGGACCTCGGAGATTGACGAATACGCTGCCGCTCTGGCAGGGGCCGACGGCGGTCAGACCCGCGGTTTCTTTAAGAAGCTCTGGAATGCCATAAAGGAAACGGTGGTACGCACGTTCAAGAAGATAGCCTATCCCATCTCTGACTTCTTTGTGACAAAGCTGGGTGGTGAGACGCATAAGATTGTCAAAGGGAATGCTGACTGGATGGGCAAAATCTATGGCGACGTGAACCCGAAGGTCTGTGAGATGACCATCCCAGGTGCTCATGATGCCTTTACCTACTACTATTCGGGCATAGCCAAACGTGGTGTAACCACACAGGGACTGGATATTGCCAAGATGTGGGATGCCGGTGTCCGCTGCTTTGACGTCCGCATGGCCTGGCGCAAACAGGACAATGCCATAGGGTTGAACCATGGTATATTCTATCTTGGCATCAATCTTGACCAGGGTCTGAATATGATCCGCGACCAGTTGAGAGCACATTCCAAAGAAACGGCTATTGTGATACTGAAGTTTGATGACGGCGAGAGCCAAAACGACTACAAAGTGGTATACAATACCATACAGCGTCTCAAGAAAGAAGGCTATGTGGTGGACAATCCTTCGCCCGACATACGATTGAACCAGTGCCGCGGCAAGATGATCATCATCCAGCGCTATGGTAACAATAGCTATAACATGGATATCAGGGCAACGGGATGGAATGAGAACGGCCAGAGGCTGCTGTTCCGCAACGGAAAGAGCACAGATCTGGGAGTGGCTGACCTATACACGGGCAATACGTTCGAATTCTCGCAGGACTTCTATAAACGCAAGAAGAACAGCATGACGGCTATGTTCGAGAAGGCTGCTTCTACATCGGGTGATCGGAACCTGTGGTGCTTCAACCATGCATCCGGCTACCTTTCCATCACACCCCTAGACATTAATCCCGGCCAGATAGCCGAGGTGATGAACCCCTGGGTGAAGGACTACGTGAATAGTCACAAGGGTAAGAAGACCGGTGTGGTAATGCTGGATTTTGCAGGTACGAACTATCACTTCTTCGGTTACAATACCAATGGTCAGGAGGTGATACCCGTCCTGATTAACAACAATGTTGACCTGCGCAATGATCAGCGTATCTCGCTGGAGTAATGGATAATGCCGATGACATAAGCCGGATAAACTGGCTTATGCCGTCGGATAATCGGCTTTGGAAATGAAAAAGAACGTACTGTTTTTTGTTATTTGGGCCGCATTGATAATACTTCCTATCGCTGCTATACTGTCTGCTATATGGACAAAGTCGGTAAGAGATATATTGATAATAGACGCCATTGTTTGCCTATATGTCCTCGTAGCTGTCATGGCGATGGACAGGAAGAGAAATGCAGTGGCGTGGGTGCTAATAAGCCTGATAGCAACACCCTTGGCATCAATCCTTCTGCTTTTCTTCTTAGGCGATAATGGCAGCCTCAATGACGATGCGGAAAAACTTTGTTACTACGGTGATGAGGAGTAATAGGCTTTAACTGTATATACAAGAATTCAACTGTCTGAAGTAGTTAAGTAGTCTGTAGTTAAGTAGTTAAGTCAAATGTCAGTAGGCAGAAACAGCCGAAATTGGTAACATACGAAACTTCAATACAATAACTATAACTAAACGGAATAAATATGTCAGAGATAGAGAGATTAATGGAGCTGAAGCGCGACGGCCTTCTGGACCAGATACGCAACAATCCAGATGACCTGGCCTGGTTGGCCGAGTCTGTCAGGAATTATAAACTGACAACATCCACTCCTATAGAGACCATGCTGTATGTGCATGAACTGCAGCAGCTTCTGAAGGAGGTGTAAGGAGATACTACCATGGCACTTTTTTTGCTTATATTTAGTTAAGTTAAATTTTGTTTCTATCGTCGTGGGCCTTCCCCGACTAATGAAAGCCGTCGGCCTGGCACGTGATGTGTCGGGCCTGCGTCTGTTTCAGGATTACCTGGGTATGCTTAAGGGTTGGCAACTGGCCAACCCTTAACTATCTATGCCGTGAATTTCTCCCACCACCTTTAGGAAAATTCCCCTATGGGTTTAGGGATTATCAGTTTTTCCCCTTTGGTAAATGCTGTACCTTTGCCATTGCAAACAAGAAAAGAAAACAAACATTTAAAACTATACGATTATGAAGCGCAACAATTTCTACATGATGATGATAATGGCAGCCATGATGTGCATGGCAAGTGTTAACGTTAATGCTCAGGGTCGCAGAGGTGGAGATTTCCGTGGCGGACGTGACGGATACAGCCGCGGCGGTCATAACCGTGAGATGGTAATGCATCATGATGGTCGCATGGAGATGCGCGGCGGTCGTCACCACGAGATGGGTCGCCCCCACGTAGTGGCTGCCCGTCCGCATGTAGTGGTAGAGCACCGTCCCGCCCGTCACATCTACATCGGTGGCCGTTACTTTGATCCCCGCTGGGAAGGCCGCATCCGCTACGAGCGTGGTCGCTGGGGTTACCTCCGTGGTAACGACTGGTACTGGTACGATACGTACTACGAGCCCGACTTCTACTATGGTCATCCCGTAGGACACTTCCACCACTGCCATGTTTCTCCCGCCGCTGCAGTAGTCGGTGCCGTAGGTGCCGTGGCATTAGGTGCTCTGGTGGCTGCGCTTAGCTACTAATTTTAAAGGTTAACGGTTAAGGGTTAACGGTTAAAGGTTAACGGTTAAGGGTTAACGGTTAAGGGTTATGTTCAATAGTTAATGACACAATCATACGCATTTTTTCAAAAGGGGGCAGCCGAGATGGCTGCCTCTTCTTTTTGTCATCCACTAAAGTCTAAAGTCTAGCGCCTAAAGTCTAAAGCCTAAAGTCTAGCGTCTAAAGTCTAAGGTCTAAAGTCTAGCTCTCAATATTCCGACGATGATTAGGAGGTAGCCGGCAAGGCATAGCTGGGGGGCGATGACAATCCTGCGGACAGAGAAAATGTCGGGGCAGAAGGCCTGTTCTGTACTGCCGGGGCCTGACATCAGGATATATCCTGCCAGAATGAGCAGGCATGCCAAGATGATTATACGGCGACTAGTGAGTTTCTTGCTGAATGAAGTGTTCATAATTGTACTTGTATTGGTTAATGATTTCTTTCCTGTCGAATTTATCGGCTATGGCCAGCGAGAGCAATAGTGCATGCATCCATGTCTTATGGGAATGGATGGAACCAGGGCGTCGGGCAGGGCTGATGGTCTCTATCCATGAGAGCCACTCTACGGAACGCCGTAGCAGATTGCATACGATGGCATCGGCCTGCCGGGCCATCCCGGCCATGTAGTAGCAGCGTGCCATGGCAAGGGCTTCCTCTGTGTAGGGGACATTCTCGGCGGGCAACTCCTGCTGCCACTTACGGCACACCTTCAGGGCACGGTCCAAATCGTCCCGCTGAAGCAGGGAGTCGATGAGTATGCTCATGATGAGCTGGTGGGTATTGGCCAGCCGCTTGACATCCTCGTCTACATAGATGCCTTTGCGGTTGAGCCCTCCGTAACGGAAACGATGCATGATATTATCGTAGAGCCGTTCTACATCCACCTGCTTGCCGGTGGCGGTGGGAGAGATGCGGTAGGCCAGTCCCTCGAGCACCAGATGGTCGCGCAGGAAGGGTAGCACACTGGGTCCGACACTGATGGACAGATAGATGGGGCGTTGCCAGTTGGCCTGCGACAGCATCTCCAGCACCATCAGCTCGTTCTTGTAGAGTCCCTTTTTGTCCTTCAGCGAGACGGTGCTGTCTCCTATGTTGATGCTGTCTACATTGATTGGCACATACTCCATGCGTCCCTCCTGATAGTCCTTATGCTCCCAGCTGATGGGCAGGGCGGGCGAGTTGTAGGCGGGACGTTTCATCTGGTCGATATACCAGTCGGTCTGCAGGTACTCCATATTGCAGTCGCGTGTATCGGTGCGGAAACCCTCCACCTCGTGATTATACCAGAGGGGGAATGTGTCGTTGTCACCGCTTGTCAGGATAATGGGATGTCCATCGCGTGTCATACTCTCCAGATAGTTGGCACCAAAGTCCCTGCAGGCATAACGACCGGAGCGATCGTGGTCGTCCCATGTCTGGGAAGCCATCTGCAGGGGAACCGCTAACCCTACCAGTCCGGCCATAGCGGCGGCCAGTTTTTCACTCCTCATTCTTATTGTTTCACTTATTGCTCCCACTCCCAAGCCTATCCAGATGGCGAAGGCATAGAAGGAGCCTGCGTAGGCATAGTCACGCTCGCGCGGCTGCATAGGTGTCTGGTTCAGGTAAACCACAATGGCCAGACCCGTCATGACGAACAGCAGCATGACCATCAGGAACTGACGCTTGCCCTCACGCCCTCGGCAGTATTGCCAGAAGAGGCCTGCCAGTCCCAGCAGCAGGGGCAGGGCGTAGAAGACGTTACGGCCCTTGTTCTGGCGTAGGTCGGAGGGCAGACGCGATGTGTCGCATCCCAACAGACGGTCGTCTATCCACTTGAAGCCTGTTATCCAGTTGCCGTGTTCTGCCTCGCCCTGCCCCTGGATATTATTCTGTCGGCCGACGAAGTTCCATAGGAAGTAACGCCAGTACATGAAGTTGACCTGATAGGAGAGGAAGAAGCGCAGGTTCTCGGCCATGGTGGGGAGGTTCCCCTTCTTGCTGACACCGCCCATCCACTGTTCGTAGGACTGCTGGTGCCGCATGGAGTGCATGCGGGGGAAGAGCATATTATCCTTATAGATATACTTAATGTCGTGGCGGATAACATCGTAATGATGGCGGGATGAGTCGGCAGAAGGGCGGTAGACGGGGCGTCCCTCTTCCTGCTTCCACACCATGTATTCTCCCTGCTGCTCGTAGTAAGGTTCGCTGCAATAGGCATGGCCGTAGAGTAGGGGCGTATCGCCGTATTGTTCGCGGTTCAGATAACTGCCCAGCGAGAAGATGTTACCAGGGGCATTCTCGTCAAGCGGTGTGTTGGCATTGGCACGGATCAGGATGACACCATAGCTGCTGTAGCCTGCCAGCATCAGCAGCAGGCACGACAGGGATAGTTTGGCCATCCTGCCTTTTACCTTATAATATAATATGATTAATGTTCCTGTCAGCAGGATGATGTAGCAGATGAGACCCGTATTGTACGGACAGTGCAGGACATTGGTAAACAAGAGTTCTGCCCATCCGCCCATCCTGACTACTCCGGGTATTATGCCATAGAGGACGACGGCCACCAGCAGACCGCCGGCCAGTAGGGTCCCGAACATGCCCAGACGTGTGACATGCCTGACCTTGCGGAAATACACCACGAATGACATGGCGGGCAGGCACAACAGACACAGCAGGTGTACGCCCACAGAGAGCCCCGTGATGTAAGCGATGAGCATAATCCAGCGGTCGCTGCGTGGGGTGTCGGCTTCGTCCTCCCATTTCAGAATCAGCCAGAACATCAGTGCCGTAAGAAAACTGGAGAAGGCATAGACCTCGGCCTCTACTGCCGAGAACCAGAACGTATCGCTGAACGTGTAGGCCAAGGCACCCGCCACTCCGCATGCCTCGATGGTTATTACTTTGACAGTTGACAGTTGATAGTTGAGAGTTGACAGTTGAGAGTTGAGAGTTGACAGTTGAGAGTTGACAGGTGGCATCAGTAACCCTGAACCGTGAATCAGTCGTTGGGCGAAGTGAGTGATGGTGAGGAAGAGGAAGAAGATGCAGCCGGCACTCAGTAGGGCAGAGAGCAGGTTGACCATCAGCGCCACCTGCGAGGGCTCGCTGGCAAACTGCGCAAAAAGGTTGGCAACCAACATAAAGAACGGTGCCCCAGGCGGGTGACCAATTTCTAACTTATAGCCGCACGTAATAAACTCGGGACAATCCCAAAGGCTGGCCGTGGGCTCGACGGTCAGACCATAGACAATAGCGGCAATGGCGAAAAGCAGCCATGCCATACAGGTGTTAAGTCGCTGAAAAGATTTTTGTTGCATCATGCTTTGCTCGTTTTTTTCGGCAAAGCTATGAACAACATGTGTTATATGGGGAATTTTCTTCCTGACATTTGTCTGACATTTGTCCGACAAAAACCTAACTAATTGGTTTTCAGTCGGTAGGCTTTTCCTCTGTCAGACTCTATTTTCAGGGTGGAATGTTGCTCTATGACGGGTTTAAGCCTGCGGATAAGGGTGTACAAGGTGTCGCTGGCATCCGGTTTCTTGGGCCATAGAGTCTCGCAGATCTCCTTCTTGGTCAGTGCGTGCGAGGGGCTGCGAAAGAACATCTCCATCAGCTGATGCTGCATAGGAGTCAGTTCTACGGTCTGTCCGTCGGCGGCTATGAAGCTATCCTCTGCCTCGGAATAGGTCAGGCCACCAAACATATTGGCCGAAGGGGCTACTGCTGCCTGCAGGGTGGGTTGGCTCTGCTGGCGTCTGCGCCAGATAAACATAGCCCAGAGACCCGACAGGACCAACAACAATAGGGCAGGGCGCTGATCAGACATCCCGAAGATGGTAGCCTCGGAGCAGTGGGCGTAGGCCTTGAAGTCCCTACTGCGGGCATCCACGACCAGTGTGGCCTTTCCCTTCAGGTCGGCCATCTGCAGGTAGCTGGTGAACGTGC
>Ga0265301_10005736_pt1 | contig 12111 bp, 12 predicted proteins | sample AusTroGonzalo_MG_2_FD_193488 | JGI IMG/M metagenome (GOLD analysis project Ga0265301, IMG submission 193488) | Bovine rumen microbial communities from tropical cattle in Woodstock, Queensland, Australia - Gonzalo_04 | ecosystem: Host-associated > Mammals > Digestive system > Stomach > Rumen ...
TCATCTCCTTGATGGCTTCGTCGGTTGGGTATTTTCCCATTTCCCACCACTTGATTACATCTCGTACCTTGTGGCATTTTGCATCCATTCTCATTCCCTCTTCTCCCGTCAGTTCCACACTGACCAGTTGTTTATGAACCAGTATTCGAGTGCGTCAATAATCCTGCGCATCGTCGTAGTCATCTCCATAAAGGTCATCATACATTGCGTATGCATCTTCGATATCTATGTCAAACTTCTCTATCCATTCATCAATGATATCCTGCTTTGCTGACATTTCCATTCTCTCCCGACTTATGTATGCTTAGTACTCTTCTCTCTGTGACTCGCCAACTTCGTATATGGCTTCGTTAATCTGCGCTCTGTACTTTTCGTTGAACTCTTCACGTGTTACGCCGTGCTCTTTTTCCATGTGTATTCTCATGGAGTTTGTAGCCAGACTTCTTTCACTGCCCTTTATGTCTTTCTGGCAGATGGGGCAGACTGCGTGAAACTCGCCGACTACCTTTGAGCGCCCAGCAGACTCTCCATCAGTGCGTGGTGTGCGTGTGCGTGTAGTTGAGCCTGCGATGCCCAGCTTTGCGTATGCCGTAGTTAAAAGGTTGTGTGCCTTGCGTACTTCCTGAAGGTCGAACCTTATGGCTTCGTACTTGAGTGTGGCTTGAACAATCTCTTTGTCCTCGTTGCTGAGGTGGAGTGTTTCCATAGCCTCGTCTACGGATATCTGCATAAGGTCTGCCACACTTTTTACCGTGTTAACTACCTTAGCGCCCACGCTTGCATTCTGGATGCCTGCGCCGGTTGCGTATTCGTCAATCATTCTTGTAAGGTTAGCGTATGCTAAAACTATCTCTTCTGTTTCTGTGGTCATGTTAATCACTTCTGTTTGGTCTTAGTTGTGTTTAATTTGGGTTTGTTTCAAATCTTTCCTTAAGTAGTTCTGCTACTTCTTCTATCTTATGTTCGAGATCTACCAGCATCTTCAGTGTTTCCTGAGATTCCAGTTCTGGCTGTAATGCGTAGCACTCGATTGTCCATGCATGTCTTTTTATGCATCTGACTGCTCTGTCAATATAGATATCACTCAGATCACTCATACTAAATCATTCCTTGTAGTTTAATTTAGACCAGAGTCAGAAGAGAGAATGGACTAGACCTGCCGTGAGGACTCTCCGCCGCGGGTGCCAGTGGGCTTTCGCTTTCGCTTCATCCACTAAGACGCTTGGCTCCCATCTCGGTTTCCCGTCCTCGCCTTCCTCGTCCCCGATTTCGTCCCTCGAGGATTCATCCGCCCGCGGTTATTCGACTGCCGCGGGTCTATCCTTTACCCGTCCTTATCCCGTCCTACACGTTACTAAAACCTCAAGAACCCTTTACAGTCTAAGACTTACTGTAAGGGATTCCCTACCCGTCCTTTCACTTCACAGACAGTGTTAGAACCTCGGATTCAGTCTTAGGATTTCATCTTGTCGTTGTTTTGACTTGTCTTAGACTCTATCCTAAAACCGTCCTTATCAGTGTCATATTATCGGATATGTCCCGTGAGAGTGTTTATCGCCTTACTCTCAAACGGCTTAACGCGCGTCTTAAGCGCTCGGCTCGATTCCCTCGAGCCCGTGTTTGTCATACAATATTCTTTGGAGCGTTACCTTATAAATCTATCGAAATTAATCTGACAAAGAATTAAGCGTATTTAATCAAAATAAGCGCGTATGTCCGTATTTAGAAAAAAGTGATATGCCTAACAAATATGATACGGTTAAAAAAATACGTTCATTTTGAGCTTCTTTTTGGAACAAAGGTCAAATCAAGCTCCTTTTGTCGTGCGTCGCTCGGCGCGCGCTCTATTTGTCGATTCAAGCCCATATCGCCGGATTCAGTCATTACCTTATCAAAAGTGATATGCCTATCAAGATTGACGAACTGAAACCCGACCTGCATATACTTCCAGATTCCCCGCACAAAAATTTGGAATTTTGGGTCACCGTGCAAAAAGGCGATACCCTTCTTTGTGAATCCGATGGTCAGTATAGATAACCTTAGCGACATACTTTGGGTTCATACCTAAGAACGTTCCCAGTTCGTGTAACGTACAGCCGTCATGGATAAGAATAAAATCGTAACAGACTTCACGCATGAACTTATTAACGCACGTACCTCTTGGTTTTTTGTCGGTGTTCAGTTCCTTTAACCGATACTTTCTTGCATCTCCAACACCTATACAGTCGAACTTCTCTGGGTTGTACATTACAAGACACTCTATTTTGTTTCTGGTCTGTTTGAGTTCTTTGGCTATGTAATCGGCAGACACATACTCATTCCCAATCTTGTTGAACATCCTCGTCAGCGCACGTTCAAATCTCATAAACACATATTGTTAGGCAAACTATATATTCTTACCGAACATAAACTACATTATGCCAAACACGTTAGGTATTCGCACAAACGCATTATGTAATACCAAATGTCCGTACTGGTCAATCTGTCCGATGAAAGACCTTGCGCTTGCAAAGAAAGCTAAAGGTTCACCTAAGTGTGCATTGGCAGACAAACCGCAACATATACTTGACAGTTTCGAGAACATCTTTGTCAAACCGCTGGACGAAGGTATCATCTCCGAACTTAAGCATTACATGATGTTATTGTCCATGAAAGCTGGCAGACCGACTTCAGACATTTCCGATATCAAAGAAGCTGTGGATGCCTGCATTAAAATCTATAAGTACACTTGTGTAGAGCAGAAGAAACTTGTCGGCAACAACAACATCACATTCAATGTCAAAGTAATCAACGATAAGCCAATCCGCAAGATGAGAGAAATCACTTTTGATGCTCTCGACGACCCAAACTCGGTATTTACCAACGAGGAGTTCTGCGAAGATATACTCAAAAAGGATTAAATAGTATCCACGCTAATCAAGTTGTATGACAGACGAAAAATGCACGAACTGTTACTTTGGAAACCCATCTGTTGATGGAGTTGTCCGATGCAGGAGATATCCGAAAAATGAACGTAAAACATCCAACGACTGGTGCGGAGAATTTGTTCCCAAGTCATGTGCAGAAAACAAGACTAACAAACGTAGGAATAGGGCAGTTAAAGCCGTACCAGAAGAATCCGAAGAAGAACACGCAGAAGTCAGTTGATGCCGTTGCCGCATCCATCAAAGAACTGGGTTACCTCAAAACATCCATAACTGTAGATGAGAACTGGGTACTTCTCACTGGGCACACCACACTTAAAGCACTTAAAAAACTTGGATACCTAACCGTTCCAGAAGTAGATGTCATTAAAGGTCTGACTGAAGATGAGAAGACGCTGTACCGCATTAACGACAATAAACTCGCAACCATCGATGAGTGGGATAAGAAAGTTCTATCCGAACTTTACGCCACTCTTGACAACGACCTAAAAGATATATCTGGTTTTTCCGACGAAGATTTTGAAGAAGAGCCGCAGGAAATCAAAGAAGAGCCAGAAGATTCACGCACTGTTAACACTGGCGATATCTGGAAACTCGGCAGACATTATCTCTTTTGCGGCAGTTCAACCGAACCTGCATCTTACGAGAACTTACCAGAACCGACGTTCATACTTACCGACCCACCTTATGGAATAAACGTAGTCAAAGGTAACCATGTCGGCGGTGAAGGACTGATTAAGTTCACAGAGCATCTTACCCACAAATCCAGTAAGAAGAACATCGGCTCTACGAAACTTGCATCATCGACCTATAAAGAGATAGCCAACGATGATAATACCGATGCCGCGAAAGCATTCTACGAACTCCATAAAGATAAGAAGTGCGTTTTGTTCGGCGGCAACTACTATACCGACTTTGTACCCGTATCTCGTTGCTGGTTAGTATGGAACAAACACACTACAGGAAACTTCGCAGATGCAGAGTTAGCGTGGACTAATCTTGATTCCGTAGTCAAACTCTATGACTGGACATGGAACGGTGTTTCGAGAGAAGGCAAGAGGAACGAGGAAGGACGTACCAGAATCCATCCGTCACAGAAACCAGTAGGACTCATGAAGAAAATCCTCGAAGACTTCACCACAGAGCAGGATATTGTACTGGACGGATTCGGCGGTAGTGGTTCTACACTGATAGCCTGCGAAGCCACTAACAGAACGTGTATCTGTATGGAACTTGACCCAGAGTATTGTAAGAGCATAATAGTTCGCTACGAGCAGTTTACAGGAGATAAAGCTGTCAAATGGACATCGACATAGAACTGTTACCCAAACAGCAACAGATACTTCAAGACCCGCACAGGTTTAAGGTACTGGATTGCGGCAGGCGTTTTGGCAAGACTGAATACTGTGCAATCGAACATGTCATAAAAGCACTGGCAGGTAAACCCGATTCAGTACAGTGGATGATAGCGCCGACATACTCCACGTCAAAAATCATGTGGCGTAAACTCAAAGAGATAATTCGCAAGTGTGGGTTATCGGATTACGTTTCAGAAATTAAAGAAGGTGAACTGTATATCCGATTCATCAACGGCACAACCATATGGTGTAAGTCTGCTGATAATCCAGAGAACCTTGTAGGTGAAGGATTATCCCACGTATCACTGGATGAGTTCGGCATTATGAAACCTGATGTATGGTATGAATCCATCCGACCAGCATTACTGGATAAAGGCGGCAGTGCTACATTCATCGGAACGCCAAACGGCAAAAACCACTTCTACGATTTATTCTGCAAGGAAGACCCAAACTGGGTATCGTACAAGTATACGTCATATGATAATCCACTTATCGATTCCAGAGAACTTGAAGACATTGTACGTGATATGCCAGAGTTTCTATTCCGTCAAGAAATCATGGCAGAGTTTCTGGACGAAGGCGGCGACGTGTTTAGGCAGTACGTACGCATGGTATGTGAACTCGACAAACCAAACTATGAAGAGTCAGTTATCTTTGGTATTGACCTTGGTAAGTTAAATGATTTTACAGTGATTGTCGGATACAGCCAAAACACATGGCGACCAATCTACTTCGACCGCTTTAACAAAATAGACTGGGAGTATCAAATAAACCGCATCGTGGAAGTGTGTTCAAAGTTTCCTAACTCCATAATTTACATTGATAGTTCTGGTGTAGGAGAACCACTGTACGATTCACTCAAGAAAGAAAATCTGCTTGTACGTGCAGTAACACTCTCGGCTGGAAAGAAGATTAACACAGTTATCCAAGGCACTGTAAAGCATACCGTACCTAAACAGATACTTATCCAGAGATTAGCAGTAGATATTGAGATAGGTAAATTCTACTTGCCAAAAGACAAACACTGCGTAGAAGAGTTCGGACAGTATGCATACAACATAACTCCGTCTGGTAACGTAACCTATTCCGCACCAGTAGGCAAACATGATGATTGTGTCATGGCATGTGCCTTAGCATGTTTCGGACTTGAAATGAACAACACGGCAATAGGTGGCATCACTGGTGATTTAGAGTTCACTCCAACTGACGATAATACTAAATTATATGGAGATGATATATCTGAATATGATTACGATGTGTTCGACTGGAACGAGGAGTATTAAATGTTAGATAGGATAAAGCAGATATTCACAAAACCACAGCAGGAAGTAACCAAGAGTTACGACCCGACCTTACAGTATCTTGCATTATATGCAAACATACCAGAGGAAAAATCGGATTATAATGACGTAGTAATCCACGGAGAAAAGGACATTGACGATACCGATGGAATGAGGCGTGCCATCTCGTCAATCAACAACTACTATAATGTGTTGGGTATTTTCCGTGCTGGATTCGATAAGGGAATGAACGACAAGTTAGCCAATCATCCTTTTTTCGTAATGGTTGAAAAGTCCATCATGGATTACATATCGACCATCGATTATGATATCGTGGACGTAAAAACAGGTGAGGACGTTAAATCCGCAAAAAAATTCATCGACCATCCTAATCCGCAGAACTCATTCGCAGAAATTCTTAAACCAATGATTCGTGACCTTATCCGTTACGATGCTGGAGTATGGGTAAAGACGTTCAACAAAGAAGGATATATCGTTGAGATTAAACCATATCTAGGCACGGAATTTTGGGTTGAACCAGACAGAGTACTCATGGAAATGACTGGGCAGTTCGGAGTCAACTTTACAGGATTCTGGACGCACGGTTACGTCAAGAGATACTGGCAGAGGTCAGTAGTAGGTATTTATATCCCATACCATCCTCAAGAGATTTGTTATTTCATGCTTTATCCCAAATCAGATGATGTCTATGGTACGGACTTCTTATCCAAGTTCCGTTCATATTTCCAGTTCCTAATTGATTCAACCAAAGCCGCAGGTACGGCATTCCACAACAACCTTGTACCTTCGATGGTCTTAACACATCCAGAAATAAACACAACACAGCAGTTACTCTCCAGAGTTGCGGAGATTGAATCAAACAACAAAGGCACTACAAGATTCGGTAACGTATTGCATTTACTCGCAGGAGAATCAGCACAGTCAATCTCCAACTCATTACTTGATATGCAGTGGTTAGAAGGTCAGAGATTTGTCGGTCAGTTAATCTGGGCGGCATGGGGTTTTCCATCTTCAGAGTTCATTGACGGCGACTCTACAAGAGCATCGGCATACATACGCAGGAACATCACAAAGTCCAAGATGCTTTACCCACTTATCCGATTAATCGAGGATAAGATAAACAACGAAGTCTTACCATACATAAAAGGATACCGCAAGTCATGGAAGTTCAGATTCGTACGCGACATGGACTTAGACGATGCTAACCGCATGGCTCAGACCCAAGCAATAAAAATATCTTCATATTCCGCATTACTCGCAACGGGAATGAAACCATCAGTAGCACTCAAGGTAGTTGGATTAGATTCTTCGGTATCTGAAGAGGATGTAGAGATGCTTGACGCATACATGACTAACCTTGACATGTTCGATGAAATGATGATGGGTGATGGCGACGTTGACGAAGGCAGATACACGGATGAATCTGGATCTTACGTACCGATAGACTTTGAAACCAACGGCACAAAAGAGATGAACAATCCTATGGATGAAAACATAGATTTCGATGAACCAGTACAGAAAGCACGTGTGTACATAGACAATCCTTCAGATGCACCAAGGGGGAGAGTTGTCCGACGCGGTGCAAAAGGTGGATACTATTATCTCACTGAACAGAAACAGGGGAAAGGAGCATTAGCACCTAAAGGTGGATTCAGAAAGAAGAAGAGAAGAACTCCAAGTGCAGATGTCGGTGGCGGTGGAGAAGATAGTGGTATGAACGGTCAGCAGTATATTAACCAAGATACTCAAGCAGTGCGTGACAGGTACGATGCATGGTTTATACTCAAGGATGAGAACTTCGCAATACTGGTTTATCTGGAAGAGGGTATTTTAGGTGGCAAGATGACCAATACTGAAGCCGCAAAGAAGATAGCCAATGACATTAAAAGTAATGGTAATAACGACTTTGAACAGATGAAAGAATATGCCCGTGACCTTGCAAAGCAGTACGGTTACGAGTTTGTAGAGGGATAAAACCATGTCAACCGAAATTACCCAAGAAGGATATCAGGACATAGCAACCAATGTAGTTGTAGGTCTTTGGAAATATGCCGAACTCCAGACCAGTTCAGGCACTCCGTTAGTGCGCAGAGAAATTGCAGACAACACAAACACATTTTGGAAAGAAACAGTTCTCCCAACGTATGTGCTTGAAACAACTGTCACTGGCGCAGATAACGATATTCCAGAGTTACCGTTCGCAATCGGAAAGTTCGCACTGTATAAAACGGCAGTTGACACCGTACCAGCACTGGTAATCGAATTACCTTCTGAACAGAGAATAGCGGCAAGAACAGACAAAGTGGTTATCGATGTTACCATAAACATCCCAGAGGGAGTATGACATTACCTAACCAGAACTTCAAACCCGTATACGAAAGCCCTATAACAACACTCACATCTGCAATCTCAGATTCAGATACCACAATCGTTTTGAATGATGTTTCAGTTATCGGAGAAGCACCAAACATTCTGGTTATCTGGGACGACGACAACAGAGAGATAGTTTATTACGAATCCGAACCCACAGGCAACACACTCACAGTTACCAGAGGATACGGCGACAGCACAGCACACGCTTTCAGTGAAGGAGCATATGCCGCAAGACTCATCTCTTCAGTAGACATTACCAACATCAACGGAAACATAGATTATCTCGATTCTGTAGACACTTCTCAAGCGCAGAGTATAACTGACTTAGGTACGAGAGTAACGGCAACAGAAGGCTCTATAGGTACGTTAGAAAGCACTGTAGGTACTCTGAATACTACAGTCACAAACTTAGGCAACACTGTATCTGGACACACTACAGACATCTCAAATATCAACAGCACTGTATCCTCATTAAGTTCCACAGTATCCTCACAGGGAGCAAGACTTACTACAGCAGAAGGAAACATCTCCACAAACACAAACGCAATCAGCAATCTTACCACGAGAGTAGGTACAGCAGAAACAAACATTGGTGGTCTTGATACAGCAGTAACAAACCTTACTTCCAGAGTCGGCACTGCGGAGTCCGATATTGACGCTGTAGAACTGTCAGTATCAAATCTTTCTGGTAGAGTAACCACTGCCGAAGGAAACATCACTGGACTTGGTACACGCATCGACAACCTAACCACAACAAATGTGCCAGAAGGTAACAATCTGTACTACACTGATGCGCGTGCAGAAGCCGCCGCAGGTAGCTTGGTTGATGATTCCGACAATGTTACGTTGACTTACGTAAACGATAAAATTACTGCTGACCTAACCGCAACTGGAGTCACCGCAGGCTCATACACAAACACTAATATTACCGTCGATGCTAACGGCAGAATCACAGCGGCATCCAACGGCTCTGGTGGTGGTGGCGGAGATATTACTGGAGCAAGTAACATCGGTACATCAACAGAAGGTATTGGAATCTACGATAGTGTAGACAACCACGTACTACAGTTCAAGCGTATCAAATCCGACAGTAACATTATTTCCATATCAGACAACGCACAGGACAGTAACGTTCTGGTCGGAGTTACACCATCAAACATATCACACACTGCAATCTCAGACATTGGAACTAACACTCATGCACAGATTGACACACATATTGCAGATACGAACAATCCGCACGGCGTAACTAAATCACAGGTATCACTCGGCAACGTAACCAACGACGCACAGCTAAAACGCTCGGCTAATGACTGGACTGATTTCACGCAGGAAACCACACCTAATACTGGAGATAAAGTTCTTCTTGAGGATTATTCCGATGGTACAAAGAAGTACACAACTGTAGGTGCAATAGCTGGCTCTGGCGGTAGTGGGAATGTACAGTGCAATGATACAATTACAACAGGCAACATCCCGTCGTTCTATTCGCAGTCTGGCGGAACAACCGTTATTGCAGATTCTAACATCGCGGCATCCAGCATTTTAACCACTGGCGACCTTACAGGTTATGCTACTTTGACTGGGACTGAAACACTGACAAATAAGACAATCAGTGCAAATGACAACACAATTACTGGATTAACCAGTACTGACGTTGGACTTGGTAATGTTACAAACGATTCCCAGTTAAAGCGGTCGGATAACGACTGGGCAAACTATACGGCACTTGTTACTGTTGCAGGTACGGAAAAGATTCTTATCGAAGAAGCAGGAACAGGCGCTAAGAAAACCATTACGGCAAGTCAAATCTCTGGTGGCGGTGGCTCTGGAGATGTAGTTGGACCGAACTCATCCACTAATGGAAACATCGTTTTGTTTGACGGAACTACAGGTAAAGTCATTAAGGATTCTGGTCATGCACTTTCAGAGTATGCTACAACAACTGACATAACCAATATGGTTACTACTTCAGGTACACAGACTCTTACAAACAAAACCATAGCGGCAACAGACAATACAATAACTGGATTAGCCAGTTCTGACGTCGGTCTTGGAAATGTAACTAACGATGCTCAGTTGAAACGCAGTGCCAATGACTGGACAGATTTCACTGCTAAAGCATCTCCATCAGATGATGATGTACTTTTGATTGAAGATTCAGAAAACAGTGGCGCTAAAAAGCGTGTGACAATTGCGAATGTCAAGACCGCTGGCAGTGAAACAAAAGCGTTGCGCATAACTCTTGAAGGAGCAATATCTGGGCTTACAGCACCTTGTCCAGTATCAAGAACAACTGACGGATGGGTGCTTGACAGAACAAGCAATGCTAATGGCGTGTACGTTGAGAAGAGTGGCACGTATTATGTGTACACGCAAGGTCTAATTGAGAACTACGGCACAGGTTTACCAACAGGAGATGTTGTCGATAACATCTGTAAAGCAGTATCCACAACCGCAGTAGAAGTCTATGGTAAAATCGGGTCAAGCACAAGCGGTCAGAAAGTTGTGTGGAAAGTGGAATATACAGAAGGCTCGACGACAGACATTGACGCAGTGTACAAAGACGATATTAACATCACAGACACCACAACATATCCTGCGCAGGACATTATAGACATAATGCATGAAGCTGGATTACTCGGTCATTACGTGTATGAAACAACTGCGGGCACGGGATACAAACTCGATAAAGACAATATGGGCTTGAAGTCCGACGGCGTTACTGCATCCAATCTTACAGGTACAGATGGAGATGTAACTCTCGGAATAGGCAAATGTTTCTTTAAGCACGAGTATAACACACCAACAAAAAAAGTAACCATCACACTTACACAGGACAGAGCGTATGCACAATCACATGGAATGTACACTGTACACAGAGAGGATTTCCAAGAAACAACGAGTGGGTCTGAAGCAACGGAATATGACATGTTGCACGTCGGATACTTCATCGGAACAATTTCAAGTAGCAGGCTCCGCTCCGTAAATGTAAGTGCAAACCCAGCAGGAAACCAGACACTTGATGCATTCTACAACGCCGCAAACTACGGGACATCATCTGACCTACGTGGTATAATCACATACTCTGTCAGAAACCTTATTGCAATTCTGCATATGATTGTGTATAGGACACGCAACGGACAGAACATATCTGTATCTGCCGCAACAAGTGCGCTGTCAAATGTAAACACTAACTTCACACCAACAAGCCCGTGGACGAATGCATCAGTAAGTAACAACTCATTGTCACTTGGTCTGCTTGGGCTGTGGGGTAACAACTATCACTTCTGCGATGCTGTTTACAATCATAATGGCAAACTACAGTTTGAAACATACATCAACCCATCACCAACAAACCGTGACGCAATCAACGGAACAAAGACTTCTGGCAAATGGGTAGAATGTCCGCAGGCAAGTGTAACAAACAACGCATGGTTTTACTCAAAAGAAACATACCATCCTGCATCAAATGATACAACTGTACTAAACGTATGCCAGTTTGTATATGCAGACAACACCGCTGCACGTACAACTCCGTACTATGATGGATGGTATTATACAACAAGCGGGGACTTTTTGTGCCGTGTGTGGGGTAGCTATGACATTTCCGCGTATCGGGGTTTGTTCGTTCTGCTTGGTAACAATACCTTGTCCGTTACGCACGCGGGCCTTGGCTCTCGCTTGCAAATTTTAAGCAACGTTTCATTGGAATAAAATAAAAATATTTTTATATAATGACAACATAGTTGTATTGCCGAACAGTGATGTGCGACTGGGGCGCAAAATAAACAACATACATTACACCATAAAAATGTGCAATGTGTGAGGTAACTATGACAATTCCGCGTATCAGGGTTTGTTCTATCTGCATGGTAACAATACCTTGTCCAATACGAACGCGAACAATGGCTCTCGCTTAAAGGGTATCGGTAAAAAGTACTAAGCAAAAAGCCGCCCCATACCACAAGGTAAAAATCAGTACGTGTATGTTGACCAGTTTCAACATACTTCATACTCTGCAAGTGATAACATGAAATGTAACATACCATACTCTTCTATCATTTCCGAACAGAATTTGAGAATAGCTTATATTAACGCACGACGCGGTAAACGCAAGTATCGTGACGTTCAGATTTTTGAGAAAGATATTGA
>Ga0265301_10005740_pt1 | contig 12102 bp, 3 predicted proteins | sample AusTroGonzalo_MG_2_FD_193488 | JGI IMG/M metagenome (GOLD analysis project Ga0265301, IMG submission 193488) | Bovine rumen microbial communities from tropical cattle in Woodstock, Queensland, Australia - Gonzalo_04 | ecosystem: Host-associated > Mammals > Digestive system > Stomach > Rumen ...
CGAGAACATCGCTGCTCCAGGTGCAGGCAGCCAATCAGAAAATGGTGTCTATATTCGTGACGAGATTATTCTTGCTCAGAAAGACAATGCAGGCACAGGACGCATCTATCTTTATGCACGGGCAGAGGCACCCACAGCAGGCGGTGCGGCTGACTTCTTTTACAACAGCTTCCTTGGAGGCAGTCAGCACCGCGCAACAGCAGGTTCTTCAAAGCCCGGCACGTGGCAGCACGTTGCCATCGTCAGCAACCCAGTAGATCAAAGCATTACCTATTACATCGATGGAGAACGCGACTGCACCTTGTCGATAGGTACATTTGAGGCGTGTACTGGGGGCTTTCGTATCGGAGGTCACAAGACGGGTAAGAGTTATTTCAAAGGTTATATAGACGATGCCTGGTTCTTTAAAGGTGTCCTTTCTGCCGAGCAGATTCGTCAGATTCGGGCTGGCACCTTCGACCCTTCCCCTTTTTATCCTGACGAAAACGGAGGTGATTCTTCGATGAACGACTGGCCTTTGAAGAATCATGCCTATACTATTCGCAACTTCTCTGGCACGCCTGCCTATATGGTAGATAATGTTGAGAGCGACAATCGCATTACCTGCGAAGCCAGTATTGGCGATGCAGCATATTGGACTTTCGAGCCTACGTCCAATGCCCAATGTTATTATGTCCGTAATGTCTTGACTGGTCGTTATATACAAGGTTATGCCAAAACATCAGGCACAGCAGTCAGTATGGGAAGCGAAGGCGTGGAGTATTTTGTTGCATCACAGACGACTGAGGGTGGAAGGTATGGCTTTGCCTGTACATCCGTCACGCCTCATGATTTCTCGTCCGGCACCATCGGACTCAACCTTCGTGCCGAGAGTAATCAAGCGAATTGCCTTGTGCAGACCTACGCCGCTGCAGCAGGTACCAATCACCGCTCCTTTTGGACTCTTGACGAAGTGGCCAACGATATTATCACCAGCTTAGACCCCCTAACCCCCTTTAGGGGGAATAAATGGTCCAACGTCAAATGGTATGACCTCCAGGGACGCCAAATGAATGTACGAGGTACAATGAATAAGAGACAAATTGTAATTGACAATGGAAAGTTGAAGCTACTTTAACTCCTATGATAACCTTTTAACGCTATAACATTTTAACCTTTTATTCTATATGAAGCGGAATCTATCCATTTTTGCGATGCTAATGCTGAGCATAGCATCCGCGTGGGGTCTTGACATCGACAAGAACCTCTACTACACGATTTCCCCGCGAAACAACCATGATGTCTATATGAAGGACACGGGGAAGGATGTCATTCAGTGCAATGCAGGGTTGGACACCTATTCCTACTGGCGTTTCATTCCCACAGGCAACGATGGCTGCTACTATGTGCAAAACCTCTATACCATGCGCTATGCCCAAAAGGTTGCAGAGACGAGAGAGGTAACGGTGGTGATGGGAACGGAGCCTGTGGAGTATTTCATCAAATCCACTCCAGCCGAGGGTACCGACTGCTTTGGAATGACAAGCAGTGACCATAGTGACCTTGCCTTCAGCAGTGCTTCATGTTTTGGCATGAACTGGCACGAGGACAACAAGTATGTGCAGTCCTATATGGCTGCAGTCGGAACCAACCACAAAAGTTTCTGGTTCTTCCGCGAGGCTGAGCCGCCATCCTGTCTCCTCGGTTCGCATGAGTTCGAACACGGTACCTGCACCATCTGTGGTGCCCTGGATTTGAACTATGTGACAAAGGCAGAAGACGGATTCTATGAGATATCCGATGGCTACCAGTTGGAGTGGTTCTCGGCTTTGGTAAATACAGGCATCAATGATGCTTCAGCTCGTCTGATGAACGATATTGACATGCAGGGCATAGACCATACTCCCATTGCCAAGAGTGTTGACCTGCGCTGGCGTGGCACCTTCGACGGACAGGGGCACCGGATACTGAACCTTGTCATCAATCGTCCAACGGAAAACATACAAGGACTCTTCGGTTACCTGCGAGGCAATTCGGACAGCAATACACGCGTATGCAATCTGATAATAGACAAGAGCTGCTCGTTCACTGGCTACCATCAAGTAGGTGCCATCTCAGGCTGTAGCCAAGGTAATCAAGGTCTCATCACCTTGGAGAATATTGTCAACGAAGCCAATGTGACAGCAGAAGGTGGTACAGATGCAGGTGCTCTGGTTGGCGGTCAGACAGGTAATGCTCCCACATGGCGCATCCGCAACATTGTCAATACGGGTGCCATCACCAGTACAGCCGCAGATGGCTATGCTGGTGTCATTGCGGGCTACTACGGCAGCAATGCCCAGAACCTTCAGGAGAACATCATCAACCTGGGTGTTGTGACCGGTTTCAATGGCGACATGCAGATGGGTCGTCTTTCCGGCACCACCATCAACATGTTTGACATTAGCGGAACCGAAGGCGCTGGTCAAGGTCTTGACCATGACTTTACGGCAGAGGATGTGGCCAGCGGTCGCTTGTGTTACTTCCTTAATGGCAACCAGTCCAACATCACATTCTATCAGACACTTGGGCAGGATGCCTATCCCATTCCTTTTGCCACAAGTTTACGTGTGTATATGCAGGGCACGCTGCTTTGCGACGGTTCTCCCGCTGGAGAGGAAGGCACCTACAGCAATTCACCTGATGGCAGTATTGTGCCGCCCCATACATTTGTTGACGGAGATTTTTATTGCACGGTCTGCGGAGCATTCAACGAGCATTTCGTGGAGCCAATGGATGGCATCCTGCACATGAGTACGCCTCTCCAGTTGCAATGGCTGGCAGAGTATGTGGCTGCAGGTCATGAGAACCTGGAAGTCGTCATGGACAACGACATCGACATGGATGGCGTTGATTTCGCTGGCATCGGTTCGCTCGCCACTCCTTTCCTGGGTCATTTCGATGGTCAGTATCATACCATCAGCAACTTGGTAATGGAAGGTGTGGACCACGACTGGTCGGGTTTCTTCAATTTCATTCGTGGAGGCTCAACCATCGAGAACTTGCGATTGGACGAGAACTGTTACCTGACAGGTGCCAAGGGCACAGCCCTGATTGGTGGGTGTGGTATGGCAGGCGATGTGCTGCTGCGTAATCTTGGCTTTGAGGGAAATGTGGACGGTTTGACCACCTGCGCTGGTGCTGTTTTGGGAGCCAACTTCCAGAGTATTGCCAAACTGACGGTGGAGAACTGCTATAGTACCGGTTTCATCATGGGCGGTAGCGAGAGTGCAGCCCTTGTGGCATGGCTTGGCAACAATGGTGCCGTCATCAGTAACTGCTGGACAACGGCCAGCGCATCTGGCATTCAGGGTGAGGACAAATATGCCTTCCGTCACGACAATGCTATTGTGACTAACTGCTACAGCATGTTCGGCAGTCAGGCACAGCGCATAGAGTACGACGAGCTAGAAAGCGGTTCTCTCTGCTACCGACTCAACGGGGACCAGTCTGTGATACGCTGGTACCAGAACCTTGACAATGGCGAGGAGCCGGATCCCTTCCCAACCTTCATACCCACGCACGGCACCGTTGTCGTGAAGGCTGAGATGCGTTGCGATGGCACATACGACCCCGATATGGCGGTCTTCTCGAACAGTGGCGATGTTGTCATTCCACCCCATACCTTCGAGGACGGCTTCTGCAAGGTTTGCGGAGCGGAGGACGAGGACTATCCATTCATCCGTATCTTTGCGAATGCCGACCACGACAACGCCCAAGGTTATATCAACTCGGGCAGTAATGATGGTTCGGGCCTTGCCATCAATAACAGCGTAGCCGAGCACTGGAACCAGAAATGGTTTGACTCCTATCAGAATCTGACGGGACTCCAGGCAGGTCTTTATAAGTTGCGCGTGCAGGGTCTTTCGCGTGTGAAAGCATGGACAAATACCGATTACACGGCATACGAAGAGGCCGAGCTGAATCCGGACTATGTGCAGCTTTACCATAACAGCCAGTACTATGTAGAGGTGGGCGGTCGCCGCATCAGCAACCTCTTCATGGACATTGCAAAGGGCAGACAGGAGAAGATGATTGGCACGGGAACTCAAACCTATCACGAGGCTACGGGCTACTATGTGCCCAATTCGCTGGCGGCTTGTCATGCTTACTTCCTCACAGGTCTGTACTGGAACGAACCACTCTACTTTGTTGTGGAAAGCGAGCAGGATACCATCAAAGTTGGCGTGGAGAATCAGATGTACCTCTACGGCAACTGGACAGTATGGGACACTTGGCGCCTGGAACGTGTAGGTGATGCCAATGAAGAGACTGCCACCAGCCTTATCCTTGCCCAACAGGAGAAGAACCTCCAGGAGTTGGACGAGCTGGAAGGACAGATACAGTTAGCGGAAGAATATGAGGCAGCTCAAGAGGCGTTGGAACAGATTGCCTCGCTGGAAGATGCGCTGGATTTGGCAGACCGCTTGTCGCGCCTTCCGGAACAGATTCGCTTGAGCCATCAAGCCTACAAAGACTATGCGGCAGCCGTCCTTGCTGTCAAGACGGATGTCGAGGCACGAGAACAACTTAACGGCCACTATGCCGAACTGCTCTATACCTATCTCTATGATGACGAAGAAGAGGTAGATGGACTGCCCAATGGCACTTACCAGAATATCATCGATGCAAGAATACTTTCCGTTGATGAACTGACAGAAGAAGTAGCTTTCGTACAGGAACTGCTCACCCTGGCCATCAAAAACAGCGTTACGGAGGGAACTGACCTGAGTAACTTCATCTATAATGCCGACTTCACCGAGGACGGCCATTTCAAAGGTTGGGTGGCAGCAACGACGCGCACCGGAACCGACAACAATTTTACTAGTAACACTGGTTTCCTCGACATCTATCCCGTGAGTGCCAGCAAGAGCACGGCCTTCTATGTCTATCAGGACTTGGAGGAAGGACTTCCCGATGGTATCTACGAGCTTATTGTTCCCGCCTATCAGCGTACGGGCAACATTGGGCTGGGGGATGTCTCCGGCGATGAGATTGTGGCTTCCGACATCTTCATCAATGACTTCCATACACCCGTCTGGAACCTCTACAAGTGCATACTCCCCTACGAGGAGGCTATCAACGGCGTGAATTGCCGCTATGACCCGTCGGGCGACCCATCTGCACCTCATAACGGCGAGGAGACGCACTCCTACGACATCGACATGGGAACCGGTTGGGTACCCGAAGGGCGTTATGCCATGAGCTTTGCATTCTCGGCAGGCCGTTTTGTCAACCATGCTTATGCAATTGTGGATGGTGGTAACCTGCGTGTCGGCATCCAGAGCACCGGCACTCCCTGGTACGATGGTGGCGTGACGGCTTGGGGCAAGTTCCAACTCATCTATCGTGGAGAAAGTGAAGAAGCTATCCAGAACATGCTTGAGAACTTCGAGAAACACCTTGCCAGTCTCCGTTTGGCACAGGAAATGTATGAGTTCTACATCAGCGCTGCACACATTGAGCGCATTTCTTCCCTTATCGACGAGGCAAAAACCGAAAGCGACAAGGAAAGGAAGATGGAATTGGCGAAACAAATCAATGCAGAGTTCAATACCATCAACAGCAGCTATGCGGTCTATCAGGAACTTGGTTCGCTGATGGCCTATTGTTATGAGCAGGGAGACGCTGTCTCAACAGACGACCCGACCCAAAGCGACCACTTCTATGCCGTGGGCGATGAAATTCAGGGACATCTGATGGAAGGCAATCTCACGGACGAGGAAGCTGCGCAGTACGTAACAGACATCAGGGACGATGTCTCGATAGGAGGCGGCTTCTACGTGCAGGGTGACTTGCTGGATGCAGAGGGAAATGAAATGCCGCATGATTCGATTTGCAAGGTCTATCCGCTACAGCGTCAGGAGAATGGTACTTACACGGGCATCTTCACAACCCAGAACCGTGCCAACTTGGTTCATGCCAATGCTAGAGCGGGCATCTACTTCACCCGACTTGACCAGACCTTCAAGTCCAACCAGCCTTATCGCCGCTTCGTAACACCCGAGAAGAACCTTCATCCGCTCATAGCCGGAGCAGGGCAGGACTACCAGATGGTGGGTGCGAAGATGCAGGTAACACTCAATCCCAAGGACAGCACCGTTCTCTTCGAACCTATCGAATACGCATGGCACGACCGCGTATTCGTCTGTGGCTCCATTCTGGACAAGAATGGCGCTGAGCACCGTTGGAAGAACGATGAGGTGGCTCCGCTGCTGCATAAAGGTGACGGACTTTACACAGGCACAGTACGCTTCTTCGAGGATTACGTCTATCCTGGCTACGCCACCTTCCTCATCATGGCAAGCCGCTCAACGCTTGAAGAAGACAGCACCGTCACACGTCCGGGATGGCTCGAAGCCAGTTACACCACTCCTGAGAATGACTGCTACCTAACTCCTGGCGAGCTTACTGAGGATTTGGTTCGTGGCTACGGCAACAGTCACCGTTTCCGCATCGAGTGGACACCTGGCGATGAGTACAAGGACTATGTCGTGTCATTCAACATGAATACCCGCACTCTTATGGTCAAGATTGACGATGGCAGTGACGATGATGCCATTCATGACATTATATCTTCCAGTCCGTCAGTCGTAGGCATCTACGATTTGCAAGGTCGTAAAATGTTAAGTGATAAATTACCAAAAGGTATTTACATCATTAATGGCAAGAAAATCATGGCAAAATAAGAAAGGATGATGAAGAAATTTTTTGCATTGTTACTGCTGGCAATTGTGCCAGCAGTACATGCTTATAGTTCAGAACAACTGACTCTTGAAAGCGGGAACTGTTGGATTCGGTTGTCTTCTCAGGAATCTAGTCAGGTGCTCTTAGCTGTTCAAGCTTTGCAGAAAGACTTTAGGAAAGTGCTTGGCTATACACCAGGCATCTTCCGCACAGATGGTGACAGAAAAGGTTATCGTATTGTTATCATTAACGAAGCTACAGAGAATAGTAAGGAGTTCATTTCTGAATTGAAAGAACTGGACGATTTTGAGAGCCATCGTGTCTATGTGGATGTAGCTTCGAACTCTATCGTGCTGCACGGCAAGGACATGCGCGGTACCATCTATGCCATTTACAGTTTCAGCGAGCAGATACTGGGTGTGCCGCCCCTGTGGTATTGGTGTTCCTGGCAACCCGAGGTGAAATCGCAGATTCAGATGCCAGCCGACTATGACTACTTCTGCCCTTCGCCTCAGGTTCGCTATCGTGCATGGTTCCCCAACGACCAAGACCTCTTTGTGCCATGGCGTATGAAATCCACCGATAACAACGAGCGTTGGTTGGAGACAATGCTTCGACTCAAGCTCAACACAGTGGAATACACAGCGACAGTCACTAATAATGGGACGCTCAATAGTGAGGCTCTGCTTTACAAGAAATATGGTCTGGTGCTGACTTCCCATCACATGGTTGCGCTAAACAATTCCTTTTCCAATTGGGACAGTTATTGGAAAAATGTCCGTGGCCAAAGCTCTGTGCCTGCGCTTTCTGTTAAAGACACAGTCAGGCTGAAGGAGTTCTGGCAGTACAGCATAGACTGCGTGATGAACAGTGATGTTGAGAACCTTTGGCAAATTGCTTTTCGTGGTAAAACAGACCAACCTTTCTGGGAAGTTTTTTCTGACGCTCCTTCAGGAGACAAAGCGAGAGCTGACATCATCAACCAAATGGTCGGCATCCAATATCGCATGATTAAGGAAGCAACAGGCGAGGACGATCCGTTCGTCCGAATGACCTTCTACGATGAGATTTCAAGCCTCATGGCAAAAGGCTTCCTCAAGCCACCAACAGCTCGCAACATGCTTTGGACTTTTGTCGCAGGTCGCCGCGACCACTATCCTTACGATGACCTCGTTCAGTGGCAGAACACGGACAGTGTGCAGCTTGGTTACTACATGAACCTACAATTCTATTCAACTGGTTCCCATTTGGCTCCGGGCGAAGGGCCTTGGAAGATGGAGGATAACTATCGTTATGTACAGAGTAAAGGCAAGCAGACTTTCAGTGTAGTCAATGCCGGCAATATCCGCGAGTTCCTGATGGAGATGGCTGCCAATGCGCAAATGATGTGGAATGCTGACACCTATAGCACTGATGATTTCCTTCTCAAATACTGCGCACAATACTTTGGAGCAGAACATGCAGAGGAAGTGGCTTCGCTCTATCACGACTACTATTATTCCTATTGGACCCCCAAAAAGAGCGACTTCCCTGGAGGCTTTGACCGACAATATGTCTTCCAGGACTTGCGTCATGTTCAAGTTATCAAACAGATTCACAACACATGGTCAACCTTCAAGGCCAACCCGCTCAAGGAAATTGGCTACGAGAGTGTGAGTGGCCGAACTTTCCGCATTGAAGGTAACAATCAGGTGGATAGTATCCTTGCGGGAACCAGTCGGGAGATGGTGGCTTTTGCAGATGTTTGCATGCGCTGTGAAGCTCTGCAATCGCATTTGCCAGCGGGAAGCCAGACCTTCTTCTACGACAACCTCTCTGCCTACGCACACTATATGTATAACATAGCAAAATCGACCTATTATTTCGTTCACGCCTATAAATTCAAGGACGACAGATATAATGACCTATCGGCATCTCTTTCGGCAATGGAAGCTGCCAGAGAGGCATTGAGGGCATCTCATCATGATATCTTCAGTACTTGGATTGACCCGGAGGATAAGGTGGCAATTAGCGAGAAGATTGGCTTTATCAAGTCACATCTTGAGGACGAAGATAATCTGACTCTGACACGGGAATTAATACAGAATTTCGACTTCGAGATAAACCACGACGGTGTGGTCAATCCCCAAGGCAACACAGGTCGCGGCATCCCCTATGGTTGGCTGTCTAAGGGGCAGCTCAAGAAGGGCAGCAATGGCCTCGATTCGTATGGTGTGAACCAAGGAGCTGCAAACTATCACGACGGAAATGTGTGCTGGATGAACTCTGTCCCGATGCCTAATGATTTTTGGCTCTATCAGATTATCCCAGGCAGTAAGCTAAAGGCAGGGACTTACCTTATCAAGTGCAAGCTTTGGGCAGAGAGCGGGAAGCTGGCAAATTGTCGGCTTTTTGCCAATCAGAATGTGCAATACTACGGAAAAGAGAGCGACTATACTAATGTGCTGACAGAAGGCGAAGTGAATACGTATGCGGGTTATGCAGGCGGTTCTACCAACGACTTTGTGTTGCAGAATATGCAGGTTGAAGTATCTGTGGAACATGGTCAAGACCTTGCATTTGGCATCAAAACAAGCAATCTCAAGCAAGACGGCACTCGTGCCACAAACAACAATACTGGTTGGTTCAAGGTGGACTTCTTTCGCATTCATCTGATTTCCGAAGCTGAAGATGCAGACGGCATTAGACCCTCCTCTGTCTTTGCACCGAAGGAAGAGACTTTCTATGATTTGCTGGGGCGCAAAATGGGGTCAAGTGGGAAAATACATCGGGGCATTTACATGAAAGAAGGGAAAAAGATATGCGTGCTATGAATGCGAAATTGTTGTGGATTCCGAGCTTGGTCTGCTCCGCTGCATACGCGGGGGAGGCCAAGCCACGACCCAATATCTTGGTGTTCATTGCCGATGACTTGGGAACCAACGAAATTGGGTGCTATGGGGGCGAGAACCTTCAGACCCCCAACATCGACCGTCTGGCCCACGAAGGCATACAACTCACCAACAACTTCTGTTCTATGGCTGTGAGCGTACCCATACGCGCCTCACTCTATACAGGACTCTATCCGCAGCACCATGGCTCTTTCCGCAACCACAAGCCCGTGACTCGCGGTCTGCGTAGTGTGGTACACTATATGTCCGATTTGGGATATAGGGTAGGGCGAGCAGGAAAAGACCATCCGACAAGACAGCTTAAAGTCTTTCCCTTCGAGGTGATACCAGGCTTTGCCGTCAACTGTACGGCATCCCATCCGCCTGTTTCCACTCCCGACGGCATACGCGAGTTCATGAGCCGCGACACTTCGCAGCCTTTCTGTCTCTTTGTTTGCAGCATCAACACCCATGCCCCTTGGGATTCCGGCGATGCTTCCGAGTTCAATCCCGACAGCGTGCATCTGCCACCTAACTGCGTGGATAATGCTGTAACAAGACGTATGTTCTGCGACTATTTGGCCGAGATTCGTATGCTCGACAACGAGGTGGGGATGACGCTCCGTGTGCTCGAAGAGACGGGACAATTGGATAACACGTTGGTCATCTTCCTCGGGGAACAGGGTCCCAAGATGCCTTACGGCAAGTGGACATGCTACCGTTATGGCCAGCATAGTGCCTTCTTGGCCCGCTATCCGCGCAAAATAAAGGCTGGCACCGTCAGCGATGCCCTTGCACAATATGAGGATGTGTTGCCCACGCTTATCGACTTTGCAGGAGGTGCGCCCATCGACACTTTGGACGGACGCAGTCTGCTGCCTATCCTGTATGGCAAGAAGAAGGCCCAAGTCCGGCAATGGGCATACGGCATCCACAACAACCATCCCGAGGGACCCGCATATCCCATTCGTTGCATTCAGGACAAGCGCTACCGTTTCATCATGAACCTGATGCCTGACAGACCTTACAGCGAGAAGCACATGATGAAGCCTGAAAATACCAACGACATGTGGGGGTCGTGGCTGGTGACGGCACAGACCGACGAGCGCGCCTCGTGGCTGATAGAGCGCTTTGTTCACCGTCCGGCTCTGGAACTTTATGACCATCAGACCGACCCTTGGGAACTTCACAATCTGGCCGAGTTGCCCGAGTATGCCACCCGTGTGGCCGAAATGAAGGAAGCCCTGCTCCAATGGATGGAGCGTATGGGAGACACAGGCATCGGGATGGATGTCCTGGAGTGAGAATTGGGGATAATAAGAATTTGAGAAGATAAGAAAATAAGAAAATTAAGAACTGAATATAATGCAAAAGTTCGATTATCGCAAAATGCTGTCTGGGCTTGCTGTGCTGCCAGTCACGCTCTGTGCACAAGACAAGCAACCCAATGTGATTATCATGTATATCGACGATATGGGCATCGGCGATGTCAGTTGTTTTGGAGGCACTTATACTCCAACTCCCAACATTGACCGCTTGGCGCAGCAGGGACTTAGCTTCACGCAATACTATTCCGCCGCACCTGTCAGCTCTCCGTCCCGCTGCGGTCTCATCACGGGCCAGTTCCCCTTGGAGCATGGCATCAACACCTTCATGGACACCCGGGCTGCCAACAGGAGGGTGGAACAGCTCGACTACCTCAATCCCTCTGCCCCCAGCATCGCCAGAGCGTTCCAGCAGGCAGGGTATGCCACAGCCCACATCGGCAAGTGGCATCTTGGCGGTGGTCGAGACGTAACAGATGCTCCAGGCTTCGAGAACTATGGTTACGACGAACACGTTTCCACATACGAGAGCCCCGACCCTGACCCAATCATAACTTCAACGAGGTGGATATGGGCAGCTTCCGACAGCGTGAAGCGGTGGGACAGAACGGCATATTTCGTAGATAAGAGCCTCGAGTTCATCCGTCGTCAGAATGGCAAGCCTTTCTTCCTGAACCTCTGGCCCGACGACATGCATACGCCCTGGGTGCCTGAGGCATTCGCAGAGATGCGCGAAAGATGGGAAAAAGAGGATGCCTTCGAACCCGTATTGAAGGAAATGGATGTGCAATTGGGACGCTTTCTGGACGAGCTCGACAAGATGGGACTCTCGGAGAACACCATTGTCATCTTCACCAGCGACAACGGCCCTGCTCCCAGCTTCATGCAACGTCGCACATTGGGGATGCGAGGTGCCAAGAACAGCCTCTACGAAGGTGGCATCAATATGCCCTTCATCATCCGCTATCCTGCCAAGATAAAGGCTGGAGAACGCAACGAGACCACGATTATTAGCGCGATGGACCTCTATCCTTCGCTCTGCAAGATGGCGGGCATTCCTGTCGAAAAAGGCTATGAGAGTAGGGGAGAGGATATGTCACGCCAACTTTTGGGAAATAGCAGCAAAAGCCGTAAAACAGACCTGATGTGGGACTTTGGTCGCAACAAGAGCTTTAACTTCCCTGGCAGAAAAGAGAACAAAA
>Ga0265301_10005746_pt1 | contig 12096 bp, 9 predicted proteins | sample AusTroGonzalo_MG_2_FD_193488 | JGI IMG/M metagenome (GOLD analysis project Ga0265301, IMG submission 193488) | Bovine rumen microbial communities from tropical cattle in Woodstock, Queensland, Australia - Gonzalo_04 | ecosystem: Host-associated > Mammals > Digestive system > Stomach > Rumen ...
CGATGCGCTGAACATCGATGCAGACATGAAGAACGTGCTGAAAGTCATGAGCGCGTTTGACGAAAAGTGGAAACAGATGCAAGATGGCGACCGCCCGGATAGTCTTAACATGCTCCTCTACGGCGCTCCTGGCACCGGCAAAACGGAATTCGCCAAGCACATCGCTCGTACGCTCGGTCGCAAGCTCATCATCAAGCGCACAAGCGACTTGCTGAACAGCTACGTCGGTGAAACCGAAAAAGCCATCCGCAAGATGTTCAAGGAAGCCGAAGAAGCTAAGGCAATCCTCTTCCTCGATGAAGCCGATAGCTTGATTCGTGACCGCAGCGGTGCATCGCGCAATTGGGAAGTGACCCAGGTGAACGAAATGCTCACGCAAATGGAAAATTTCAAGGGAATCTTCATTGCCGCCACCAACTTCGAAGGCGAACTCGACACTGCATCGCGCAGACGCTTTGCGCTCAAAGTCAAGTTCGGCTACCTCAAGCCGGAAGGCATTGAATCGTTGTGGCGCGGATTCTTCCCGAGCGTACAAATGCCTGAAGCTGCCCGCAACTTGCGCATGCTCACTCCGGGTGATTTCAACGCTGTCTACAGCACGCTCCGTTTCTACGACGAAAGCGAACTCACTGCAGACCGCATCATGGACGCTCTAAAGGCGGAAATCGCCTACAAGGACAGTCGCGAAGGTCGAACGATGGGACTGTAGAAAAAATGGGGGACATTCATTACCGTGAATGTCCCCACAAATTTATAGTTGCCGTTCGTTATGATTCAAGTCCAAGCTCTTCCATAAGTTTCTTGGTTATCTGCGAAATCATGTATTTGCCCATGTTGTTTCGCCCTTCCCAAGAATCTAGGCTAAGTTGCATCGTTTTTGTTAATTCGTCATTGTCCTTAAAATGTAATGGTGTGCTCAACGGGCTAAATGTTTGCTGCAAAATTTCAGTCAGCGGAATGTTTTCCACAAAACGACCGACTGATTCTCGTTGCTTGTTGTCAACATCGACATGTTCCCTGAACGCATTTTGCGAAGCCGCTTCCTTGACGATAATAGATTTTTGATTAAACGCCTTGGCGAGTTTTTGTACATTCTTGAAAAAGTCAGGCTTACTGTTTGTATTGATAAATACATAGCAGTCATTGCATGTTGCTATGACATAACGCAACTTGAGTGCCACCGCATAGAGCTTGCGATCCCAATAGCGCCGGTACATCAGCGGGACAAAACCGATATTTTTGTATTCTTCGCTCTCTGCGTACTCTCGAATTTTGCTAAAAATACCGTCGTTTACGCTTTCGATGTTTTGGGGGAATCTGCTGATAATAGCGCATTCGAATGGTTCGAAATATTTTGAGATATTATCGACAGCGGCGCCATCGATGGCAATTGGGATTTGCTTCTGCGGCTGGTCTTGAATGCTTACTAAATAATGCTTGTGCTGATTCAAGTCGTTGACCAAAAGTTCCTTATCACGGGTTTGACCTCGTTGATTGTCAAGAATGCATTTTGCCAGGGTGAGGAGTTCTTTCGACGAAAGCTCGTTTATTTCTAAAGTTGCGGAATGGTTGTCGTACATTTCGCCCGATTCTTGGTTTATAAAATGCCCCTTGAAAATACCATCGTTGCTGAAATCGTTGTAGTCTATAACGACTTCATCACGTTTCTTGCCGAAGAGTCGCGCCCAGAAACTGCGATGAAAAATCTGTGCTCGGTTGTATCTCAAGAAACTTGATACAACGGACAAATCCGGCTTGAATTGCAAATCCGCCGGGTAGGTAATCACTCCGCCAAGATTGTCGATTTGTTGACGTTCAGTCTCTGGATGAATGGTTTTATCGAATTCGTAGGCGTTAGCTGCGCCTATTCCCTTGATTTCTTTGATGACGAACTTTTTCGGTTTTAAATCTATTTTTAGCGTGTATCTCATATTAGCTCCTTGTTCGCCTATAATATACATGGACTATGCGACAACAACTGACGTATAGGGCGTGTGCGGTAAATTTTCAAAAGCGACTATGTATAAAACGTAAGTTTTTGCTAAATTTATTCAAAGAATAACGATTGGAAAGGAGAATCTTTATGAATAAATTTTTAGCGTGTTTTCTTGTGGGAATTCTTTGCTCTGCTTTTGTGGCGTGTGGTGATGATGTCTCATCGTCGAACAGTAGCTATTTGCCGGATAAAGTGGCTGATAAAAATGAACTTTATTTTTATAAGTGTGACGATGATGTTGTTGGTGGTAAAGTCTATGTTGTTGACATAAGACAGTACTATGAATGTGATGGTGAACAGTGGTTCAAGTCTAACGATCGGAAAAAGTCAAGCTCAAGCTCAGCAAAGTCTTCGTCCAGTAGCAAGAAATACAGCTCTAGTGGTTCCAAGGAAACAGATAATGAAGACTCTTCGTCGAGTAGTGGTGGGCGTAGTTCTAGTAGCTCAAGAATTAAGGCGACAGGTGTTTGTGCAAGTGAAATGGACTTTGACGAATCGGAGGAATGGATAGATGGAAAGACTGTATTCCCCGCAGGAACTTTTGATTGCTCCACTTACGATTGCCTTTCTACGGATCCACTCAATCCTGATATGACCTATGGAGAAATGCTTGACGAAAGAGATAATCAAGTCTACAAGGTCATCCGAATTGGTAAGCATGTTTGGTTTGCTCAGAATCTGAATTTCGAGACCGACTCAAGTTCGGAAAGTACAGAATATCGGGGACGAAGCTATAGCTGGTGCGACATGATGGACTTGCCAAGTGATAATTGTGGCGAGGGCATTTATAGCAACATTTCTGACATCAATCATCAGGGGCGTTGCCCCAAAGGGTGGCATGTACCCAATAAAAAAGAAACAATTGGGTTGTTTTGCGCCATTGGCTCGTCCAGCTTGAACTATAAAATATCTTCGAAAGTGTCGACTGATTTTACATCGGATTCTACGAATATGTCTGGTTTATCTGTTGTGTATGGAGTCCAATGGGTGGAATTCGCGACCTCTACGGAATATGACGAAATAAAGCCATGGGGATGGACTTGGTGCTCGTGCTGGGATGATTATGCAGATGTATTCCCTGATCCGGAAGATCGGCTTTGGACAGGCCGGTGGAAAGAAAGTTTTCAAACGGTGCGTTGTGTAAGGGACGAAAAAAATGATGAAACGGTGAATCTCTTGCCGACTTGCGATGCCAATCGTGAAGGATTTGTCACTTCCAAGGATTCCATGTATCTTATATGCAAGCAAGGCGCGTATCGACGGGCTACCAATTGGGAAATGGATACTTTTGGCAAAGTTTGTTCTGATGCAAATATTGGTGAAATAATTGAGGGGAACGTGAATGATTCCATCAAATATTGCTGTACAGTTGAAGGCTGGGAAAATATGAAGCCGTGGAGCTGGAATGTTCCGAAGGAATCCCGGTTGAACCCTTATGAAACGTATGGCGATATTGAAGATAAACGGGATGGCCAAATTTATAAGACCGTCAAAATTGATAACAAAGTTTGGATGGCGCAAAATCTGAATTATGCGGATAGTGTAAATACGCCCAATCTCAAAGGAAATAGCTGGTGCTATGAAAATGATGACGCCCATTGCGATGTGGTTGGGCGCCTGTACACTTGGGAGGCCGCAGTGGATGCACTAGCCGATTCAACGGATGTCTTGAAATGCAAAGGCGATTCGACTTGCCTGCTATCTGCCAAAGTTCGTGGAATCTGCCCCGAAGGATTCCGCTTGCCAAGTTACAATGATTGGAACAGTTTCAAAAGCTATTCTCCAGCCTACAAAACAAAAACAGGATGGAATAGTTACTATGTTGCTGGAATGGGAGGAAGCTATAATTCGGGCAATGGTTCAGATGGTCTAGGTTTGTCCATGTTGCCGGCCGGAGTATGGAAAGAAACTGATAGAAAATACGTTTTTTCAGGTGCGGGAACCTACACGTCGTTCTGGGCTTCGACGGAGGTCGATAGTTCCCGGGCTTGGGCTTTTTCGTTGTCTAATAGTTCCGGATTCGTTGATCTGGGTAAATATATATCCGATTTTGACAAAATGAACGGTCGTTCTATTCGTTGTGTTAAGGATGAGGAATAGCTGATTTTACCGTAAATCCACTTTTGTGCGTGAAGTGCAGAGGAATCTTTTTCGTGGAATTGTCTGCAATTTTGATGATTGTTAGGTTGGCTCGGTCGAGCAACCAAACGTTATCGGATTCTTGTGCAATTCCAGTGACTTCATTAAGGTCGGATTGTTGAGCGGGGGACTGTTCGGCAGATTTTATGCGGCTTAGCGGGCAAAGAAGTAGAATGGAAATGTTCAATTCCATAGCGAGATTCTTCAGCGCCCAAGTTGCCATCTTTAATGATTCCGCCTTGTTTGCGCCAGAACGAATTTTCAGCAAGTGCTGGTAATCGATAATTAAAACGTCTAATGATTTTAGTTGTTTATAGAGTCTTGCTTTCTGGGCAAGTTCTGTAAGGCTCATATCGGTAGCGTCTTCAATTCGTAGATGCGAATGCATAATTTTACCCACCGCTGTTACGAGCATTTGAGTCTCGGTTTTGTCAAGGGCATCTTCGTGAATTTTACTATAGTCCACATTAGCGTACTGGCAAAGGAGCTGATCGCCACGCCGCATTCCACAGTTATCCAAGTTGAAATAGACAACGCCTTTGCCGTCATCCAGTGCCGCGCTCGCTGCAACGTTCAATGCGAATGTCCTGATTCCGACACCTGGGCGCGATGCCAGAATCGTCAATTCGCCCTTGCGAAGACGATTTGTCCAATCCGCCTTACCCGTGTAAGAGCGTTCCATTTCGGCTTGCAACTTTTTCAGATTATCGATTTTTTGCAGCAGAAATTTTTCGAGGCATTTCTTTTGCTTCACAAAAATTTTATGAATTGCATCTTCGAGCGAAAGCGGCTCCAACAGCAATGCGGCGCATTGTGCGTTACCCGAATATTCGTTTAGTTGTTTTTGTGCAGGCTCGTCAAATTCACGCCAAATGCTAGGATTCGGGAACCACTGTGCAATACTTGTAAGCGCGAACTTGTGCGTGTCCTGCAACATTCCTCGATTTTTTGCAGCATTTTCTATGCAATCTTTGTCGAATGCTCCAACGATCGTCTGCATTGTTCCGTAGGCGCGAATGGCTCGCGTCATCTTGTCTAGTGATTTAGCCTTATCGGTGGAACTTTCATCAATACCTTCGGCGGGTGGAAATTCCTTTTCGGCTGGGGCGTATGCCGGGTCGAATTCATTGCAATCGTCTTCAAAGACCAAGTCCAGCGAATCGCATAGATAACCGTAAAATTCTCGCACGTAATTGTAGTAGCGGAAAGCTTTGTTGATTTCATTTTCCGCCAACGATTCAAAACTATCTGTCATCTTGTCTTCGAACATAAAAACTCCTTTGCTTGCTTGTAAATATATTATGCCTATACGACAATTGCTGACGTATGAAACGGGCGGACAATTACCCACTCGTAGGAATATATGTGACGCGATTCCGTTTTAACTTCTTAATCCACTTGGAGTTTTCTTCGTAACTTCTTTTTCCGCTGAGCACCCAGAGTACATCGATTGGGCGCTTGGTGTTGAATTTGGGCGGCGCGGCGTAACCATCGCTAAAGTAGATGACTCCGTCATATTCGGGGTGTGCGCAGTAATAATCAGCTGCAGGCTGAAAACTTGTTCCTCCTCGGCCCCTGATTTTTATGGACTTGCGCGCCTTTTTTAATGGTTCGGGTTCGCCTTGAATTTTCGCATCGAATTGCAAAACGTCGAGCTTTTCGATGCCGTATTTGAAGAGCCTATTTATTACCGAGAAAAAGTTTTGCAAGCTCTTATCGGTGACGGATCCGCTTACGTCAACTGCAATCAGCAGGTTTGTCGAAAGCTCGTATCGGCTGCCCATGGCGTTAAAGCTGAAACGTCGATTGGGGCGCATGCGGGTAAGGCGTCGCTTGCTAGAAATTACCGAAGTCTTAAACAGGCTCAGCATTTTGCGGTAGTCCATATCGATTTTCATGCTTGCCTTGATAATGCCTTGCATCTTTCCGGAAATTGAACCCCAGTTGTTGCTGGCTTCGGCGACTTCAATAAATCCGTTTATGTCGCAACAGGCTTCCTCATCTTCTTCCCAAAGTTCCGAAATTTGCGCATCTAGTTTTTCTTGCGTGCCGCAAGAATCGCCGCCATTTTCACTCGGCTCTCCAGATTTGCTGTTGCCCTGCGCGGAACTGATTGCATTACACTCTTCACCCTGCTTACCTGAATCTCCGCCATCGTGCTGTTTTCCATCGCCGTTGTTTGGCTCCCCGCAAATTCCCGAAAATGGCACTGCAGTTTCCTTAAGCAAGTTGTAATACTCTTCGAAACATAGTCCGCGAGGCAAATTCAATTCCGTTCCACTCATTTGTTTTTTGAGTATCGGCGGGATTTCATAGACATCGGTGATAGTGATATCGCTTGCTCGAGTGAGTAGGGGCTTCGATGCAAACGGAGGCTGTCGCTGGTAGGGGTGCTTCAGCAAAATGCGGAACATTTCAATTTTCAAAAATTCCGCTAGCGTGGCATTCTGCACACTTTTTAAAAGCTTCGGAGCGAATTCGACCTTTCTATTGCCGGTTCGCATGGCCACATCTAGCGAATCATTCTCGTAGAATTCGTGACTGCAGTACACCGCAAACAAGAGCGGCTCAGTCAAGAACCACCGTTCGCCAATTTTCTTTATTCTATCCAGTACTGTCATATTATATTAACATTTTGGCGCGTACTCTGCCTTTAAATCGACTTGACGAATGCCGTTATCTTCTTATACAATTCAGGGCATTGCACTATGATGAACATCATTGTTGACGGGTACAGCGAAGACGAATACAAGTTTGCGAAATGAGCCTGCGCTTCACGGAATTTTTCGCCTGAAAGAAACTCAAAATATGCGGCAAAGTTCGTCGCCACTTTATTCACCTTTGCGGTATCTTTTTCATCGTAGTTTTTCGTTTCTATAAAGCGGAAAACGGATTCGTTCACGGCGGCAAGTTCCGGTGTAGAGCATTTTTTGAGTGAGGTCTTTTGCTTTGCAAAATCACCAAGCAAAATTTCCTTCGCGCTTGGCAAGCGTTTTTGGTTAATTGTCGCAAAGAACTTGGTTGCGGCAGGCATGCCGATGATACCTGCAATGATGGTTCTCAAAAGCGGAGAGACCTCGTTCGTCTGCAATATCTTCGAAACACGTTCCCATCCGCGACGGTCTGGCGACTTTTCGAGTCCTTGATCCTCGCGAGTAAACGCAGCACCGTCAAGCATTTCTGGATTTTCTGAGATGAAGTCAATCACGCGGCTGTCGAGCCCAGCCCTCGATGCCCACAATAGCCATTCCTGTGTGGTGGGCTTAAATTCGTAGATGTTGAATCTGCTCACAAGCGCCGGATCCAAATCCGTCAACTGGTATTCTTCGCCGTCGTTCACCGCGCTAATCACACGTGAACCCTCTGGTAACTTGCGCCCCGCAAGCGTTCGATTCAGAGTCAAGTCCATAATGGTCTGCAGCACTTCAGGGCGGGCGCGGTTCAGTTCATCTAAAAACAGCACTACAGGTTTGCCATCGGTCGGGAACCAATACGGCGGCATAAAAATCGTTTTGCCCGTAGCCTCGTCAAGTCGCGGGAGTCCGATTAAATCGCCTGGATCGCTCATTTGCCCCAAAAACAGAATTACCACACGTTCGCCACGTGCCGTAAAGATTTTCTCTAGAATCTGCGATTTTCCGATACCATGCTTGCCTGTGAGCATGATATTCTGCGATGTGGGCGTCGCCGCCAATAAATTTTCCAATTCTTGTGCATTTATACGTACTGACATGCTTACCTCTATTTTTTTAAGAATTCCTTTGTCATCGAAATGTCTATTGGGAACGGTAGCGTATTAAGCAAATTTTCGATATTCTTGAGTATCTCGGGTATAACAGGAATTCTTTTAGTGAAATTTTTTTCGTTTAGCGATATTTCAATTATTCTCTTTTCGCTAATTTTAATCTGGAGTGAAAAATATTTTCCTTTGTCTGTTAAATTCCATTCATAGCCTATTGGCGATAGCATCTGCGAAACGCACGCTTTTAAGCTGGAACTTGCCATTTCCTTAAGCTTGACTTTTTTTGCAAATTCAACTTTTTTAGTTTCGAGAGCGGCAAAATATGCGGGAAAATTGTTGATAAAATTCTCAATGTTCTTCATGGTCTGCGACAAATCGCAAGTGTCGATCCTGTGAGTATATGGGGCAATTCCTTCGGTGCTAAAAAGCACATAGTACAGCGAATCCGACAGAATGAATTCAATGGACGATGATGCGTCAAGCGTAAAGATAACCCTGATGCCACATATTTTATCGCCTTGCTGGTACATATCCCGTTGGAGCGCATTACCTTGACTTCTGCCCGACCTTACTATATTGCATTTGCATTCTGGAAAGCGTTTTTTCATCTCATTGTACGCGCAAAGAATCTCGCCTTCAGAAGGCGCACACCCACGCTCTCCAGAAACAAGAAGCCCGCAAACCAGTTTTTCCCAATACTTGCGGGCAAACTGTTCAAAACTTTCTTTTTTGATAATCTTGCTACTCATACGTTTATCCAACGTATAATATAGAACTCGTATGCGTCAAATATTGACGTATTTGAAAGTGTTAAGAATGTTCACCGGCATTGCTGCCGACTTCTTTTAACTTTAATTCTTGTATCAGCGTTTCTATGCGGCAGGGGGCATCATCGCCACGAAGCATATTCACCGGTTGAGTACGAGGGTTACGGTTTTCGTTTTTAAGTTTTTCCTGATACTTTTCGTTCGCGACCTTCCACTTGTCTAAAAAATTTTCAACGAATCTTTTGGCATCTGCGGTAAAGGCGTCGGTAACGATGTGGTAATACCTCCAAGGGGGACGATTCTTGATGTTGTGGATTTCTTGCTTGCAATGGGGGCAGAATGCCGATGCGTAGCTCATTCCCGAGCCGTGCGAACCTCCGAATCTGTAGATGTACGCTGTTGCGCCACAGCCGCACTCGACTTGGAACTGTTCTTCCTCCCAAATTTTCAGGAGTGAGGCTAGCCTCAAGTTTATTGTCACTCGGGCACTACCGAAATTCAGATCCTTCCTGGTCAACGCCTTGGCAAAACCCACGAAACCACTCAACGCGTAATGAACATCGATATCCGCATATCGGGGCGTCGCGAGAATTTTATCCTTGTGGCGAAGAATTAGGTCAAGTTCCTGGTACAGCAACTTGCGCTTACGATTTTGCCGCCTTTCGAGCCACTCGGAGTAAAACTTCTGCTCCGATTCCTCTTGGTTAACGGCATCCGTCACAAGTGAGACGCCTTTTTGCTGGCGTCTGCTGAACTGTGTGAACCCTTCTTTGATGGTTTGGGACATAAAAATCTCCTTTTTGCCGTTTTTAGCATTTTGTGCGTGTTTTGGTGTTATGCATGTATTTGAATGTATGCATGATTATTATCGTGAAACAAGGAGATTTTGTAAAAAGATAGTCTTAGATTTTTTTTGACAATCCTAATCATTCTTGTGAAAGAGCAGCCTATTCTTTAATAAAAGAATTAGATTACTTGTTAAATAATTAACAGAACTTAGAATGGATTCCTGCTTATGAACATCTTTAAGATTTTATCATCCAATGATGGAACATTAAAAGAGCCAAACGTTTCATCTTTTTTGGAAAAAAGAAAAAAAAATCAAAAACTGAACAAAAAAAAGCTCAATGCTCCCGAATTAATTTTATGTCTCGAAAACAAAATCAAGGATGCGTCTATTGAAAAAAATCAACTAGATGATAAATCCAAAATCCAAAAATAAAGTCCTGCGAAAGTACATTTCAGGTATGCCCGAAATTGAAGTAAAATTCAATAAATAACTGTCACGAGTATTGCTTCAACGATTCGCTTGGAGCTGTCGCTGAACAAATGATTTTGTTTAAACTTTTTTTATACGTAAGACATACTGCAGGATTCTAGTGCATTCGGTCTTTTACAAAAATTACTCGCCGTAATTTTCAAGCAGGTATTTAGCGTAGTCCCTGAGACTATTCCGCAGTGACGCTGGCTTTATGACGCGGGCGGCTGTCGTGTAAGATGTAATCCAGTTTACCAAGAGCTGGTTGACATCCGCTTTCATTGTCACCAAGATTTTGGCATTGCGCAATACTCGCATGTGCATGGATTGGTTGAACTTGTTTTCCATAAGGTAGTTGCGTACCCGCCATTCAAATTCGATTTCGATATCTTCGAGATGCGGTTCCTGTTCGCTCATGAACGCAGCTCCCGATGCAACTTGTCTACGCAATTTGTCTATGACTTTTGGATTTTCGACAAACGTTTCCTTTGAAAGCTTGACTTGGAGAATTCGGCGGAATTTTAGCGTGTAGGTGGCGCCTTTGACTTTTTCCGATTCGCAGGCTACATAAATTTCGTTTTGATAGACGATAATCATCAAGGGAATGCGCGTAGATTTTCTTTCGGACGTAGAAGGACCCATAAACGTCGTCGCGCCCATATAAAAAACATCTATTTTGCGGTGCTCGTGAATTGCTTGAAGAATGATTCGCAGCTTTTCGCTGGAGTCTTCCTCGAAATCTGGCGGCGTACCCATGAACAAAATCTTCGAGTTGAGTTCGTCACCGAGATGTCTGAGAGTTTTTTGTTCGCTGTTCGGCAGGCTTTTTTCGATGCGTTCCAAGAGCTGTGTAATGGTTTCGCTTGTCGCAGGGTAAATATTCGCGATGCGCTTGAGGAACACGAAGTGGAGCATCGTGTTTTCGAAATTCGGGAACAGGAGCCTTTCTGCATTGCGGAGCGCCGAGGTGTAATACGACGTGCGTCCAACAGTATCGACGGCGATGTAGCGGCCACCATCCATCTCCGAAAGGAATCGCATGTCGCGCTGCACGTTGCGGCGTTCTTCTGCGGGTATGTTGAACGATTCCATCAAGTCGTTGATAGTGAATTTCTTTTCCGGGTTAGAAATCACTTTTGCAAAAAGTTGCACAGTCCGTTCGCCACGCGTCATGTCCGCCATAAAAACTCCTGAGGTTGTTCAATTCAAAATATAATCAAAATGGAAAGCTCAGGAGAATGTACATTCCGTGTGCGACAAATGCGGTCGCATGGGGGAGGGCAAAAAAACAGGTGCTCCGCTTGGAACACCTGTTTGAAGTTTATTGATGCAAAAACGTAGCTTACAAGTAATTGCATTAAGACGTAAGAGAATAAGTCGCTAAGCGAACAATTCGCCGCCGAAGGCGAGGTCCTGTGAGCGTGCGAGCTATTCTCTGCAGTTTACAATTACTTGTAGTGAGCAAAAAACGCCCGGTATTAACCGGGCGTTTTTGCGAGAGCGAGGCGAAGACGGAGGTTCTATATTGCGATAGAGCCGAGCGGTCTTCTTAGTAAAGCAGAGCGAACACCATGCCCGGACGGAAGTACTTACCGGCGGTGTACTTCAAGGCGGTGCTGTGGAGGAGCGTGAAGAGCTCGTTCACATCGACCTTGTTTGCCTTGGCAATGGCGCCGAATGATTTCGTGAAGGCGGCAATATTGCGCGGGAGCTTCGGGCTGATGCGGCTGTCGGCAAGGAGAGCGCCCTTCTTCAGGAGTTCCTTGTGCATCTTGTCGGCGGCAGCAGCGCTGAGGCCGAACTTCGCGACGAGAGCTTCCGGGTGGAGGCGGCAAGAACCGTTGAATCCTTCCGGTGCGGCAAACGGAACGCGGGCTTCGTCATAGAGGTTTCCGATCATGGAATCGGCGAGCACGGAGGCTTCCTTTTCCAAACCGTGGAACATCATGGCGGTCATGATGCTGTACTGAATACCAATCCAAACGTCGTGAGCCTGGAAGTTGAATTCATCGAGCGGAGAACCGTCCTTGCGAACAAGGTTTGCGGCACCGATGAGCGGACTGTTGGTCTTGTAGTTTGTATTGAAAATTCTGAGCAAGTTAGACTTTGCCTTGGCCGTGTCGGTAATCGGTTCGAGGTCGAGCAAGCGGAGGTAGGTATCTGCAAGCATCGTATCGGCGAGCACGTCATCGCA
>Ga0265301_10005747_pt1 | contig 12096 bp, 18 predicted proteins | sample AusTroGonzalo_MG_2_FD_193488 | JGI IMG/M metagenome (GOLD analysis project Ga0265301, IMG submission 193488) | Bovine rumen microbial communities from tropical cattle in Woodstock, Queensland, Australia - Gonzalo_04 | ecosystem: Host-associated > Mammals > Digestive system > Stomach > Rumen ...
TATTCAAGCAGACTGCCCACATACTGCAAAATGTGGTGCATTATGGTAGATGTTATACAGTCTCTACTTTTCTTTACTCTCATGCCGTCAGCCTCACGGCTGTAAACGGATTGCGATTCTGCGGTGCTTCCCCTATGCGGTGCGCTCCTCCTAGGCGCTTGCTATAGGTTCGGACTGTTTAAGGCTGTACGCCTGCCGCCCTTCCTCTGGCCTCAAGTGTATTATACCATACTTGGCCAATACATGTCAAAAACGCTCAAAACAACGTATTATAGCCATTTTTTGAGTAGCTGCATATCGTGAAACGACGTATTATAGCCATTTTCAAAATCATGTTAGGAGAAATACAAGAATTAAAGGCTAAATATTGGCCATTACTTGTACAATATATACAATTTGAGTATTGTAATTTATCGATTATCATTAAATTTCAAGTCCATATAATTATTTGTTTTACTTTGAAGAATTGGAGTGATTTTGTACTATGAGTATAAAAAATAGAAATGAATACCAAAGGGACTATAATAAGGAAAATTATACGATTTGTAAAGTCGTTATGAGGGCTTCAGAAGTGCAGATTTTGACGGAATATTGCGATAAAATGGACTTGTCAAAGTCAGCATTGCTTCAAAAATGTATGATGTATTGTTATAAAAATGATATTGACGTTAGCAAAATAAAGCTGTCGAAGCCCGAAAAATAGGCATATTCACGGCCTTGCTGACTCACTACAAACTGTATAAACAACGTATTATAGCGCTTTGCGACGGCTTCAGTATCAAAAAACAACGTATTATAGCCAATTATAGCATATGCTTCTTATGACAAATAACGTATTATAGGCATTTTCGGCGGCTGTATCTGCATTACTGCATCAGAAGAGAACCGGCCGCCCCTGCCTTAGAAGAGGGTATACTATTATAATATAAGGGAGCAATTCGTTAAATATATAGACTAAATATATCAATTTGTATAATGTTTTGCGTCTTATTCACTAGATATTTAATGATTAATTGTATTGACTACAAATTGCATCCGCTCCAATTTGTCAATTGTTTTATCATAACATTAATCACTGACACGTTCGCGGAGCTTCAAAAACGGCCTTTTTTGACGTGTCTATCATTCAAAGTATAATTGCATTGCCTATAGTGTACAAAGCGCCTTCTCGTGCATTTTCGAGTTTAGCGCTATTTTACGTGGTTTGCGCCTTGTTAAATAAAACACTTTAACAGAGTGAATTGTGCAGTATGCACAAAATACAAGTAGTATCTGTTTTTTGTTGTCAATTGTTTTGATTTGTTTACAGTATGGATATAATGTTGTTAATATGTTCATTTTGTCGTGTTATATGGTTATTTGTTTTGTATTGTACTATATGGAATAATACGGTTAATATGCAGTATACATGTGTATTATTGTGTAGTGAGTAGATTATTTTATATGTGATATATTTGTCACATTTGTTAACACAATTAATAGTTAAAATAAACGAACTTTTTGGCTATATATCGTAAATTAATTCACAAAATGGCTATATTTCGTTATTTTCTTTTTGTTTTTACTATAAATATAATATGTTTTATAATATATTGTTAATATAATAAACGTTCATTAATGTGCTTTTTGAGTGTTTACGCCTATTTATAGCCATTTGTGACGCATCCGGAAGATGGGGGATATTATACAATCTTTTAACCAAATCGGCAGGGGCATAGCTATACAGGTAATATTCCCCACTCACAACCAACCCTCCCGATACCGAGGCAAAACCCCTGAATCTGGTCGGAGAAATTTTCGGGAAACGCTCGTAGAATAGCCTCAAGGCCGGCAGGCCAAGAAAAGAAGAAATAATATATATTACTGTGTATATGTAACCGGAAGTCTCAACAAACCGCGAGTTTGGCGAGATTTTTATTTTTGGGTATTGACAAGACGGAGAATAAGAAGTATAATAGGATTGAGGGATATAGTTATGCACACACAAGACGGAGAGTTAGAATGCAAAACGTAATATATAATAAGGGATTTTGAGGGTACTTTCCCGATTTATTGGGCATAAACGGCATTTTCTATAGGTAGCCAATTCAACCTTTTTGGCGTTTTTTCGGTAGCCAAATCAACCATTCTGAGAGGGGAAAATGAGACGTGGGAAATGATATAAAGTTTAATTGTGAGAGCACGCTTGTCGATATTGAGACGGGTGAAGCCATTGACGTAGCGGCGGGGAGTAAGCTTGTGTCGCCTGAGCGGGTGAAGCAGATGAGCGAGTATGCGCAAAAGGCAGAGCTGACTAATGAGGCGTATAAAGATACGCTGACGGTGCGGGGCAACTTCTTCACTGTGCTGTGCAGGAAGACAGAAGCGTTGTGGGAGAACTTATCTGAGCCGACTATAGGAAAGCTAATCTTCCTGAGTACGTTTATTGATATAAACAACCGTCTTTGCTTTGACGGCGGTTGGGAGAATAACGGTCAGGTTATAGTGCGCAACTCAAAACCAATGAGCAAGGCTGACGTAAAAGAAATACTAGGAGTGGGGGATAAGACCTTCTATCAGTTCTGGGACGAGTGTGTGACAGCGCAAGCCATCATTGAGACGGAGGAGGGAATATTTCTTCCAAAGAAGTTGGTGAGGTTCTGCGACAGCTCCAAGATAAACAAGAGTAAGGTGCGGATGATAAAGGTGTTCAAACATGCCGTGCGTTATATGTATGAGAATACAGATGAGCGCTCCAAGAAATCACTTACTAACCTGTACCGGCTGATTCCGTTCATCAACCTCAAGTACAATGTGCTGTGCGCCAATCCTTTTGAGCAGGACAAGAGCAACATACGTCCTCTGACGGCGGCGGACATTTGCGAGAAGCTTGGTTTGGAGCGCAAGTACCATGAGCGAGTTGTGAAGGCGCTGAAGAAATTATCTTTTGTAGATATGCAAGGTGACTTGCGTAGCGTCATCAGCTACCGTTGGGATATGAAGAATAAGGAAGAGCGCTATTGGATAAAGATAAACCCGCAGTTCTACTCAGGCTACATCAGCGATGAGGAAATGGTGCGGATGTTGGACGACTTTGTGTACGACGAGTTATATGATTTTGGAGGTGATGAGTGATGAGCGGGTTCAGTATTATTGAGTTTGACGCGGGTGGTATACCACATGACGTGAGCGCGGAATATGTTTTGTACGTTGAGCAGGAATGGTGCGACGCATACTACGACGCGAATGAATATAAACAGTATCAAAATGAATGGGAGTGATGAGATGGATTTATTGTATGCGTTTTTGTTGTGCGTTATAGGCTACATGCTGATATATCAGTGGGGCGGCGAGTGTGCTGTTAAGAAGAAACGTAAGTTCTCCTTTGCGCTCGTGCTTGCGGTGATTGACTTCTTAATGGCCGGTCAGTGCGTCGCTTGCTTTGTGGAGAGGATATGCCAATGACAAATTACGACATGATTATCAAGATGAACGAGTGCGACTTGCTAGAGCGCCTCAATGACTCTCACGTGTGCGTGGTTGAGAACTTGGGACGACTGACACGGAAAGAAGTCTTGGAAAGGTGCGAGAAGTACGACTGTCGCAAGTGTATCGAGAAATTTTTGAACGAGGAGGCTCGGTGATATGGATATATTTATAAAGACAACTTGTAGAGAGTTGCAGAGTGTGCTTGAGCTATTGCCTCAAGATACCTCATACGCAGAGAGACATCATCTCAAGGACGACGGAAATGCAATCGTCACATTTGGCGCGGTGTATGTGTTGGAGGATTTGGGAATCTCAGTGTACGAGGGAACATATTATGAGGGCGATGATTGTTTCGGGGTGACACTTATCAATGGCATTTCGTCCGTAGACCACTTTGAGTTTGACGAGTTCGACTTCTGGACACGCAACTCGCTTTTACAGGCAATATTGGAATACCTTGAGTGGCGCGGTATCGAGTATACGTGGGAGGAATCATGATGTGGATTGAAGGGAAATATATGACCGAGACAGAAGTGACTGCCTACATTGCGAGTTTAAAGGCAGAGTTGATTGACACGCTTCGCAAGGCAAGTATGTGCCGCAAGCAGTACGAGAACCCTGATATATGCTGTAGTGAGTGCGACTATTTCTATTTTGGCTCAAAAGATGGTTGCCCATCAGCTTACAACTCGTATGCGGCCAAGTTGCGACTTGAGGAATTGACAGGAGGTAAGACTATATGTTAGTGGCGGCACAGCTTTACAAGGAAGAGTTGAAGCGCAAACTAGTTGAGTGTTGGTATAAGCCAGAGTATGACTATTACTTTCTTGGGGATTACCATGAGTTTACAGTGCCAGATAATACAGATTGGCGCAGAGACTTTGTGTGCCTGAATAGTAAGGGCGAGATAACCGGTTACTTCTCATATCACTACAATGAGATGGCTAGGTCGCTGAGCCAGTTTGGACTCATCTCCTTTACAGGCAACGGTACGGTTCTGGTGCGTGACTGCATCTGCCATATTGAGAAATTGATTGGCGAAGGTTTGCGTCGCATGGAGTGGTGGGCAGTTGATGGGAATCCTGCAAACAGAATGTACGAGGAAATAATAGACCGCTACGGCGGAACGATTGCGGGGCATATGCATGAGTGCAACTACTTCGCTGGCAAGTATCATGATAGCATACTGTACGAGGTGCTGTTCTGATGACTGAGGAAACACTTCGTAAGGTCTTAGAGGCGGGTGATGTTCACGGCTCGGCCTTTAGAGAAATCCTCGCCTATTATGGCATTGATGATAAAGACCTCAGTAGAATCACTGAGGAGCAAGCACAGGAATGGCTACGCCAGAAAGAAGGTGATAATGATGGACGCTGAGTTGACTACCAAGATTCGGGAATATTCTACAGATATTAAGCAACAGAATAGTTTCTTGGAATTGCTTGATTACTACAATGTAAATTCCCTGATGGAAGTAACACAAGAGATGGGAGAAGAGTTCCTTGCGAAACTTGAAAGCGGAGAGGTTCGTATACGACGTGGATATTGACGTAATAGCAACGTGCATTTCGGCGTTCTAAAGACAGAGTAGTGTAATCATACTAGAAAATATAGAGCGCCGATTTTGCCGTTAAAATAACGTTAAAAATAAAAGGAGGAAATTATATGGTTGAAATAATATCTGGATGGTCTTATACCATGGATGATAATCAATATATTCTATATCATACATATCAGAGAGAGAAGCTTGACTTCAAAACTCGCAAGCCTATAGGTGAACTTGTGGAGAAGAAAGATGAAGTCGGATACTTTACGAGTTTAGAAGGAATGCTGAACCGTCTGACTGAGTTGATATGTAAAGAGAAAATTGAGGCAGGGGAGATTAAAACTATCAAGGGGCATATTGCAGAACTGCGCAGACTGCGGGCAGAGCTTGGGAAAATGTGCGATTATGAGGGAAAGTAACCTTTTAAAATATGCAATTATGGGGGAAGGCGGTATGCAAAAATGTGTGGAATAGTGTATGTTTTCGCTATGAAAATGTGTGGAAAAATGTAAATAGGGGTGAAGCAATTGAGCAAGAACAAAGTCGATGGACGCAATAGTGTTTACATCTTAGGGGTAGAGGCAAAAGATTTGTATGCCGCAAAGCGCTTAAACAACCCTGTGATAGTGGATGATATAGAGCAGGGATATATAAATAATAATCTTAAGAGATGGAAGAATACTCTTGATTATAGTTTAGACCTTATAAAACTTAGAGAGGTTGCATTTCAACATTATAGGAATAGGAGTTCATTCTTCTGGGATAAAGAACTGAATAAAGAATTTACGCAAAGGGTAATCAATGTCAACTTTGACTTGGCTTATAAAGAGTGGAATAAGCATGGGGATATTTACGTGCGTGACGGTTATAGTATGGCCGACATCAAAGAGGTTGGCAAGTACGGAGACAGGACATTTTACAAAGACGGAGTATGTATAGGCGTAAAAGTTGGGGATGTCACGGATGAAGATAACGAGGTTGTGTGGAACGACGTACCTGCATATTTTGAATACGACGAGGATGCCCGCAAGATAAAACTTAAGAAAACTATTCCTACTTTGATGAGCAGAAGTGAGCTGAGATATGACTTATATGAGAATGGATTCGTTTGCAATGGCATAGAGTATGTAAGATACAAACGCTCGTCTGGAAGTAGTCGTGTGGGTAAATGCCTCTTCATAGATAAGGCACTGTATCCCGCAATGCATAAGTGGGAGCTATGCGGCCTGAAAATAAAAGAGGGGGATAAGATTGACCTCGCCGCATTTGAGGCATACATCTCTCTTCCTTCTAGTAGCTGTATTGACACTCTTGAGATTCGTCCTGAGAACATTCTCGTTATTGATGATTATGAGAGTGAGTTTGAAGATGACGTGGTTGCGGTTTATGGAGAGGGAGAAGACTTTGTTGCAAAGGAAGAGCGCGTTAAGATACGCAACAGTATTTGGGACGGTCAGAGTTTGCTTGATGTAAGTATGTATGACGACCATTACTCAGATAGAACCATGTTGTTGTTACGCAACCGATTTTTCAAATCAGCTTCCTTTAAGACGAGGATTCAAGATTGGTTCAGAGACAACGGCATCACAGAAGTTTCACAGCTTAAAGGCTATACTCGTGCAACTCGTATTGAAGATATTAAACTTATTACCACTCCGTCTAGTATCAAGTATGTGAAGTTTGGAACGATTGACCAGTGGTTAGATAACCTGCATACTACGTTTGGAATTGTCAAATACGAAAAGCCAACTAAGTATCTTGATGGCAATATGGTACAGTGCCATTATCAGTTGCTTAATACATTGCAACTCTCGCGGGATGACATACAGGCATTGCTTAAACCCAACTTTGATTATCTTAATCTGATTCGCAAAGACCCTGCCGTTATGAGGTATCACCTCAAATACCCGTATGCATTAGCTGATAACGATGAGCCTTGCCTGACTCGTGACGAGGTTATTATGAAAGTTATGGGAATGAATAGCAAGTTCGTAGACACTAAGCTTTATAATGACTTCCGTAAGGAATTGACCAAGGCAATGCTAAAGGAATATCGCAAGGGGCATATATGGATTAGTGGCAACTATGAAACCCTCATAGGCAACGGAGTTGAAATGCTTCAGGCCGCCATAGGACAGTTTAATGGCGAGAGTGTTGTCGGCATTGGCAATGTTCATACCAAGAGGTTTGAATATAACAAGCGCATACTTGGAACTCGCTCTCCGCACATTAATTCAGGAGATGTGCTTTTGGTTAATAACGTTGCTTGCGATTTGATTGATAAGTATTTTGTATCTAGCAAAGAGGTTGTGCATATAAATAGCATAGGTGAGAATATTCTTCAAAGACTTCAAGGTGCTGATTTTGATTCGGATTCAATACTATTAACGGATAATGAAATACTATTAAGAGTTGCTGAAAAGAATTATAAAAGATTTAAAGTGCCTACGAGTTTTATAGAAGCTAAGAAGATTCAGTGGATATATAACGCACAGTCTCAAGCACAGCTTGACATTAATACTAGTGTTAATCTGATAGGGCAGATAGTCAATCTATCACAATATCTCAACTCTATTATGTGGGAGAATATTTATTGTGATATAGAGAGTGGCGTGGAGGTAGATACGGCATTCAAAAATCAGAGTGAGCTATATGACAATATATGTATTCTTAGTGCCGCCAGTGGCTCAGAGATAGATAAGGCAAAGAAGATGTTTGACGTTAATACTGCTAGATTATTAGATATTCTTAAGGATAAGTATGGCGTTCATACTGAGGTTGATGGCAAGCAGAAGTTTACTAAGCCGTTGTTCTTCAAGAACATAACTCTTGGTAATGGATATACTTTGAATCCTAACCATCATTATAGGGCATTTGAAACATCTATGGATTATCTGCAAAAAGCAATAGAGAAATTTAGGGCTGACAGAATAGATACTAAGAATCTGCCGTTCTGTGAAATAGTAAAGCCATTGGATATAGACTGGACTAAAATTGGGGAGCGTAGGTATGCCAAAGCAGATACAGTGATAGAAGAGATTAAGAGATATCGTTCTCAGATTCAGGAATTGTATTTAGATTATCAGTCAAAAACAAAAGAAGAAAAGGTCGCTACTGTGCGCGAAGCAAATATGTTGCGTTCAAAATGCGTTGATGTAATTTCAGGTAAGAGATATATTGATGTGGAGTTATACTTTCTTCTGAAGGAGATAGATAAAGAACGTAATGCGGGATACGCTAGAACTATATTTGATATATTATTCTCCACAGGTAATTTAGACCTTTACGATATGATAAGGAATACATCTGATGACATATATAAAGTCACAAAGAAAGCTAATAATGATACGGTTTTGCTGTTCGATTTGACATATTATAAACAAAAAATAGGGTAAAATGAGCAAGAGTTAAAAATATAAACTATACTAAACGGCTATATTTAGCCGTTTTTTCTTTTTGCGCTAATGGGGATAATGGAAGGTATGCTCATATGAACATACTTTCATATAATTTGAAATAAAGCGAGTTGAATTTGATGATTGAAATTTCAAAAGAAGAGGCAAAGTATCTGAGAGAACATGGTGTCAAAGAGGGATTGACAAGAACCGTCAAGCAGAATAGTAAAATTAAACATTACTATTTATGTGAGGATAAATATCTTGTTGAACTACTTAACAATTATCGTAACTCTCTTAGTATTGTTATGACATATGGAGATGTATAACAATGAAAACCAAGTCTGTATTTACATTTATTGTCTAAATCCGTCTTATGACGGCGACTGGATGGTCGATTTTAATTAAAGGTGGAATTTTAAAATGGGTGAAGAACTTAGAATTATTGATGTATCAATACCACAGGAGGTAGCAGACCTTAAGTTGCCCGCTCCTGAATTGGTAGACTACTACAATGATATGCATAACCGTGTCATCTATATTGATTATGAGATTGATAATGGATTGATGCGTGAGGTAGGCAGACAGATTTTAGAGTATAATCGCGTCGATAAGGGTAAACCTCGTGATGAACGTGAGCCAATTGTTATTCTCATCAATTCATGGGGTGGAGATTTAAACGCTACCTACGCCACTATTGCTATTATGGAGACGTCAATCACTCCTGTAATTACTGTTAACATGAATAGTGCGTATAGTGCGGCCGGTCTTCTTCTGATGGCGGGGCATAAAAGATATTGTATGCCTAGGTCACAGATTCTTATTCATAGCGGAAGCGCTCAAGGGATTAGCGGCAACTATGAGGAAATACAGGAAAGTACCAAGTCGTATAAAAAGATGGTTGAAGAGATGCGCGAGTTTGTTGTAAGTAAGACTAAGATTGATAAGGCACTTATGAAAAAGAATCAGACACGTGATTGGTATATCGATAGCTCAGAGCAGATTACTCTTGGGTGTGCAGACGAAGTTCTTACTGATATAAATCAAATTCTTTAAGGCGGTAGATTATGGCTAAAAAGGGTAAGGTGGTAGACTACAGCGACATCCCTGAGACTTTGGATGACCATCCGTTTTACGGAATGGAGCTTGATAATGAGCAAAAAGTATTTAGGGATGCGATTTGGTCTAAGGATAAACTTATAGTCTTTTGTAATGCAAAGGCAGGTACAGGCAAAACTACTATTGCTACCGCCGTGGGCAACTTACTTGTAAAGTATGGACGCTACGACGGAATTGTTTATATTAGTAGTCCCTGTATGGAAGAGAAGCAGGGTTATCTCAAGGGTTCTCTTGAAGAAAAAAGTCAGCCTTATGCAGAGCCGTTTTTTGAGGCTCTTGAGAAGATAGGAGTTAATATCAATACGGCGACGTATGATGACATAATGAATGAGAAGAATGGTACGGCGTATATTAAGGCAATAACTCATACATTTCTTAGAGGCACTAATTTTGAGAATAAAGTTGTTATTATAGATGAGGCTCAGAATTATTACTTTGATGAACTGAAGAAAGTGTTGACCCGTATGCACGATTCTTGTAAGGTTGTTGTTATAGGTCATAGCAGACAGTGTGACCTGTTTCATAACCCAGAGAGAAGCGGTTTTGTGAAATATCTCAATCACTTTGTAAAAGACGATAGATGTGCTGTGTGTGAGCTAACTACAAATTATCGCGGTTGGCTTTCAAATATGGCGGATGAATTGGAGTAAAAGGAGAATGTTATGGCTAAGATTACAAAGAAGAAATCTATTTCAATAAAAGGAATATTAGGCATTGACCCTGATAATGGAAATATTTACATAGAGGTAGAAGACGGAGAGGTTAAGCCTTTGGGTGAACTTCTTGCTGACTTTGATGGATGTGAAGTATCTGCTTCTGTTACTGAGTCTATTGACATTGCTTAAGGACGATTAGGTAAATCGTGATTTGAATTAAAGGAGTGAATGGCGATTGGAAACAAAATCAGTTTTCACACCATATGTTGCAAGGAGATTGTTAAAAATGGGAAACCCTATTGTTGATATTAAGCCTTGCAAAGAAGATAGGTCAAAAACAATATTTGTGTTTGAAGTGACTGAAAAGTTTGAGAAAGATTTTGAAGTGGCTTCCAAACACTAAAGAGTGCAAAAGAAAGGACAGGATGATATGGGAAACACTTATTCGGTTTATAAACACACGAATAAAATTAATGGTAAAGTTTATATTGGTATAACTGTTAATGAGCCAGAAGTGAGATGGGGTAAGAATGGTAAGAATTATGAAAGGCAACTTTTTGGCAAGGCAATCCAAAAATATGGCTGGGATAGTTTTGAACACGAAGTATTATTTACAAGCTTATCTCGTAAAGAAGCAAACGATAAAGAGATTGAATTAATTAGTCTCTATAATGCTACCAATAGAGAATTTGGCTACAATGTGGCGTTAGGCGGTACTGACGTAGGCTCACGTACAAAAGCCAAGATTGTTTATAAATACAATATAGATGGGCAGTTTATAGACCAATATGTATCGTTGAGTGAAGCTGCAAGGGTTCATAACACAAATTATCGTGCAATATGCAGGTGTTGTCTTGCTGGCATTAATCATTCTTCTAACGGTTTCCGTTGGTCGTACGAATATCTGGGAGAACAAGTTGCATGGGAGTTAATGAGAAATAATAATTTTTACCAAGAAGTTTACTGCTATGATTTGAACGGAACTTTTCTTAAAAGATATGAAACTGTGACAATGGCTCAGAATGATACGGGCATAGATAATAGTGCAATTTGTGGCTGTTATAATGGAAAGACAAGCAATACAAAAGGCTTAAGATGGTTTACGGAGTATAAAGGTGAAAAAATAGAGCCTTTGGAATATGAAGTGAATGGTATAGGTCAAATTTACAGAGCGAGAAAATTATATAACATTAATATTAAGCCAGTTTTTCAATATGATGCAAACGGTTGTTTTATCGCGAAATATGATTCGGCAAAAATAGCGGCTCAAATATTAGGAGTTCATAATTTAGACAATGCTTGTATAATGTCTGAAAGGTCTGGGTATAAAACTTATGGCTATTATTGGTCTTATAGTTATTACGAGAATGGATTTATTCCGAATAAAAAAATAAAGGAGAAAGTACAAAATGAACTTCAATCGTCTTGAGAATGAAAATGAGAGACAATACATTTGGCGTACATCAAAAGCCGTTGATAACGGGGAACTGTCATGGAGAGAATTTGCTAATAAGGTTAACGAAGTGTGGCGTGAAGATGAGTCTGAATATCGTGATGAGTCTGCGTATCGCAAGCCCTTACAAGCGGCTAAATCTTATTACGAAGATGTATTCAGCAATATGATTTCTACAGAATATCACGATGAGTTATCAAATACTAAGCGCGAACTTGAACGCGCCAAGATTCAGTTTCGCGATGAGCGCAACGCTTGGCAGAGACAGAACTATAATTCTGCAAGAGTTGAACAGAAGCTTGATTATCTTGAAAAGGTAATCGCAGAAAGCAATCCGACAGATTTGCGGATTACTCTCCGAGAGAATAATGCCAAGAAAACGGCAATCATCACTTGCTCCGACTGGCATATAGGCGAGTGTTTTGATAACGAATGGGGTTGTTATAATTCGGACATTGC
>Ga0265301_10005752_pt1 | contig 12085 bp, 7 predicted proteins | sample AusTroGonzalo_MG_2_FD_193488 | JGI IMG/M metagenome (GOLD analysis project Ga0265301, IMG submission 193488) | Bovine rumen microbial communities from tropical cattle in Woodstock, Queensland, Australia - Gonzalo_04 | ecosystem: Host-associated > Mammals > Digestive system > Stomach > Rumen ...
AGAAGACGCATAAAGATGGATCTGACAGCATTAAATCCGGAACAGCGGCGTGCGGCGGAGACGCTGGACGGCCCGGTATTAATCCTGGCCGGCGCGGGCAGCGGCAAGACAAGGGCGCTGACATACCGCGTTGCGAACCTGATCGATCACGGCGTACCGGCCTGGTCTATTCTGGCGCTGACCTTTACAAACAAGGCGGCCCGGGAGATGAAAGACCGCGTACGGCAACTGATCGGAGAGAAACAGGCGGAAGAAGCCTGGATCAGCACTTTTCATTCCACGTGTGCACGAATTCTGAGACGGGATATTGAGAAAATAGGGTATACACGTTCTTTTGTCATCTACGACGATGACGATCAGCAGCGTGTTTTGAAAGAAATCTACAAACAACTGAACATTGACGACAAGTTTATCCCGATCCGGGAAACGAAGGGAAAAATCAGCGACGCGAAAAACAAGCTGATGACCCCGGATGAATGGTTCGCGAAATCCCTGCGGGACCGGCGGACATCCATGATCCACGATATCATGACGGTTTACGAGAAGCGGATGAAAGCGCTGAACGCACTGGACTTTGACGACCTGCTGATGAAAACGCTTGAACTGCTGGCAGATCACCCGCCGGTGCTGGAAGTCTACCGCCGCAGGTTCCGCTACGTACTTGTAGACGAATATCAGGATACCAACAAAACCCAGTACGAACTGGTGCGGCTGCTGACAGCGGAAAGCCGTAATCTTTGCGTAGTCGGCGACGACGACCAGAGTATCTACGGCTGGCGCGGGGCGGACATCCGGAATATCCTGGACTTTGAAAAGGACTATCCTGACGCGACGGTCATTAAACTGGAACAGAATTACAGGAGTACTTCCAACATTCTGGACGCGGCGAATCAGGTAATCGCCCACAACGGCGGACGGAAAGACAAGACACTGTGGACGGAACACGAGAGCGGTGAAAAGATCCGCCTGTACTGCGCACAGGACGAACGGGAGGAAGCTGCCTGGATTGTTCAGCAGATGGAAGAACTGCGAAAAAAAGGCGTTTCCTACGGGCAGATGGCGGTTCTATACCGGACGAACGCCCAAAGCCGCGTGCCGGAAGAAATGCTGATGAAAGCCGGGGTACCGTACCGGGTGTTTGGCGGGCAGAAGTTTTATGAACGGAAAGAGATTAAAGATATTATCGCCTATATGCGCGTCATCGCCAACCCGGCAGACGATATTTCGCTGACAAGGATCATTAACGTGCCCAAACGGTCGATCGGCGACGCGACGGTAGAGGTATTGGCAGCCCGCGCTTCCAGGGAAGGAATTCCGATCTTCAGCGCGCTGAACGACCTGCCGGAAGAACTCGGCAGCCGGGCGCGAAACAGCGTGACAGCATTCTTTCAGCTGATGACAATGCTGACGGCCATGAAGGAATGCATGGGACTGGAGGAATTCGTCGACTTCCTGATCGAGAAAACCGGGCTTGTGGAACAATACCGAAAAGAAGACACGGAAGAGGCGATGAACCGGATTGAGAATATACAGGAATTCCGCGGATCCATCAGCGAATTTGCGCAGATGGGTGAAGATCCGACGCTGGAAGCCTATCTGGAAAACGTCTCGCTGGTGACCGATCTGGACCGGGCGGAAAGCCGCAGCGACTATGCGGTGTTGATGACGCTGCATTCGGCAAAAGGTCTGGAATTCGATAATGTATTTATTCCGGGGATGGAAGAAGGAATCTTCCCAAGTTCCCGGAGCGTGGATGAAGAGAACCGGTTGGAAGAGGAACGTCGGTTGATGTATGTCGGAATCACTCGGGCAAGGAAACGGCTGTATCTGAGCCGGGCGGAAGAACGGATGATGTACAACCAGTTTAATCATAACCCGCCGAGCCGCTTTCTGGACGAGATTCCGGCGAGACTGACAGAAGAAGAGTTTTCCCAATCCATGTCCTTCGGATCCGGTTCATCCGGATCAGGGTCGTTCGGGTTCGGCGGCGCATCCGGGCGGGGCTATGGGGACGGATACAGGCGGAATTACGGTTCGCTGCGAGGTCAGTCCGGAATGAAACGACCCCGGGATGAATGGGCGGATGAGTTTACGGAAACCGTATTCCGGAAACCGAAAGCTCCGGCCGAACTGGGAAAACCCAAAGTGAAAATTCACGGAATGGACCTGAACAGCATTCCCGGCGTCAGCCGCGGATTTGTCGGAAGCGTCGCGAACAACCTGCAGGCGACGGCTATGCAGAAGCTGTTCAGCGCCGGGGATAAAGTACGGCATCCCAAGTTCGGAAACGGCGAAGTGCTGGAGGTGTCCGGGAGCGGCGCAGAGGCACGGATCCGGATCCTGTTCAGCCAAAGCGGCGAGAGAACGCTGGCCCTGGCAGTAGCCCCGATCGTAAAGGTGGAGGAAGAGGAATGAGCGACGCTGAAAAAAGAATGCAGGAACTGGTCAGGCTCCTGAAAGAAACTTCCTATGCCTATTATGTGCTGGATAATCCTGTTATTTCCGATATGCAGTGGGACAGGATGTATGACGAGCTTAAAAAACTGGAAGCCGAGACCGGTATTGTGCTGGAAGATTCTCCGACCACGAAGGTCGGCGGCGATCCGCTGAAGGGCTTTGAGGAACACAGGCACATTACCCGGCTGTGGTCCATGGACAAGGTTCAGAGCATGGAAGAATTGGACGCCTGGATCCTGCGGACGGAAAAACTGGCTGAAAAGGCGAATCTGCAATACTACTTGGAATACAAGTTTGACGGACTGACGCTGAACCTGACCTACCGGGACGGCGAACTGGTTCAGGCTGCGACCCGGGGAAACGGCATTGTCGGCGAAGCAATCCTGCCGCAGGCGAAGACGATCCATTCGGTGCCGCGGACAATTCCCTACAAGGGGCTGCTGGAAGTACAGGGCGAATGCATCATGCGCCTGAGCACGCTGGAAAAGTACAACAAAACGGCGAAGGAACCGCTGAAAAACGCGCGGAACGCCGCGGCCGGCGCACTGCGAAACCTCGATCCGGCGGTGACGGCCTCCAGACACCTGGACGCTTTCTTTTACCAGGTGGGGACGATCGAGAATCCGCCGTATGATTCTCAGCCAGGAATGCTTGATTTTCTTCGGGAAAACGGATTCCAGGTTAGTCCGTATTTTGGAAATGGGAAAGGCCGGGAAGAACTGGAAGCATGTATCCGGGAGGTCGAAAAGGAGCGAGACAGCCTGGATTGGCTGATTGACGGAGTGGTCATCAAAGTCGGAGACTATGCCCTTCGGGAGAAGATGGGATACACAGAGAAGTTCCCCAGATGGGCGGTTGCGTATAAATTCGAAGCCGAAGAATGTGTGACCAGGCTGAACCGGGTTACCTGGGAGCTGGGCCGAACCGGAAAACTAACGCCCCTGGCGCATGTGGAGCCGGTGGATTTCTACGGCGTTACAGTCCGCAAGGCAACGCTGAACAACCTTGGCGATATTCAGCGGAAGAACGTGGCAATCGGCTGCGACGTGTGGATCCGGCGAAGCAACGACGTGATTCCGGAGATCATGGGCCGGGCCGGGGAAGTGAAACCCGGGGAGATACCGATCGAAAAACCGGAATACTGTCCGGCCTGCGGATCAAAACTGATCGAGCGAGGGGCGCATCTGTTCTGCATGAACCGGGAGACCTGCCGGCCGCAGGCGGTTGCGCGGCTGGCACACTTTGCCGGACGGGAAGCCATGGATATTGACGGTTTCAGCGATAAAACGGCAGGACAGATGTATGACCAGATGGGGGTGCGGCAGCCGGCAGACCTGTATACGCTGACACCGATGGATTTTCTGATGCTGGACGGGTTCAAGGAAAAGAAAGCAGCGAACCTTTCCGACGCGCTGGAAAAAAGCAAACACTGCCAGCTGGACGCTTTCCTGTTTGCGCTGGGAATCCCGAATGTCGGGCGGAAAACCGCGAGGGATCTGGCACAGTACTTCGGATCGCTGGAAAAACTGAAGGCTGCGGACGAAGCGGCACTGACAGCCATTCCGGATATCGGAGAGATTGTTGCGGGAAGCATTACCGAATATTTCAGCTTCCCGGAAAACAACCAGATGATCGAGAAGCTTTTTGAGGCCGGCGTGCATCCGGAGATGATGCAGGCCGCAGCGGAAGGGGTTTTCTCCGGGATGAGCATTGTGGTGACGGGAACGTTGCCGACGCTGAGCCGGAAGCAGGCGGAAGACCTGATCCGAAGCAAGGGAGGGAATGCGGCATCTTCCGTGAGCAAGAAAACGGCGTTTGTGGTGGTCGGCGAAGACGCGGGAAGCAAGCTGACGAAGGCGCAGAGCCTCGGGATTGAGACAATTGACGAGGGGGAACTCTTACGGAGGGCCAATGAGAAATAACAGGGAAGATTTACGATCGCCCTGAAGTTTCGGGTTAGGAGGTTTAACAGAAAGTGTTTTCCAATATTACGAGTATTATTCAGAATCTGAGGGCGGATCCGGGCGGGACAATCATCTATCTGCTTATGTTTACGGTCGGTATCCTGTTCAGTCTGATCATCCACGAATGCGCACACGGCTATGTGGCACTGAAATGCGGAGATCCCACGGCAAAAATGATGGGGCGGCTGACGCTGGATCCGCGGAAACATCTGGACCCGATCGGCACGATCTGCATGCTGTTTCTGCGAATAGGCTGGGCGAAGCCTGTACCGATCAATCCGAATAATTTCAGGAATTACCGGAGAGACTATATTTTGGTTTCTCTGGCAGGAATCTGCATGAATTTGATCGTTTTCCTGCTGAGTACCGTCGTGACGGTACTGATCTACAAATACGGAAGAGCGGGATGGCTGAATTATGTGTTCCAGTTTTTCCTGATGCTGGCACAGATGAATCTGAGCCTGGCGATCTTCAACCTGTTGCCGGTACCGCCTCTGGACGGATACAGATTCCTGGATCAGTTTGTGTTTCACGGAAGCCTGAGCATGAATCCTCAAACTATGCGGATTGTTCAGATAATCTTTTTGGTAGTGTGTATCAGCGGACTGCTGAATGGCCTGCTGACAACAGTGAACAGTACGGTATTCAATGCGGTATTTAAGTTTATATTTGGTATTTTATAATGAACAGAGTTTTTAAACTGAAAGACTTTGACGGACCGCTGGATCTTTTGCTGACGCTGATCGGCAAAGCGCAGATCGATATCAGGGACATCTTTGTCAGCGAGATTACGGATCAGTATCTGGACATTGTCAGGAACGCACCAGACCTGGATATGGATGAAGCAAGCGATTTTCTGGTCATAGCTGCAACGCTGATCGAGATCAAGAGCAGGGCAATGTTGCCGAAGCCGCCGAAGACAGAAGAGGAAAATGATCCGGAGACCGAACTGATCCGCCGCCTGGAAGAATACAAGCGCTTCCGGGAAACGGCTGAAAGCATGAAAGAATTTGAGGAAGCCGCCAAAAGGGTTTTTACCAAACTGCCGGAAGAATATCCGCTGCCGCCGCAGGAAGTTGAACTGACGGGATTGACGCTGGAAGGACTGCAGGAAGCTTTCCTGCGGATCTGGCAGCGACGGCCTCAGCTGGACGACGATCCGGAAAGTAACCATTACGCACCGCGGAATATCCACCGGGACAGCCATACGGTACAGGAATGTATGCTGAACCTGATTTATAAGATCAAGAAAAAGAAACGGATGAAGTTTGAAGAGGCGTTTTCAGACGCGCCGACCAGAGAGGAAGTGGTTACATATTTCCTTGCGGTACTGGAGCTGCTGAAGCTGGGGCAGATGCATGTACGACAGAATGAAGTATACGGCGTGATTGAACTGGTGAGCGGCCGGCCGAAAAAGAAGAAAACAGCCGATCTGGCAGAAATGACAGAGAAAGGAGTCGGGGCGTCTTGAGTGAACAGGTAGGAAATCTGAAAGGACGGATTGAAGCAATCCTTTTTGTAGCCGGAGAAGCGGTGAGCATCAAGGAACTGTCCAGGGCGCTTCAGACGGAAGAAAAAACGGTACGCTCCGAATTGAACGCGATCCGGGACGAATATGACTACAATCAGCGGGGGTTCCTGCTGAAGCGGTTCGGAGACAATGTGCAGCTGGCGACAAGACCGCTGTACTCACAGGATGTGCTGAGACTGCTGCAGCCGGTACAGCAGCAGAGCCTGAGCCAGGCGGCAATGGAAACGCTGGCAGTGGTTGCTTATAAACAGCCGGTGACCCGGGCCGAAGTGGAGCAGGTGCGCGGCGTGAAATGCGACTACAGCCTTCAGAGCCTGATGAACAAGGGACTCATCAGAGAGATGGGGCGGAAGGATACAATCGGCAGACCGATTCTCTTTGGAACAACAGATGAGTTCCTGAGCCATTTCGGCCTGGAAGGACTTGAGTTTTTACCGCCACTGCCGGAAAATCCGGAAGCCAGCGAAGAAGGAACGGAAGAACAGATTGAGATCGGGGAACTCATTCCCTGAGCATATAGAGACTATCATCTGACCCGGAAAGGATGGCGCAGAGCTATGGATGAGCAGAAGAAACCGAGAGCACGTGAAAAACATGTTGTGGAAGGAACCATGAAGGTTGAAAAACACGGGGAAGGGCTGGGAACCGGGCCGGTGGGCAATACCGGCGGATACCAGGATCGCAGGGAACAGGAAGCGGCCCGGCCTCAAAAAAACACAGGCGGACAGCAATCCACGCCGCAGCGTCCGCAGCAGCCGCAGCAAGCCAATCCGTTTGCCGGTCAGCAGCGGCCGCAGCAAACGAATCCGTTCGGACAGCAACGGCCTCCGCAGCAATCCAATCCGTTCGGACAGCAGCGGCCGCAGCAGAGCAACCCTTTTGCAGCGAGGCCTTCCGGCTCCTCTACACAGAGTGCTTCCGCAAGCGGACAGAAGCAATACAACAGTGCCGTGAAGCAAAATGCGACAGGCGGCGGACAAAGAGCCGGCGGAGCAGGCGGCGGCCAGCGCATGAACGGGAACGGCGGACAGCGGGCTACCGGAGGCGGATGCGGGAAATATCTGCTGATTATTGTCGCACTGGTTGTACTGCTGGGCGGCGGGAAGCTGACCGGCCTGTTTGACGGCAACAGCGGAGACGTTACCAGCACGCTGCAGCAGGTGGTTTCAGGCGGAAACGGCACATCCACCCAGACAGGCGGTTCTCAGACCAACAGTTCACAAAGCAGCGGACTCGGGGATCTGCTGAGCGGCAGCAGCACCGGATCCGGCGGACTGAGCAACCTGCTGAGTTCTTTCCTGGGATCCAGCGGTTCCTCCGTATACGACACAGGATACTTCAGCAGCCTTGTAGGAGGGCTGACAGGCAGCGGCAACAGCGGAAGCGGATCGTCCTCGGGTTCATCGGGATCGGTATCGCAGTATTTCACTTCTTCCGGCGGGAATAATTCAACATCACTGGATGAAAGCGTTTCAAAAAAAGCCAGGGACAAATTCACCAAGATCCGCGGAAACAACAAGGATACCGTGACGATCATGGTTTATATGTGCGGGGCGGACCTGGAAAGCCAACAGGGTATGGCCACTTCCGACCTGAAAGAAATGGCCAGCGCGAAGTTCGAGGATAATGTCAATCTGCTTGTCTATACCGGCGGGGCGAAAAAATGGCGGAACAACGTCGTTTCCGCAAGCAGAAATCAGATCTATCAGATTAAGGACGGCGCATTTTACTGCCTGAAAGACGACATGGGAAGCGGCAGCATGACCAGTCCGGATACGCTGACTACTTTCCTGAAGTTCGGGAAAGAAAACTTTCCCGCTGACCGGATGTGCCTGATCTTCTGGGATCACGGCGGCGGATCCGTGAGCGGCTACGGATACGACGAACGCTACGGCAAAGGACAGACGATGACACTGGCGGGGATCAACCAGGCGCTGAAGAACGCGGACATCAAATTTGACTTTATCGGATTTGATACCTGCCTGATGGCGACGGTGGAAAACGGGATCATGCTGAGCCAGTACGCCGATTATATGGTGGCCAGCGAGGAGACGGAACCGGGCGTCGGATGGTATTACACAAACTGGCTGACGCAGCTGGGCAAGAACACCAGCACACCGACTGTCCGAATCGGCAAGACAATTGCGGACGACTTTGTGGACGTCTGCAGCCAGAAGTGCCGCGGACAAGCGACAACGCTGAGCGTGGTGGACCTGGCTGAACTGCAGGCAACGGTGCCACAGGAACTGAAAGAATTCAGCATTGAGACGAACGGACTGATCCAGAACAAGGAATACAAGAAGGTTTCAAAGGCCCGCAGCAGCAGCCGGGAGTTTGCGCAGCAGAGCCGGATCGACCAGATCGACCTGATTCATTTCGCAAAGAACCTGGGGACGGCGGAAGGAAAAGACCTGGCCGGGGCGCTGGAGGGTGCTATCAAATATAACCGGACAGGCGGGGGAATCAGCAATGCGTATGGCCTGAGCATTTATTTTCCCTATAAGCGGACGAACAAGGTCAAACAGATGGTTTCCACCTATCAGGCCATCGGAATGGACGAGGAATACACCCGATGCATCCAGGAGTTTGCGAGCCTGGAGGTCAGCGGCCAGGTCAGCGCCGGCACACCGATTTCCAGCTACAGCAGTCAAAACATGACCCCTGCCGGTCTGCTGGAAAGCCTGACAGGGCAGGGCGGCGGCTATACAACATCCTACTCCTCCGGCGGACTGAATGACCTGCTGGGCAGCCTTTACGGCGGCGGGAGCAGCGGCGGAAGTACCGGAAGTATTCTGGACCTGTTCATGGGCAGAAGCATGAAGGCTGAAAGCGCAGCTGAATACATCCTGGAGAATCATTTCGACGCGAACACGCTGGTATGGCGGAACGGGCGGATGTCGCTGAGCAGGGATCAGTGGAGCCTGGTTGATTCGCTGGCGCTGAACGTGTTCCTGGACGACGGAAACGGGTATATCGATCTGGGCATGGACAACGTCTACGAACTGGACGGCAACGACCTGCTAGAAACCTACGACGGAACGTGGCTGTCCATCGACGGGGAACCGGTTGCCTATTATTATCTCGATACCGTAGAGGAAGGAGACAACTATGTCATTTCCGGCTATGTGCCGGCGATCCTGAACGGGGAGCGCGTAAAGCTGATGCTGAACTTCGACAGCGAGCGGCCTTTCGGCTACATTGCAGGCGCCCGGAAGGTATACCCGGAAGCCGAAACAGAACAGCAGTCCAAGGAACTGATCGCGATCGGGAAGGGGGACAGGCTGCAATTCATCTGCGATTATTACAACTACGACGGGAAATATACCGACAGCTATAAGCTGGGGCATGAGATCACGCTGGGGGATACGGTAAAGATTGCAAACAAGAAAATTGAGGGCGATAAGAGCAATTGCAAAGCCACATACTGCTTTACGGATATCTATCAGAACCGGTACTGGACGCCGGTTATAGAGTGAAGAGTGGAGAGATATGAGACGGGAGAGGGACAGCAGCGGATGGAGTTAAACGAAAGATTTGAAAGAGCGCTGGAGAAAGTGCAGAAGGCACCGCGGTATACGGGCGGGGAGATGAATACCACTGTCAAAGACTGGGATTCGTGTCCGCTTCACTTCGGGTTTTGCTTTCCGGACACCTATGAAATCGGGATGAGCCACCTGGGACTGAAGATCCTGTACGGACTGATCAACAGGGAAAGCTGGAGCCTGTGCGAACGGTTTTTCATGCCGTGGACAGACATGATCACCCTGATGAAGGAAGAGGACCTGCCGCTGCTTTCCATGGAGAGCAGACATCCGCTGAACGCTTTCGACGTGGTCGGCTTTACCCTTCAGTATGAGATGAGCTACAGCAATATCCTGGCCATGCTGGAAATGGGCGGTGTGCCGCCTGAAGGGAAAGACCGCGGGGAGAACGACCCGATTGTGGTAGCCGGAGGTCCCTGCGCGTTCAATCCTGAACCACTGGCGGACTTCATTGACGCGTTTATGATCGGCGACGGCGAGGATGTGATGACCGAACTGAACCGGGTGATCCTGGACAGGAAGGAAAAGGGCCTGAGCCGGGAACAATGCCTGAAGAATCTGGCAAAACTGGAGGGCGTATACGTTCCTTCCCTGTACCGGGTAACCTATCACGATGACGGAACGATCATGGCTGTGGAACCAACCTGCCCGGAAGCACCCGCATCGGTCCGGAAGCGGGTCGTGACCGACCTGAACAGTTCCTACTACCCGGAGGAATTCCCGGTGCCCTATACGGAAGTGGTCTTCGACCGGATCATGCTGGAGATTATGCGCGGATGCACGCGCGGATGCCGTTTCTGCCAGGCGGGAATTCTATACCGTCCGGTCAGGGAGAGGAGCCTGGAAAAGCTCGTCGAACTGGCCGATAAGCTGCAGGCAGCGACCGGCTACGAAGAAATCAGCCTGAGCAGCCTGTCAAGCGGCGATTACAGCTGTCTGCCGGAACTGATCCGGGAACTGATGAAACGGATGAAGGAAAAGCGCGTATCGATTTCCCTGCCGAGCCTGCGGATTGACAGCGTATTGAAGGAAAGCCTGGAAGAGACACAGCAGGTGCGGAAGACCAGTCTTACCTTTGCCCCGGAAGCAGGGACCCAACGAATGCGGGATGTGATCAACAAGGGCGTAACCGAAGAGGATCTGCTGGAAAAGGTGCGGGATGCTTTTGAAGGCGGATGGAGCAGCGTAAAGCTGTACTTCATGAGCGGACTGCCGACGGAAACGACGGAGGACCTGGACGGGATCGCGGATCTGGCACGCAAGGTAGTGGCGGAATATTTCAATGTTCCGAAAGCGCAGCGGGCCAAAGGACTGCGGGTTACCGTCAGTACGAGCGTTTTTGTGCCGAAACCCTTCACGCCGTTCCAGTGGGCCGCACAGGATACCATTGAGACCGTGCTGGCAAAGCAGGAGCATCTGAAACAGGTCCTTAACATCAAAGGCGTTACCTTCCACTGGCATGAGCCATACGTCAGCTTTCTGGAAGCGTGCTTCGCACGGGGTGACCGGCGGATGGGCGCGGTTCTGAAACGGGCGTATGAAAAGGGATGCATTCTGGACGGATGGAACGAAACCTTCCGCTTTGACACATGGATGGAAGCCTTCCGTGAATGCGGACTGGATCCGGCTTTCTACGCGAACCGGGAAAGACCGAAGGACGAAGTAATGCCATGGGACCACATTGACAGCGGCATTACGAAGCAGTTCCTTTGGCATGAAAAGGAAAAGAGCGACCGGACCGAGACCACAAAGGACTGCAGGAAGGGCTGCAACGGATGCGGACTGCAGCGCTGGAAGGGAGTATGCACCTATGCGAATGCTGGCAGTTTTTGAAAAAGGCGAAAGGATCCGTCACATCGGGCATCTGGACATCCAGCGCAGCGTTCAGCGGGGGCTGCGACGCAGCGGGCTGCCGGTGGCTTATTCCAACGGATTCAATCCCCACATCCTGGTGACGTTTGCCAGCGCGCTGAGTACCGGGGCCTGCGGGAAACGGGAGATCATGGATGTAACGATGGCGGAGGATGTCAGCGAGGAGGAATTTCTCCGGAAAATGAACAGGGCCATGCCGCCGGAAATGCAGCTTTCCGAAGCGAGGTCGGTGGACCGGAAGCATTCTTCGCTTCCGCCGCTTCTGCGGGCTGCGCAGTATGATCTGCTGATTCGGGAGGAACGGTTTGCCGGAAAACTGATTGACGCGATTCCCGCGATGATGGCCAGGGAGACAATCCCGGCGATGCGAAAAACAAAAACAGCCTTGAAGGAATGCGATATCAAACCGCTGATTTACTCCCTGAACGGAAAGGATCAGCATATATACGGCACGCTGGTGCTGACGGAACGGGAAAGCTGCAAGCCCGGGATGCTGATGGAAGCGCTGTGCCGGGAAGCCGGGATTGAGGAAGAAGTCCGGGTACTGATCACCAGAACAGGTCTTTTGGGAGAAAATGAAAACGGCCAGCTGGTGCCGCTGGAGACATTATGATGCAGCGAACGATACTGAAGGGACCGGATTTTTGTGCGGTCGTCGAGGACGGGCGGCTTATGGAGTATATCCGGCAGGATCCGAAAGAGCAGAGCGGAGATATCCT
>Ga0265301_10005756_pt1 | contig 12080 bp, 23 predicted proteins | sample AusTroGonzalo_MG_2_FD_193488 | JGI IMG/M metagenome (GOLD analysis project Ga0265301, IMG submission 193488) | Bovine rumen microbial communities from tropical cattle in Woodstock, Queensland, Australia - Gonzalo_04 | ecosystem: Host-associated > Mammals > Digestive system > Stomach > Rumen ...
AAAATTGGAAACAACAAGTAAAATTGGACAAATTAAATGAAGATTTTGAAGTTTAACTTGAAACAAAATTGCTAAATGACATATTGTCAAATGAGCTTGAATTTACTATATTAACAACACAAACAAATAACAATGGAGAATAAAAACTTATGGATATTAAGAACTATATTGAATTTCTTTCACAGAACAAGACAGAACGTGAATGTGTAGCTTTTGCGGAACGTGAACTCCGTAATCACGGTTTCAAGTCTCGTAAAGAATTTGCAGATTTGTGTAGCGGCGATAAGGTCTATTTCAAGAATAAGGACAAGAATATCGCTGCTTTTATCATTGGTAAGCAAGGACTTAGGGGTAAGGGTTTGAATTTGCTCGGTGCTCATATTGACTCCCCACGATTGGATGTAAAGACACAGCCACTTTACGAAGACACTGGTATGGGTTATTTTGACCTTCAGTATTATGGTGGCATTAAGAAGTATCAATGGACTGCTCGTCCTCTCGCTATTCACGGTGTAGTTTGTAAACTTGACGGTACAAAGATTCCTGTAAAGCTTGGTGATACTGGTAGTGGTTATACTTTCTGTATTACTGACCTCCTTCCGCATTTGGATAAGACCCAAGCTGACCGAAAGGCTAGTGACACGATTAAGGGCGAAAAGCTTGACTTGCTTTTGGGTACTGTAAAGCTTGAAAAGACTGGTGACGAAGAAGTTAAGGACCCGGTAAAGGCAAACATTCTCAAACTTCTCAAGGATCAGTATGGTATTGAAGAAACTGATTTTCTTTCTGCTGAATTTGAAGTAGTTCCAGCTGGTGAAGCATCATTTGTTGGTATTGACAAGTCTATGGTTGGTGGTTATGGTCAGGATGACCGAGTTTGTGCTTGGACTTCTTTGATGGCTCTCATTGACGTAGCCGACGAAAATGAAGTTCCTGCTCGCACCAGTGGTTGTGTACTTGTGGATAAGGAAGAAGTCGGTTCTATTTGTGCAACTGGTAGTGAATCTCGCTGGCTTGAAGATGTGCTTGCCGACCTTACTGGTGATTGCGGTCATGTTGAATTTGGTCAGATTTTGGCAAACACTAATATGCTCAGCTCCGATGTTTCTGCCGCTTATGATCCGCTCTATGGTGAAGTTTCTAACAAAGAAATGACCTGTAAGCTTGGTGGTGGATTTATGCTTTCCAAGTATAATGGTGGTCGCGGTAAGGGTGGTGGCGCAGATGCTAACCCGGAATTTATCGCTGCCGTTCGTAAGACATTGAACGATGCTGGCACCAAGTATCAGTTTGATACTATGGGTAAGGTAGATGTAGGTGGTGGTGGAACGATTGCTTCTATCGTCTGCCGTTTGAATATCAATGTTATGGACGCAGGTGTTCCAGTGCTCAATATGCACAGCCCAATGGAAATCACACACGTAGATGACATTACTGCTACATACGAAGGTTATAAGGCTTTCTTGAAGTCCGACCTTACAATTTTTGACTAGCAGTAAACTCGGCATATACATATCTTATATGAAATGATTATTTTCTTAAGTTCTAAAATTTGAAAATAATTATTTCATTTGATTTAATTTGTTATATTTGGATATAAATAAAACAAAATTGTTAAACCAATAAATTGAGGTGAAATATATGCAAGATTACGAAGTTATTGAAGGTTCAGACATTCTTTCCAATAGTTTGAGAGCAATTAAGCAGTACATTCCACGCAAGTTGGAAGAAGCTACTCGCCACGCTCCCACACGGAGATAAGTCAACTCCACAATATCAGTTGAACGCCGCATTTAATGAAGGTTATAAGAAGGCACTTGAAGACCTAGAAATCTTTATTAAAGCTATGGGTGTATAAGTTTGTTTGACTTAGCCCACTGTCAAACGGGGCATAATACACGAACGTGGTTATGTTTTAATTTTTAGTGGGCATTGTGATACATTCAGATCACAGAGGTTAAAAAATGATTAATACAAATTCTTTATTTGGTAATCCAGTAGAAGCGATGCAAAGACTTGAACAGGAAGTATCTAATGCTTTCGGTCAGACATATCGTGACGTTCCAAGTGTCAATACAAAGATTGATTTTCCGATTGACCAGTATACTGAAGCAGACGGAACATTCGTTACAGAAGTTGCCGTTGTCGGTATGGGTGCAGACGAAATCAAGGTTACTGTAAAGAAGGAAAATGGTAAGAATACTCTTACTATTAAAGCTCAACCAAAAGAGCTTTCCGATGAAGAAAAGAAGGCCATTGAATCCCGCAATTACGAAGGCGGAATCAAGAAGATTAAAAAGGCTACAAAGCTTGAATTGAGCCGAGTTATTCCTTCTTGCTTTGATGTTGATAAGACAACAAAGAAAGTTGAAAATGGTCTATTGACTATTCGTATTCCTGTTAAGGAAGAAGAAAAGCCAGTTGAAATTGAAATTCAGTAATCATTAATTGTAACAAATTAACATAGGGTAACCCCGAGTTACCCTATATTTTTTATGGATTTATAAAATGGCAAAACAAATTAAATTTGATACAGAAGCAAGAGAAAAGCTTTTAAATGGTATTAATAAACTTGCAAATGCAGTAAAAGTAACTTTAGGTCCTGCTGGTAAGAATGTAATGATTGATAAGGGGGATGGTACTCCTTCTATAACAAAAGATGGGGTCAGTGTATCAAAGTCTATTGACCTAGAAGACCCATTTGAAAATCTCGGTGCTCAAATGTGTAAGCAGGTCGCATCAAAGACAAATGACATCGCTGGTGACGGTACCACAACTGCAACCGTTCTCGCTCAGGCTATTGCTAGAGAAGGACTTAAGAATGTGGCAGCTGGTGCTAATCCAATGGAGTTGAAGATTGGTATTGATAAGGCTGTTAAGGACATTACAAATAACCTTGACCAGTTCGCACAAAAGATTGAAGGCAAGAAGTCTATTGCTCAAATCGCAACTATCTCAGCAAACAATGACAAAGAAATCGGTGAATTGATTGCTGATGCTATGGAAAAAGTTGGTGAAGATGGTGTAATCACGATTGAAGATAGTAAGACTGCAGAAACTACGCTTGACGCAGTTGTTGGTATGCAGTTTGACCGTGGTTATTGTTCTCCTTATTTTGTTACAAATTCCGATAATATGAGTTGTGTATTGGAAGAACCATTTGTCCTTCTTTATGACAAGAAGATTAGTGCTATGGCAGACATTCTCCCTCATTTGGAATTTGCAGCTAGACAGAGTAAACCATTGCTCATTATCGCTGAAGATGTTGATGGTGAAGCTTTGTCTGCTCTTATTTTGAACAAAATGAGAGGTGCCATTAAGGTATGTGCAGTACGTGCTCCTGGTTATGGCGAAAGCAGAAACGATAATCTCTCTGACATTGCAGTAATGACTGGTGGTACATTGTTAGAAGAAGTAACAGGTGTTAAGCTTTCCGAAGTTGACCCAGCTGCTTATCTCGGTTCCGCAAAAACCATTACTATTACTGCAAATACAACCACGATTGTTGAAGGTGCTGGTAATAAAGAACAAATTAATGCTCGTATTGCTTCATTAAAGAATGCTATCACTCCTGATACAACTACTTATGAAAAAGCCAAATTGCAGTCTCGTATTGCTAAGTTGGTGGGTGGTGTTGCAGTAATTCGTGTTGGTGCTGCTACCGAAGTTGAAATGAAGGAAAAGAAGGATAGAGTTGATGATGCTTTACACGCAACCAAAGCTGCAGTTGCTGAAGGTATTGTTGCTGGTGGTGGTATTGCTCTAATTCGTGCTTCTAAGGGTCTTTCATTGGAATCTGCTAATGACGAAAAGACTGGTTATTCCATTGTCTTGAAGGCTATTGAAGAACCACTTCGTCAAATCGTTACTAATGCTGGTCTTGAAGCTAGTGTTGTTTTGAACAAAGTAAAAGAATTGGAAGGCAATAATGGTTTCAATGCAAAGATTGGTGAATACCAGGACTTGGTTGCGAACGGTGTAATTGATCCGGTTTTGGTGACGAAAACTGCATTGAAGAATGCTGCTTCTATTGCTGGTTTGATTTTGACAACAGAATGTGTTATCACTAACATTCCAGAGAAGAAGGACGAAACTCCTACATTCCAAATGCCAATGATGTAAACTAAGTATTACACTGACAAAATCTAAAATCCTGTGGTTTAAATCCGCAGGATTTTTTCTATATTTTAATATGGAACTAAAGGAGTTTTTATGAAACTAACTGTAGAAAATGCTGTTAAGATTGCGGAAAAATATAATTTTTCTTATGACGAAGATTTAGAAGAAATTGTTATACCGAAAAGCATAGTGATTGACGATGACGATTTTTCTTTTATGAGATTTATATCGGTTAATGATGATCTGGAATACAGTTGTGCTTATGAATTTGGTGTTACAGCACTGGAATCTGGTAAATTTGGTTTTCATACCACTACATTCAAGAACATTACAACAACAGAAGAATTTGAAAAAAACCTTAAAAATTTTTTGTTTTTTATTGAATTATTAAAACCATTTGAAAAGAAATATAAAGAACAAATTAAACTTAACAATATGACGGGAGACTTTTAAATGATTGTTACTGAAGAACAGTTAAAAGAATTTGCTATTAAAAATGGCTTTAATTATGAATTTGACAGAAAGCTTAATATGTCTTTTGTAGCAGTTCCTGACGAATTTAATTTGTGTGATAATGATCAGAGATTTGTTGTCTGTGATTGGAAAGAAGATAAACTTGAATGTATGTATGCTTATGAATTTGTCTATTTTACATCTGACAATACTTATGGGGTAAAAACTACTTCTATTAAAGATATTGATACCTTAGATGAAGCTCAAAATTATCTTGACGAATTTAAAGCTTTTTATAAATTGTGTGGTGAGTTCTCGTCCAAATATAAAGAACAAATTAAACTGACTAAAATTGGTGGAGATTTCTAATGGAAAATCCTGTAGCAGAACAAAGATTACGAACAATGTGTATTAACTGGTGTTTCTTACATGACCCAAGTTTTTTAACTAAGTTGGGATTGTCTGACTACAAAAAAATTAGATTTGATTTATACAATAAACTAATTAGTCATCCACAGTTTGAAACAATAGTTAGACCGTCTTATGAAGAATTTAAAAAGTCAAATGGTGAAGATGCCGAATTTGACAAATGCCAAGTTTTTGTGTTTAAACTAATGGATTTGATTAACAGAGAAGATAAAATTCTTGAGGATTTTTAATGCTAACTCCTACCGGAGCTATTGATGTTATTAGTAAATTATCTGGGTTTATGTATTTTGACGTAGATGGATTTTTACCGACTGACCCTGCTTTGTTTGTTATTACTATACATGACCCAGATTTATATGCAAGTGTGTCTGTAATTGAGTATCAGTTTGATAAAACAACAAATGATTTAACTCAATGCAAAAGCAGAAAAATTTTTAATTTATTCTTTGTTATAAAAGATAAAATCTATTCTAGTTTTAATCCACAAGATGTTACGATAAATAATAAGGAAGATTTAGAAAAGTTTTTATTGGATGTTAAATACAATTTAAAACTTGCTAAAGAAGAATTGAGGTTGTCTAGGATTAAAAAGGATTTTTGAATGATTACATTGGAAGATTTTAAACGATTAGCGACTGATACAGGATTAATGTTTTGGGAAAACGAAGCATTATTTTATCAAAGAGAAACAACCTGGTATCTAAGTTATCCATTGCCAATGTTTAGAGAGAACTGTGAAGAGGAAGAAGATTATAAAATTAAGAGTGCTTTGATCAGTTTCGCTCCATACAAAGAACCAGCTGAAATTTACATTTATGGAAAAATACTTTACGATTTTGACCATTTGGACAAATTAATTGAAGGTAAAGAAATTTATTGTTACAATATGATTTCGTCTGTGGAATACGATGACGGACTACATTGGAACAAAAAAACTTATGAAGAAATTAGGGACGAACTGTTAAAAATAAAGAAAATTGTTTTTGATAAACAACAGGAAATAAATCTTGAAAAAATAAAAGGAGATTTCTAAAATGTTAAAAACTCATTTTTGCCATACCAGAGAAGAAGTAGCTCGTTACATTAACGAACAGAAAATCCCGAAAGAACAAATCCAAGCGATTGTTTGGATGGACAGTCAAAAAGGTTTTGCCGTATTTTATTGGGGAAATCCCCAATTATTGAATGAATAATGTAAAGAAAATTTTACAATTTTTTACGCAGTTCCCATTGACAAACAATGGGAATTTTTTTATATTATAAACATAAAAGAAAAGAGGTAACACAATGTCAAATGTTGAATATATCAAATGGTTTCGTGAAAATATGGTCCGTGGTGAAAAGGATGTCTTAAAGGGCATTTACAACTACACAGTCGGTAGTTATAAATTCACCACAAAACTGACGAAATCTGGTCATTTGTCGCTATATGATGTGACTAACGGAAAGGCCTGTGTTGCTACCCGCATTTACGATGATTATGGTGCAATAGAAGATTCAATTTCTGTTTATCTGTTCAAGAAATTGGGTGTTAAAGCATAACAGAATGTTAATAAAATTTTACAAAAATTTTATTGACGAACTGTAGAAATATAACTATATTTTCTTTAGAAACAAACAACAAAAGAGGTTTAATAATGGTTGATAATTTTGCTCTCATTGAAGAATATATGAAAATGCAGCAAGCCACTTGGAAAGAAGGCGATTGCTACTATGTTCAGTTGCTCCGTCGCCAGGCGGATGACCCTATGATTGGTGGGGTTAAGGACAAGAAGTATCATGGCAATATGCACAGCCGCTCTATCAAGGACTATCTCATTAAGTCAGTTGACCATCTTGAAGATGTCAAGCAACAGATTATTGAATTTTGTAAGCTTGAAAATGTGCGTGCGTACATTCGTTTGAACAAGCGAAACTACAAGAACATTGCTTTGGAAATGATGAAACATATTGCAGAACAGTGTGCATCTGGCGAAACTTTCTCCAGTCCGTTCCATCTCATTTCTTCGGCTTGTGGTCAGTGTTGCCAGGCTGGTAAGGATAAGACTTGGATTGTGGATTTGGATAAGGAATACCTTCCGTATGAAAAGGAAATCATTGACATGATTTGTCAGTGTATGCCAATTTCCGCAAAACTCCAGGAAATCTATGATACCACAAATGCTGAAATTCATAGCACTGGAAACCCGTGTGGTGTGTCAATGGAAGAAATCAAGCAGAAGTATGTGGCTGAAAATTTCTTCATTGTGCCGACCAAGAGCGGAAAACATATCGTGTGTAAACCGTTCAACAGGGATACATTTAGCCACGTGCCGAATGCTGATGCTATCGCAAAGGCAAAGAAAGAAGGCAAAGAACCGAAAATGGGTCTCTGGGAACAGTTCTGTAAGTCTCGCAGTATTGAACTGAAATGTCCAGATATTCATAAAGACAACCCGACTATCCTGTATGTCCCTGACATGCAGTAGGAGGACCTGATGTCTATCTATGACCGCGATTATATGAAAAACAGAAAGCCGAGCGAGCCGCGTCACAGTGAGCCTCGCAGGCCTTTCTTTGAATCAGATGACGATGACGATACCGACTATTATCTTGTTCAAATGCCGAAAGGTCTCGGACACGATTTATGGAAGATTGGAGTTATCGCATTTGTGCTTTTTGTGTTGCTTTGTTGTCCGTGTTTGTCAGTTTTGATTGCTCCAATTTTTCTCGCAATTTTACTTTGGAAAACTCTGTAATGACTGAAGAACAATTTAAAACATTTTTGCTTGCCGAACTAAATCCATTTGTTGATAAAGTATTCTGGGACTCAGATGGTATTTGGGCATCTGGAAAAAACAGTACATTTCTTGCATATTATAAGCATAAAGTTTCTATATCTGAACCAGGTCTGTATATTGCAAAATTCCTTAATGACAATGCATCAGTTGTTGACGATAATGGGGCATTGTATTGGGGTAAATGGCCTGAAGAATTGAAAGTCAGTCTAGATGACGATGACGAAATTCGCAGGAGAGTTTACAACATTATTAAACGGTTGAAAGAAATCAAAAACAAAGAAAGAATGAAAAAGATACAGAAGGATTTTTAATGGGCAAGAAAACCAGTAATGTTTCGGATAAAATAATTAGTTTGGGCAAAACTCTAGTGGGCATTGCAACTGAATGTGGCTACTGTTATTGCGAAACTGACACTTTTTATACTTATGATTTGTATATTGCTACAAAAGAATTTGATCCGATAAGTGGAAAAGGTATGGTTTTTGAGCTTAGCTTTGTTGGAAAACATAAATGGCGAATTGGGTATCTTCATTCTTACAAAGACGAAGATCTATCTTATCATTGTTTCAAAGATAATGAAATGGACTACAATAAAGAAGTTTCTGTCTGGACGAAATATATTCAAAATTATAGCAAAAAGATAAAGAAAAAATCTATATTTGATAGAGAACAGAAAATAAAGGAAGACTTTTAAATGAAACCAGTTTACATTTACAGAAAGAACAAGGAAATGAATTGTGTTACAGCTATGATTGGAGCTGAAGTCCGTAATGCTATTCAAAACTGGCGTAAAGTAAATAAACTCCCACTTGATTTTCATGTCCCTACTTTGTGTGTTTACTACACAAAAGAAATTATGAAAACGGCTTTGATTGAAGGTGTAACTGACGCAAATCCAAATAACCCGCATTTGTTTGAATTGTGCTTAGTTGATAATGTAGAATTTGTCAGTCCTAGAGATGAACTTGGTTTTTCAAAAACACAAGAAGAACGATGGAAAGAATTTTTGGATTTTGACAAGCACGATTTAATTTTTTGGAGTCCACTTGGCGGGTCCATTGGTGTGTGCGATTGTCTTAATGAAAATGCTCCTGTAATTCAAAAGCAAGTTGACGAAGCAATTAGTAAAAACTATTTTAACTTGTATGTGTAATTATGACAAAAGAAGAACTTGTTAAATATTGTAAATCTATTGGATTGGTTGAATGTAACAAACCAACACCTAAAACGTTTTCTCCAATTACTGAAGCATTCAGATTTCCAAGTGAATTAACTCATAAATTAGATTTTATTGCGGCATACGATGATTGCAGTAATCAAGTTATACTCGCTAATAAATGTTTTGTTAATGAAACTGACATTATGTGTCCTATCCGAATGTTAGGACAAAATACAACTTCAAATTTGTCTGATGAAGCTATTATGGATAGAATTGATAAACTGACAAAAGATGTTACAGAAAATATTTTGTTTATTAAATATAGAAATATGAAAACACGAATTTCAAAATTAAATGGAGATTTTAACTGATGCGATTTGGGATAATTCTTTGGTCTTTTATTTGTGCTTTATGTTTAATTCATACAGTTATGTTTTTGATTGAAGGCCGAGCCGATACAGCTATTGGTTTCTGTACTGGTTTTATGATTGCACTTTATTTGTTTATTGCAAAGACAGTGCAGTATATCAAAGAAGATTATCCCGCTCAATTAAATGTTAAAATTAACACCAAGGAGAAAGACGAATGAGCTTTGCAGTTATTTTCACTAGAAACGATGGATGGACAGGTATTACTACCATTGAAGCTATTAAGCCAACCTATGACGAAGCTATGGTTGAAGCAGAAAAGCAAGTAAAAGACATTATGAAGACCCAAAAGATTAAGGGTTCAGTTCAAGATAATATTAAAAATGGAACGATTGAATTTAACGATGACGAATTTTTTGATAACAGAATTAAGGCTAACTTTGTTTTCACAGAAAGCAAGCTTGAAGTATTAATTCAGGAGCTTCCATAATGAAGCATTATTACGATAAGAATAATAAGGAACTGAACAGATATGTAATTACAGTTCCGATGAATGGCGAAATTTTAATGTTTAAGCGTTATGCAAAAACAGAAAAAGAAGCTAAAGAAGATTTTTTGCCGTGGCTGTATTTAATGTATATGCCAGTTCCAGCAGTTCCACCTGAAAAAGTAGAAGTTAAAGAAGATCCAAGTTATCCGGTAGCATATAATGAATAGACAAATTTATATCATAACAGGTTTAATGGGCAGTGGTAAATCTACTGTAACAAACTTTTTCCGTTTAAGACATTACGATGTTGTCAATATGGATAACGTCGCTAAGGATATTATTTTCACAAATTCCGATGCGAAAGTTGCTATGATTAGAGATTTCGGAAAAAATGTTATTAATGAAGATTCTACTTATAATATTGATTATATTAAGTCAGTTTATTTTGACCCGAAATATGATACTAAACGAGAAGATTTTGAACACGTACTTGATTATCTAATAAAAGAAATTTTTGAGCAAAAAGACAATAAGTATTTTTTGTCAACTGAAAAAGACAAAGTTCCATTAATCATTGAAGTTCCTTCATTTAATCTTAACAGATTTGAAAGATTTTATCGTAATTTTTTTGGTAATATTAGATATGTTATAAATGTAACAACTGATTACAAGACACGAATGGATAGACTTCACGCACGTGGTTTGTCCGACCAGGAGATTAAATGGAGAAGTAGACTGCAAACAGATTATAGTTATCCTACAACTCAACCTGATGTGGCAAGATTTTGTAATATAGATAATGTTGGAACGATTGAAGAACTCTATAATAAAGTAACTGAACTAATGCAACAACCCGATTTCTTTAATGATCAGATTAAAGAAGCAATTTTTCAAAACTATATTAATAATATGCCGCGTTTTGTGTGGGAAAATATGAGTTGCAATACATATTACAGTTCTACTGGATGTGAAAGTTGTCCGACTCCTTGTGCAAACAAACGAGCCAAAGTGAATGAGGTTAAAAATGATTAATTTTTTATGCAATTTGTTTATGCTGTGTTTCACAGTTCTAATGACTATCATAATGATACCAGTTTTTCTTTTTATTGGTTTTATTGATTTAGTTCTTGGTATATTTGTAAGTTCAGACGAAGACGAATAAATTTAAAAATATAAATTGTCTATTGCATATATTGAACGAATTTACTATATTAAAAAGAAAGGAACTATATGGAAGATTTACTTGGCAGAGAAAATGTGAATTTCTCACTCGTTACGCCTGAAGAACAGGACGAACGTGCGAAGAAATTTAAAGAACAGAGAATGACAAGAGGTTTTGACGATTCCGAAACTTGGAATTTGGATATAACGATTGCCAAATTTCTTGTCCCTCGTTTGAAGGCATTTAAAGAATGTGAAAATGGACATCCAGCTGGCATGTCAGAAAAGAAGTGGGATAAAATCCTTGACGAAATGATTGAAGGATTTGAACTGCATTGCACTAAAGACGAATGGGAATTTGATCTGGACATTAACGCACGAAATGAAAAGACTGCAAAAGTAGATAAGGCATTAAAACATTTTTCTAAATACTTTCACGATTTATGGTGGTAATATGAAGATACTTATAAACGCATTTTCGGAAATTTTTAAAGGTTCAATTAAATACTGCATTCCTACATTTGGATTTGGCTTTTGTATAATACTACCATTTGTATGTGGTGCTTTATTTGGGCCGATTGGAGTTTTAATCGCATTGGCAGTTGCGATACCGCTTGGTGCAAGTACTGCAGATTATTGTCTTAAACACACTCAATTTTAAGGAGAAATAAATATGACTCAAGATGATTTGGAAATGATGCTCGGTAAGGACGAAAAGATAGCAGAACAGTTTAAGGACTATCTGCGTAAGCACCTTACGGACCTCGCAAAAGACACCGGGATGTCAAAAACTGAACTTGACGATTACATTGAAAGATTGATGGTGGCATAATATGAATGTGGATAAAGTAGCAAAAATTATCAGTGACTATTTAACCTGTGTATTGAGCTTAGCTTTATTCACATTTTTGTTCAGCATTCCTTTGGAATGGTGGAGTTTTTTAATTTACTCCATCCTTTTATTTGGATTTGTTAAACTTTCTGTATGGGCAAGTGAAAAATGAAATACACGATTAAATTTGATTTTCCGACTGGGCCAGCATATCCCGTAATTGGTGGTGGATTTGCACCGGAGATTACTGATAATACAAAAACTTGGGAAGACGCAATTATTGCGGCTA
>Ga0265301_10005757_pt1 | contig 12080 bp, 15 predicted proteins | sample AusTroGonzalo_MG_2_FD_193488 | JGI IMG/M metagenome (GOLD analysis project Ga0265301, IMG submission 193488) | Bovine rumen microbial communities from tropical cattle in Woodstock, Queensland, Australia - Gonzalo_04 | ecosystem: Host-associated > Mammals > Digestive system > Stomach > Rumen ...
TCGTTGACAATCTCCTGCTGGTTGAGTTTGTTCTTGAGCGTGGTCATCTGCTGGCGCATGCTCTCCAACTCCAAATCGTTCTGTGTGTTCTGAAAATCGTTATTCATAATGGGTAAATTTTAATCGTTAGACATTTGTTTTAACTGTTCGCGGATTCTGAACAGGCGGACACTGACGTTCTTAGCTGTGATACCGACAATCTGTCCGATCTCCTCGTAGCTGAGGTTCTCGAGCCAGAGCAGGACAATCGCGCGGTCGAAGGGCTGCAGCTTGGAGATACGCTTGTGGAGCATGTCCACCTGCTTGGTATCCTCATCGCGGTCTTCAAAGAGGTTGATGTCCATTGTGAGTCGTGTTTCTGCCGCGCGTCGCTTCTTCCTGTCGAGAGAGATACAGGTGTTAAGGGCGACGCGGTAGATCCACGTCCTGATGTCGGAGCGGTGCTCGAAGCTCTCGAAACCTTTCCACAGGTTCACTAGTACTTCCTGGAACAGGTCGTTCACTTCGTCGGCATCCTGCGAGAACATGTAGCACACGGTGTAGATGGTGCTCTTCTGTTCCTTAACGGTTTGCGCAAACTGTCTTTCTAAGTTGTTCATTGTCGTTCTGTTTTGAATCATTTCACCCATTAGACGCAACAAAGTTACGAAAAACTACGCGTTTTTTCAAATTTATTTGGTTTTTCATTCGAATTACGCTATCTTTGCAGCGTAAACCAAAACTATAATGAGACGATTTTACTTTTTAGCCTTGCTGGCATGCGTTACGATGTCGGCATTGGCAGACGAGAACGAGAACAATGTATTCACCCTGCAAAGCGCTGATGCCCTGATGACCATCGACATCGCCAAGGGTGGTAAAATCCTGTCACTGAAGTATAAGGAACAGGAAGTCATTTCACAATCACGCTTCCCCGAGTCGTTTGGCAGCACGTTCTGGACCAGTCCGCAGAAGGAGTGGAACTGGCCGCCAGTGCCCGAGTTCGACAAGCAGGCTTACACCGTGAAGCAGCGCGACTCACATCTGGTCATTACCAGTCCAGTGTCCCAGCGTCTGGGACTGAGCGTGGGCAAGGACTTCTCTGTTGATCCCAAGGACTACGCCTTCGTTATCACCTACTCCATCAAGAACGAGGGCAGCGAGCCTCGCCGTGTGGCACCTTGGGAGATTACACGCGTACCTAATAATAATGGCCTCATCTTCTTCAATGCCGTCGACAGCATCTGGCCTGCAGGCCTCATGACTTTCGAGACAGCCCACAATGCAGCCTGGTACAAGACCGACGAGGCACCTCAGAACCGCAAGGTCAATGCCGATGGCCGTGGCTGGCTGGCCTATTGTGCCGACGGTCTGCTGCTCGTCAAGAAGTTCCAGGACCTGAAGGCCGATGAGCCTGCCCCCGGCGAGGCCGAAATACAGGTCTACGTCAACCGTGGCAAGAGCTACATCGAGCTGGAGAGCCAGGGCGCTTACACGCTGTTGCAGCCTGGCGAGGAGCTCAAGTGGACCGTTCGCTGGTACCTGAAGCCTGTCGACAAGACGGCAGAACCCTCCAAGAGCCTGATGGAGACCGTCCAGAAGCTCGTCAAATAGTCTACTCTAAAAAACATATACGATGAAAAAGCATTTCCTCGTGGCTCTGCTGACAGCCCTCACACTGAACGTCAGCGCACAGGTCAGCGCCCCCAAGAACACCCCCGAGCTGGAGTTTGCTCTGCAGCTGAAGGTGACGCTGGGTGAGACCTTTGGTATCAACAACACGCAGCATGGCCGTCGCACGGTCATCCCCATTACCGGTGGCACCTTCGAGGGCCCCGGCATCAAGGGCACCATCCTCAATGGCGGTGCCGACTACCAGCTGGCCAATGCCAATGGACGTACTGAGGTGGAAGCCATCTACTGCATCAAGACCGACGACGGCGTCTATATCCACGTTCGCAACCGTGGAATCATCGCCAACAGCCAGGATGCCCAGGGTCGTCCCTCCTTCTACTTCAAGTGTGCCCCCCAGTTCGAGGCACCTGCCGACAGCAAGTACGGCTGGCTGAACAACTCACTCTTCGTCTGCCAGCCCGAGTTCGGTGGTGGCGATTTCAAGGGCATCGTCCTCAACGTCTGGAAGGTCAAGTAAAAGTCCCCTGCCTGTCAATACAGGAAGCAGCATAAGAACAAAAATCCGCAGACCTCGTGGCCTGCGGATTTTTCTATTCAACACTACGTTTTTTCTTACTTTCTCAATTCCTTTACATTCTTGCAGATGTACATTGCCTCAACGGCAGCAACGGCCTCAATGGCCAGCGAAAACATTGTTAATACCATAATTCTTTCCTTTCTCTAAATCTACTAAATTGTTATCCTGTGTCTTTTTACCTTTTGACGATGCAAAGGTACAACGCTTTCAGGAATCAGGAAAATCATCCCCGCTTTTTTGAACGAAAAAGGCTCATTACTTGATGATTATCAACACTTTGACATAAATCAACGACATTCCCTGAGGCCGTCCAAATGGATATATTTTCTCAAACATTTGGAGCTTTCAGGGAAAACGCGTATATTTGCAGCCAGAATCAAAATAGAAGAAGAGATGAAGAAGATACTGACTTTCCTCTTGGCTGTACTCGGACTGAACACAGCGTGCAGCCAGAGCTTTGAGAATATGGATGTGAAGGAGTTTGCAGAACTAATAGCCGACTCCAATGTGGTTATCCTCGATGTACGTACAGCTGAAGAGTATGCCGAGGGCCATATCAAGGGCGCCATCCTGATAGACCAAAACAAGAGTGATTTCGTAGAGCAGGCCAACGCCAAGCTGCCCAAGGACAAGACCATCGCCATCTATTGCCGCAGTGGCCGTCGCTCCGCTAATTCTGCCACACTCTTAGCCAAAGAGGGGTATAAGCTTGTCAACTTGAAGGGTGGCATCATTGCGTGGACGAAAGAAGAGGAGCCAGTCGTTGCAGATTGATTTGTTCTTTACGCACAGAGGGCCTCTGATCCTAAGAAAATTGGCAATCCGCTCTCTATAAAACAAAATTCGCAACACCCCTCACCATACTCACCCAACCATGCTGAAACGCCGATAAACAAAGGGATTGGCAAAATCAGACGCTCACCCGGATACTCACCCGGCACCTCATCTGCATAGTAAACACATTATCTCTCGGAAATTTTGGAGGAATCAGAATTATTTTATACCTTTGCACTACCTAATTGCAATCAGATGAACGAGCTCGACAATATACAAAGCCACATTTACGCCATCCGCGGACAACGCGTGATGCTTGATTTTGATTTAGCAAGTATATATGAAGTAGAGACAAAAGCACTCAATCAAGCTGTAAAGCGAAACAACAAACGCTTTGAAGGCGAGGAGTTCATGTTTCAGCTTACTTCGGAAGAGTGGAAAATATTTACAAATTCACATCTGCAAGCCTTCGGCGATACCAATATTACCGATTCATCTTTAAACGATTACAACTTGAGGTCACAATCTGTGACTTCAAGATTTTCTAACAAATGGGGAGGTAATAGACGTCCACCCTATGCTTTTACAGAAATAGGCGTAGCCATGTTGAGTAGTGTCTTGAAATCTGAAGTTGCCATTCAGGCTAATCGTAAGATAATGAAAGCTTTCGTAGCCTATCGTCACTTAGCCGAGTTGCCTCTTGCTGCCACTTATCTCGACCTAAAAAAGCAAATTGAAGATCTTAAGAATGAGGTCAACGACATTCTTGCCGACCAAAACGACATTAATGAGAGTACTCGCGCCCAGCTTGATGCCATCAGTACTGCTTTGGCTGAACTGCAGGCCAAACCTGCTGTAGAGAAGCCTCGTCGTCCCATTGGTTTTATTCAACCAAAAGACGAAGAGAATTCAGAAAATTGACATAACCAAATTGAGGTAACGAGGTAACATCCTCTTCGGAAACGCTGTGTGGCAAAGGGCTTGAGGGACGTTACCTCTTTTTGTCAGAGGTAACATCGAGGTAATATGGATGCTCAAATGTGCGCAGAAACAAACGCCGCGCGACCTTCATTTGACAGAACCGTCCCCCCAACACAACAAAAAAATCCACCGTTGAGGACGATGGATCAGGACCTAATGTTTTCACAACGGAATAATCCTTATTGGGGATTCGTGAGATTGAAGAAAAATGATCACTTTCTCCGACCCCATGATTTCTTTGTCCATGAAACAGGTCTTGTTTCGTGATGTTTGGCATTGTAATAGAACTGCCATTGCGACCATTCTCATCTTTCATGAAGAATTCTTTGATGGCAACATCTATATCGAACACTGTGTTACGTGCTAAATACGTGATGCCGAAGCCTCCCTGCCCCAGCACTCGTTCTATTCTGTATTTTCCACCTTGCAAGGTGGTGTTAGGTTGTAGGTGTTGCATAAGCGATTATTTCTTAAATCGATGATAAGCATCCAATATTTTATCTTTAATTGACACTGAACTATCTTTCTCAGATGTCATAGCTAAATAATTATCGTTAGCCCATTTAACTATAGCATCATATGCATATTTCCATAGAAAAGAATCATCATTTATTTGGAAGTATTCTAGGAAATGATATATACGTTCTATTGGATGTGGATGAGACTCCGCAATTTCTGCCTCCCCTGGTTTGCTTATGAGTAATATTAAAATACTCTCTAAAAAAGCCCCCAAGAACCTCGGATTCTCTTCCAACAGAACATTTGACTCTTGAGAACAAGACTCATGCAATACTTGTAATGCGAAATTATCTGCAGTTCTTTCTTTTTCAATTTGAGAAATACTGTCATCATCATTTCTGACATGCCCAAACTCATGGAATAATGTGAATGTTAAAGCATATATTACCAACGTACCTACAGAACCAATAGAATTATCTTTAAGGAATTTAATATTGATAAGTTCCTCCTCACGTATATCAAAACAATCTATGCAGATTTCATCATCTGGATGAAAAGTCAGGATATTATTATCAATGCTAAATTCTAATTTATATAATTGATAGAAATGATTGCAAATCTCACATAGCTTTGCAAGATTGCCCATACCCAGTTTTACTTCACAATACGATTTGCTTCCGTATGAATTGTTGTCATTACTAATTTTTACAACAAATCTTGGGTAAGGACAAATACCCCTGTTCTTTATCACATTATAAACCGATGGCGTATCACATGCTATATGAGATATAATGGCTTTCAATTTATCTTTCTTTGCTTCTTCTATTCTCATAATGCTATAGTTTCATTTTTCCCTATGAGGTAAAGTATCACCATATATCTGCTGCTACGGTATCAGCAGCCTCTATTGAATCAACAGCCTCTATCTGATAATTAGTATCTGATGGCAAAGAATGGTTATTTATATTATAAAGAGAAAGAACTATAATGCCTAAGATTACTGCAAAAATCACTACACTTATCACAAAAAAAAGAAAACCGTTACCTGTCCCTTTTCCATCATTGCTCTCACGAGGCGTAGAAGCATACGAAGCTTGAGCGTTTTCCTGAGGTTCTACTGTCGTCTTGGGGCATGGCTTTGATTCAACAGCCTCTTCATCTCCCTTTGGCTGAGCAATGACGGTGGCTTCATCATCAAAAACCGCAGTGGGCTTTGGCATAGGCTGTTGCTTAGGGGCCTGTTCAGGTTTTTCTGCCCTTACCTTCTCTGTACCAATAAGAGCATCAATACTTTGGGGGCGTTGCAAACGATTGGTATTGAGCATCATCAACACCAATGATTTTGTTCCCAAACTTACAATATCTGGGAATGGTAATGCCTCGTGCTTATCCTCACTTATATCATCATCAATATCAGTAGGCAATGGAGGACGTTTGTTGGTCAGCAGATTATATAGTGTAGCACCAAGAGCATAGATATCTGTCCAAGGGCCGAACTTATCGTAGTTCTGCTCCATTTGCTCACGAGGAGCATAGCCATTGGTATAGCTGATAGCTGTGCTGGTTGTAGCACCTCCCTTCTGAGTATTGAATTGTTTGCTGGCTCCAAAGTCGATGAGCTTCACTTGACCTTCCTTTGTCAGCATGATATTAGCAGGTTTCAGATCCAAGTGCCAAATGCCTGCATCGTGAACAGCTTTTAACGCATAAAGAATCTGAGGCAGGATTTCTCGAACTTCTTGCTCTGTCATAGGTTTACCTGTTCGTTTCAGTCTATCGGACAGGTTCTCACCATCCACATAGTCCATCACATAGTAGGCAGTACCGTTCTCTTCGAACAAGTCGTGAACTTCAACAATATGCTCATTCTGCAACTTGCGCAACCTTCTTGCCTCCTTCTTGAACTTCTCTTTTTGTTCAAGGAAACTGTTGCTATTTTCTGCATTGCTGACACTAACAGTAGTCTGGTTGTCATCGCGCTGCGTAACACCCTTCATGAAGAACTCCTTGATGGCAACACGCTCTTCGAACTCAACGTTGGTAGCAACGTAGGTATTGCCAAAGCCACCTGATGAGAGGTAACTGTCTATACGATATGTGCCATGTAGGATGGTTCCTACTTTCAGCATCGAAGTGCTATTTATTTCTTGCTGTATCATTGCGGTTAACTATAGTAGATTTAAGCCTTGTAGAATCATTCATCTTTTTATCCATACGGGTAGTATGCTTGATGGGGGTTTTCATTATTTGCTGTATCTCATTCAGATTTTTATCTTCTTTGTCATCATCACCAAATAAGACGAAGTATGCTGCAACCAATATGACAAGGCACAGGATTGCAGCAATAATCCACTTTAAGAATGGAATCTTTCTCTTTTGGGGTGTACGCACAACAACTACATCTTCGTCAACGATTTTTACATCGCTGTCGTCAGCATTCTGTGGCAGGATATTCATAGCATTACAGCGTGATGTAGGCTCTTCATTGACAAGTTGTTCGTCACCTTCTTCTTTGACAACATCCTTGATATGAATGATCCATGCGCTGTGGTTATCTTGGTTGTTAGAAGTGGCGGCAATCAATTGTTGACGCTTATCATCGTCTTTAGTGTCAGAAGAAAACAGCGTAACAAGCTCGTCGTTTGGCATCAGCTCCAACATACCATCTGAGCACATATAGAAGTAATCGCCTGGCTGGATGTCTGTGATATGGATAATGTCTGGACGCATGCGATTATCCTCACCTGGCGTCATGGCTCTTGTCACCAAATTCTTTTGTGGAAAGGTAGCCATCTCCTCATAAGTTATTTCTCCTGCCTGGAACAGATCGAATACCAATGAGTGGTCACGTGACTGATATAAGACCTCGCTTAACCTCTCCGAAGGAGAGGAACTGTTACGGATGTGGTAGATACGACTATCTCCCATATGGGCCGCTGTCACTCCTTGCGCGTGTATATATAATAAGGTAAGCGTGGTACCCATCTGCTTTGGATTGCCATCAGCATATTGATCAAGCTGTTGGTAGGCAAACTCAATAGCCTCACGTAATTGATTATCCGTGAAGGGCTTATCTGGATTGACGTTCTGCTCAAACCAAGTGGCTAATGATTGGCATACCGTCTGACTTGCCACCTCGCCCTTTTCGTGTCCTCCCATACCATCACATAACACAAAGAGGCGGTTGTTCCATTGAATGATGGAATCTTCCTGGTTAGGACGTTGTCCTATCTCATGGATAGACAAGGGGGGGTATAATTCGATTCTCATAATTGATAATGGACAATTGATAATTTCAAACCTTGAAGGTGATTGTAGTATGGCCCATGGTGATGCGATTCCCGTTGACTAGGCGGATGGCATCGCCAGTCTCGATTTCCTGACCATCGATGGTCGTGAGGTTTTTGTTCTGATAGTTACTAAGCACAGCTTTCTTGGTGCCATCAGGCAAGGTAGTAACTGTGATGCTACAATGCTGGCGACTCATATAGCGGTCGTCTGTGGCAATTTGGACTGTAGCCTTAGAGGTAACGCCCTTGCGACCAACAATGTTCTGACCTTCTTCCAAAAAATAGGGGTTATCATCAAAGACTAATCTTGCTCTGCTCTCCTTTGGCTTCTCTTTCGGCGTAACCAACTGTGTTGCCCCATAGCTACTGCCAGCCAACTGCGTAGCTCCGCTATCTATTGTTGGCTTCTTGGGAGCATAGTAAGTTTCTGCCTCTAACGGAGCCTGCTGTGGAGGAAACTTCACCTGAAGCACAGCTTTGCATTTGGGACACGTTATCTGCTTGACTTCCTCGTTTTTCGAGTTCGTTACATCCAAAACAACTTTGCAGTTGGGACATTTTATTCTCTTTGTCTGCATATCTCTACCACTTAATCACGGTCATATCATTGTCGAATTTACCCCACATCACAGGATGTTGTTTGTTGCCAGAAGCTTCTATCACTCCCTTATGAACAAAGTTATAAAGTTCGTGGGCTGTGATGCAACGATCTTTGTTTACATCAGCCCCACCTCGTAATCCTCGTTCCAAAAAGATGGTAAACATACTGTTCTTGTATTGGGTTTCCATCGACGTTTCATTTGTACGAGAAGAGAGGAATAGCATGACGTTCTGACTATTGTAGCTGTTGGTCTGCTGTTGGGTGGTACGCATCTTGCCTGCATAGCACGCATCGGCTATAATGATTTTCCTTGTTGCCTTGCAACCTTTCAACATATTGAAAATATGCTGATAAGTCAGCAGACCATCGTAGCACACCAAGGCGCCAGGTGTACCATGACCGCTGAAATACAAGATAACTGCGTCATTGGCCTGTGCGTTGGCAAAAGACGTATGCATAGTGCTCAGCAGTGCAGACTGAGTGGCATTTTCATTCGTCAACACTTCGACTGAGGCTTCTTTTGCTGCGCTAAACACTTTGGCAACGGTCTTCGCATCGTTGTCGCTGATGCGAAGGTCGTTCTTTGTGCCAGGATAGTCAGCAATGCCAACACTTACAAGGTAAACTTTTGCCTGCAATGAGACAGCACACATAGAGAGCCCGACAAGCAGTACTTTCAAGAATCTCATCACGCGAAGCTGTTCATGTCATCAATATTGGCATCGTTCATGTAGTCGGGCATATCTGGAGCCACATCGGGATTCTCCATCGCAGTCATTTGGTTGGGATCGGTATCGTTTGTCAAATCCCCAACGCGAGCCACATTGCCATGAGTATCCATTACAACATCATCGTTGTCGACCATCTCATTATCATTGATGTCAATTATTGCCACATCGGCATCGCCATCGTTATCTACGTCAAGCGCCACAGCCTCATGCCCGTCAATCTCACCTCGACCGACAATGTGCACATCGGCATCACTCGTACTCGTATCTTCTGGATGGTCAACCACCTGTACATCTTCTGCTCCTGTTGGCTGTGAAGCAACTTCGGGATGGGCATCAGTTGGAGTAGATACGTGGTGAGCATCAATTTCAGGCTGTACCTGTTGGGCAAATTCTTGTTTCTGCTCGGGAGTCATTCCATTCCACTCTGCAGCTGTGTAGGTGTTATAAATACCTCCATGCCAATAGAATACTCCTCCAGGTCCCACTTCTGCACGGGCAACCTCAAAGGCATCGCCAAACGACAGCTCCTCATGTGTAGCAGCAACCTTCAGGCCATCTTCGGCTGGTTGAGCTTCTTCTGGCGTGGCTTCAGAGTTTAGTTCCTTGGCAGCCACCTGACCACCATATAACAGACCGGCACCCATGAGTATGCCTGTTACACCACCCAAGGTAACATGCTTCCATGCGCCACCTTCTTTCTTTGTCTCTTGCTGTCCATTCTGTTTTGGACGCTTCTCTAAAATTGTTGTTTCGTTCATATCAATATTGTTTTAAGTTTTCGTTGCAAAAGTAGTATAATAATGTATTAGTTCCAAGTTTTAGATTTGTTTCTGTAGGAAATACCTTGTTTCTTGTACGAAATGAATCCTTTGCTTTCGCCGTTCCCTTATCAAGGGACCTCAAATGTACGAAATCACTTCCGATACTTCGTCTTGCAGTAAGGGCAAGCATCGTTCTGAGTCAGGATATCATAATCTGTAAAGCCCATGAAATGTCCACACTTCGGACAGACATAATTCTTTTGGAAGTCCTTATTCATCTCACGCTGCTGTCGAGGAACATCTGAAGACTTCTGATAGGCCTGATAAGTAAAGGCTACTGAAATGCCTATAGCGAGAGCATACAGAATCAGATAAACAGGCCCATGACCTAAGATGAGGCTACATGCAATAGCCAACATTGTGATAATACCAGTTGCAGAGCGAGCTGCATTGAATTTTCGCTCTGCTATTTGGAATTCCAGACGTTGCTCATCATATCTGTCCCATATCTTCTTTAATGGACGAATATCCACGGTTTCAACCTTTGGCTCCTGTAAAGCATCCCAATGAAACAGATAATGCGAGTTGCCAAGTTCGACCTTATCACTCTCAGAAATGGTTTTGCTCTCTATGGCGATACCATTAACGAAGGTCACATTGCGCTCATTCAGATTTTTAATCTGCCATTTGCCGTTACCTGCTGGTTGCAAAGAGATATGATGACGACTGACATCCATAGGAACACTGCCTGGCTGTCCGTAGAGTTTTGAATTGCCATCCTTGATAACGCAGAGTTGGCGAGTCTGCTGGTCTCTTCCTATAATAATCTCCATGATGTTTTAGATTTTTGTTTGTATAACCAGTTCCTTTACTGTCTTCAAAGCCTCTTTTGAGACTGGCATTTGGAACAGGAAATGCTCACAATCAGATAGCATCAGCGTCTGCTTCTGAATATCTATCTGATAGATGTAGTTCATGTTGACGATGAAGCGCTTGCCAATGCGCATGAATTGATTCGCGTTACTTCCCAACTGGGCAGCCAAGGCTTCTTCTGTATGCGACAGATTCAACGTGATGCATACCTTCTGTTTGTTGGCAGTAATAATATAGGTATAGTTCCCATCGCCCTCGAAGTAGACTATTTTCTGGACATCGAGGCGTATCAGCTTATCACGCGAGTTGAAATATATCCGTTGTTGTGTCATCGGCTCTCAATTAATAAGTTACGAATGCAAAGATAAATATTATTCTGTAATGTTCCAAGAAAAAATGCCAGCATTTTTTCTTGTTTGTATGAAATGGCGTCTTGAGCGTATGAAATCGTCTTGGTGGCTATTTGGCTTTATCTTTTTTTGAAGTTTTTCGCAAAAAGAGGTAACAAGCATGACAGGGATGTCCCCTATTATGTGGAGAAAAAACGGGATTTGGACGTAGAGGTACCTCAATCGCCGGAAAAGCCTTTGTGGAAAGGGAATGCGATGAGGTAGGTATTGCAAGGAGACATACCTGCTTGAAACACCTTTATATAAAGGGGGTTTAAGCTATTCAGGTACCTATAGCACGTTTTTCGAAAATTGCTGCTCCATATCAGCGAATGGGGCCGCGAAATTATCAAGAGGGCACGAGTTTTGAAAAATACTCCATGAGTTTTGCGCAAAACTCATGGAGTATTTTCAAATAGTCATGGAGTATTTTCAGAAACTCGTGGGGGGTGCTCAGAAGGGGTTCAGCGTCTCGAGCAGGGCGGTGCAGCCCTCGAGCACGTCGCGCCAGGTGGCCTCGAAGTCGCCCGTGTACCACGGGTCGGCCACATCGCCGGGACGACGGGTGTAGTCCATGAGTTGGTGAATCTTGCCGTCGGGGTCGCCACCGCTGATGCGCTCCATGTTGCGGATGTTCCATGTGTCCATGCCTATCAGCAGGTCGTAGCGCTGGTAGTCGGCGCGCGTCATCTGACGGGCGGTCTTGCCCTGACAGGAGATGTTGTGCTCGGCCAGCTTCCTCCGGGCGGGGGGATAGACGGCGTTGCCGAGCTCTTCGGTCGACGTGGCTGCCGACTCTATCAGGAACTGGTCGGAGAGCCCGGCCTTGCTGACCAGGTCCTTCATGACGAACTCTGCCATTGGGCTGCGACAGATGTTGCCGTGACAGACGAAGAGTATGCGGGTCTTCATGTGTGGGTTATTTAATCATTCGTTTCAGACGCTTGGCCTCGTCCTTGCCTTCGGCTGCGTTCTGGTTTATCTTGTCTCTGATTTCCTTTCCGTGCTTCTCGTCCTTGACGGCTTTGTT